>JAEEGI010017660.1_pt1 | contig 14601 bp, 13 predicted proteins | sample 8958751 | NCBI WGS metagenome assembly JAEEGI01 (sample SAMN16246545, study PRJNA631951) | gut metagenome | biome: gut microbiome; feature: rumen; material: KS-attached | host: Bos | place: Iran: Karaj | collected 2018-10
GAGCATGACACCAAGTTCAAGGGTCTCAAGCAGCAGAAGATCGGCTTTGACGCCATGGGTGCTCTCACTTGGAACAAACTCGGTATCTACTGCCGTTACACCCCGGGCAAGTTCTTCAAGGACGGCCACGGTCCCGAAATCAAGAACACTTGGACCATGGGTCTCACCATCGGCATGTAATCCTTGGACGGAGATAACGGACATAACAGAAAGGACGGAAATTCCAAAATAAATGGTATTTCCGTCTTTTTTTTCATTTTTTTGTTACAAATGGCGACTTTCTGCGTTTATTGAATAGAAACGGCATCATTAAATGAAGCAAACTGACCGCATAACAACCGCATTCACAGCCTTGAGGGAGCAGATGCTCTCGCTGGCCGAACGCATCACCGGCAACCATGATGATGCCGCCGATGCGGTCCAGGATGCCTTCGTGAAGCTATGGCAGCAGCGTGGACGGTTTGAATCCTCAAGCCATGCTCAGGGTGCCGGAATGATAACTGTTCGCACCACCAGCATTGACATGGCACGCCGCAACGCCTACCTCAGTGATGTTCCCATCGAGCAAGTTGCCGAGCCTATTGATGATGTGAGTGACAATGACCGCAGCCTTGCCTATCGCCAAGTGCGCCACATTATCGACAATGACTTGTCAGATAACCAACGTATGATTATCGACCTGCGTGAGTTGCAGGGAATGGAGTTTGAAGATATCGCTAACCGCATGAACATGACCGCCGCCAACGTGCGTGTGGAACTGAGCCGAGCACGCCGACGCGTGCGTGAGATTTACCAAGCAAGAAACATGGAGGAATAATCATGAACAATTATCATCGCATATCTAACCAAGCCGAGCTGGAGCAGCTCATCGAGCGTTACTTTGATGGAGAGACCAGCGTTCAAGAGGAGCAGATGCTGCGTGAGACCCTCGCCGACTGCCCCTGGAGCAGCGAGGCGATTGACGAGGCGCGCTTCACAATGGGCTACTTTGCCGCCCACTGTCAGGAAAAGGAACGCATTGCACGGAAAACCCACCGCCGCCAACTCATCGGTATCGCGGCCTCGATAGCCATCATTCTTGCTATCGGCATACCGGCCATGTATCACAGCTGGTTCGCTCCACACAATGAATGCATTGCCTATGTCGATGGTAAGATCATCGACAACGACGATGTCGTGATGGCCCTTATCGAGAGTGACTTGAGTAAAATGGAAGACGCTTCAAACAGTATGGCAGCACAACTGCAAAGTCTTGGAGAAGCACTTGAACTAGATAACGAATAAAACGACGACTGATATGAAACGGATTACAACAATCATGATGGTCTACCTACTGTTTACAGCAACAGCAGCGGCACAAGCGGGGTTGAACATTAACCGCCTGTTCAATGAGAATCTCAAGACCGAGGAGTGGGTAACTCAAGAGCTCAATGGCAAGACCGAAATCATCGTGACCGGTAAAAAGGCCAAGGAGATGGGTCTCTCGATCTATCACAGCCTGAGCCTATCTAACAGTACGAAAACCGAACGGGACAACATTGTGAATTTGCTCGCCAAAGATGCAGCCCAAGCACTTGACAGGGATGTTGAGTACCGCAACGGTCAACTCTATTATGGCTTCTACACATTGAGGCCGAACAAGAAGAATAAGAGGTACATTTTTTATCTGAACCAGAATCTAGCTCGCAAGTCCCCAAAAAACGTAGTCACCATCATCTACATGGAGGGCAAGAAGAGTCCCGAAGAAGTCAAGAAACTCATTCGTAAATAATCAACAACAAACTAAATATCAAGAAATTATGAAAAAGTATTATTTCTTTCTCGCAGTGTTGGGTGCAGTCATGCAGATGTCAGCACAGACCACCGACACGGTTAAGGTCATCGAGCAGCCCAGTCAAGTCATCATTACCGAGACTCCATCAGGCGTGCAGATGAAAGTGGTAGGGTCCAAGGACGACAAAGACAACAACTACATCTATTCGATCGAGCATCCTACCGATGAAGCTGTCCACTCCAGCCAGGGAAATGATTGGGAACTCAACTTCCCGTACAATCTCTCTTTGACCAAATCTACAAGCCATCACTGGTCCATCATCATGAACGGCTTTTACATGGGGGGTGGCATCAGTCACTCATGGAATATGATCAACAACAGTTTTGAGATTGGTCTGCTCAACATCGCCGCCATCAACTATAGCAGCAATCATGGGCAAGACATCTCACTGGGTGTGGGTATACACCACAGGTCCTACTCTCTAAAGCGACCCAACATGCTCACGGTGGATGAAAATGACAATATTGTTTCCACTACGTTTTATCCCAATGGCGTAGAGCTAAAAGACCGCTCATCTAACCTGAATCTATGGACATGGCAATTCCCGTTGTTGTTCCGCCAGAAGATTTACAAATCCTTTGCAATCAGGTTGGGTGGCATCATGAACTGGAACTACAAAGCTCATGCGAATAATCACTACATTATTGGCAATTCAGTATACAACATCACTCAACGTGGATTGAAGCAGAACAAAATCACGTTCGATCTGATGGTGGGACTGTCGTTAGGTCACACGGGCATCTATTGCCGCTACAGCCCCAATGAGGTATTCAAGAAAGGTTACGGTCCTGAGATAAAGAACACTTGGACCATGGGCGGCATCATAGCTTTCTAGAGTGTCTTCAATTAAGAGATAACAGTTAATATGAATAAGAGATAGACGATGTTTCGCCTATCTCTTATTCATATTACTAGTCAACGGATGTCAACTATTTACTACAGGAAGGGGTTGCAGCGTTTCTCGTCAGCGACGGTGGTTGTAGGACCGTGGCCCGAGGCAATGACGGTCTCGTCAGGGAGCGGGAGAATTTTCTCGCGGATGCTGTTGATGAGTTGGGCAAAATCACCGCCCCACAGGTCGGTGCGGCCAATGCTGCCGTTAAAGATGGTGTCACCGCTGAACAGCAGATTGCTCTGCGGCACATAGAAGGCCAGTCCGCCTGGGCTGTGACCGGGAACGTGCAACACTTGGATAATCTCATCGCCCAAAGGTAATGTGTCACCGTCAGACAAGTTGCGATCAACCGCCAGGGGCTCCACCTCAATATTGATGCGGAAATATGCCACCTGGTCAGGCAGTTCCTGCCCCAATGGGTTATCCAACGCACTGCCGCACACGTCAGCTCCCATTTTGTCGGCTAGCCAACGGGCTCCAGTGATGTGGTCAACATGCAGGTGGGTTAACAGGACGTGCTTCACTTTCAGCTGATGCTCATCAATGAATTTTGTCACCATCTCGCGCTCACCTTCGCGCATCATGCCAGGGTCGATAACGACGGCCTCATGTGAAGCCTCGTCCCACAGGATATACATATTTTCGCCAAACGGGTTGACGGACATCATTGTCGCGTTCATATCTATTATTGTTTGTAGGGCCTCGCCTTGGCGTGGCCATTTGTTTATAAAAAATACTATTAAACCGCTTCTAGGTCTTATACATTATAACAGTCATCAGACCACCTTAAAACATTATTATTGACATAATCGGTTATCCTTTTGATACTATCAGAATCGCGTATAATGTGGTCATGAAAACCACTCTGCCACTCAAACGATAAACCATGCTGATTAGCATATCTCTTAACACCAGCCTTAAATCCACCGATGATAACTGCAAGATAGGAATGAAGTCCGCCCACAGTAGGGCCTCGCCTTGGCGTGGCCGTTGTTATAGCATGTGCATCCATTAGTGAAGTGTCCGATGCTTTTGGTTGGTTTGCTCTATTTTGATATACTTTACCATCAATAGAAATAATTAGGTGAACATGATTTGGCATTACCACAGAGGAGTGTACTATCACGCCACTCCAGTGCGAAGCTATTCCATCTATATTTTGAGCAACAACCATACCGATTTCTGAATAATACATTTCATTATTTGTAATGTATCCAAATGAGTGCTGTTTATCTTTTGTGCATATAGTAATAAAATATAATCCACCATTATAATCATGCCATCTGTATCGAGCGTGTTTACGTTTAGGATAGTCCATTGGTTACTTTCATTTGGTAGCGGCCACGCCAAGGCGAGGCCGTACAATTCATAAACCCAACTCCTGAAATGCAACGAGGTGAGATATCATAATGGCAAATATAATATTTTCTTGGTTTTGAAGAAATCTTCCTTGAAGTAGCTAGAGAGATCATCGATGAGGACTTGGTTCTTGAACTGCTGTACCTCGCCGCTCAGGTCACCGCCCTTGAGGCAGAGCAGACCATTGGGGACAGCGTTGTGGTCCTCGCTGGCGATAAATCGCTTGACCAGCGGCACCATGTCGCCCAACGGCATCACCGCACGGCTCACCACAAAGTCAAACTTGCCCTTTACTTCCTTGACGTCTCCGTGCTGGATGGTTACATTCTTTAGCCCGATGCGCTCTGCTATATCCTGTGCCACCTTCAGTTTTTTGCCGATGCGGTCCACGAGATGGAAAGCCACTTCAGGGTAATATACAGCCAACGGGATGGCGGGGAATCCCCCACCCGTCCCTAGGTCCATCACCCGTGTGCCGGATGTGAACCTGACGAACTTGACCAACCCTAGCGAGTGCAGGATGTGGTTCACTTCCAGATTATCGATGTCCTTGCGTGAAATGACGTTGATGCGGGCATTCCACTCTGGATAGAGCGTCTCGAGCTGCGAGAACTGCTCGCGCTGTACCTCGGTCAATTCTGGGAAATATTTCAGGATATGTTCCATGTGGTTTTCAGTTGCCAGTTGTCAGTTGCCAGTTTTTAGTTGTCAGTTGTCAGAATGCGGATGCCTCTCTAAACACTAAACTCTAAACTTTAAACTGCGAGCGCTAGCTCGCATAATAAACTTTAAACTGCGAGCAACGCTCGCATCAGAGCCTATCAAGGATGCTATCGTCACACTTGCTGTCGCTCAAGGCGGCATAGGGGATGGTGATACGTGGTTCCCCAACAGCCTCGACAGCCAGTTCATTAGGCAGGAAACTCCAAGTTATACCCTTGTCGTCAAAGAAGAAATTACGCGTCACCGAGATGTTCTCTACATTGAAGTACCCCAGGTCGTTAAGCTGCTCATTGCCAGTGGCATTGTTCTGTTTCAACAACTGCTGCTTCAACAGCTGGCAGACGTCGGCGATGGCATCGTCGCGGAAGAGGCGGTTCAGGTCGATAAATGACTGGGTCTTCACGTCAAAGCTGTAGTAGCGATGGGTGATAGAGGTCACTTTGTCATTCTTCTTTACCACATCAACGCGCTCAAATGTCACAATGCCATTCTTATTATAGACAGGAGTGATGCGGGTGCTTGTGGCGTACTTGAGGGTCACCATGTCGTCACGCTCATCAATCTCGTCACTGCTTACCGGCTCCTGCATGAAGTCATACTGGTGCATGCTGTTGGCCACAACCTGGCGCATTGCCTCCTGCAGGGACAAGGAGTCGCCTGATTCGAGTACATAGGCTGCAAACAAGCGTTGCAGGCTGTCCACTGGCTGTCCATCGACCGTAGCTGCTGGGTAGTCAATCGTAGCATCGGCATCAATAGTGCATCGTTCACCTTCCGCCATGTTAAAGCTAGAATGATCGCTTAGTTGCTGGGTCTTGACCGTGACAGCGGGTTTTCCATCACCCGCCTTTCCCGTCCCAGACTTGTCGCAAGAGCCAAGCAAACCGATGATTGACAGTATTATAAATATTGAAAGAGCCTTTGTTTTCATCATGATTCAGTTGAATGTTTCTTTATTAAAAATGCTAAGGTAGTACATTTTTGTTGAAAACAAGCCGAGAAATGGATTTTTTTGCCGAAATTTGCAGAAAAATAGGCATTAGGCTTTAGGTGTCAGCCTTTAGGCTTTAGCGGGCATCCGCTTTCCTGTTGATGACCTGAGGACATTAATAAAATGAAACGATGAGAATAGGAGAATATAACGACTTGCGCATCAACCGCATGGTGGACTTCGGCGCTTACCTGATTGATGACGACACCCATGAGGTGTTGCTGCCCAAGCGGTACCTCACTCCCGAGATGAAGGTGGGTGACACCGTACGGGTGTTTGTTTACAACGACAGTGAGAACCGTCCTGTAGCGACGACCGAGATACCGAAGGCTGTTGTCGGAGATTTCGCCTTGATGCGTGTCAAGGCTGTGAACCAGGTTGGCGCTTTCCTTGACTGGGGGCTTGTTGCCAAGGATCTGCTGGTACCCTTCAGTGAGCAGCGTGTCGATATGAAGGTTGGCCGCAGTTACATTGTGCGTGTCTATCTTGACGAGGCCAGCCAGCGCATTGTTGCCAGCGCCAAGCTCACCAAGTTCCTCAATAAGACGGAGCCCGACTACTATCATCGTGAGCGTGTCGAGGTGCTGGCTGTCCAGCGCAGCGACCTGGGCTATCGAGTCATCGTCAATAATGCCCACTGGGGACAGATCTACCAGAGCGAAACCTATCAGGACGTGAACGTGGGTGATCGTTTGACCGCCTTCGTCAAGCAGGTGCGCCCCGACGGTAAAGTTGATGTGACCCTTGCCAAAATCGAGAAGATGCGTGTTGATGACCTTGCCGACCGCATTCTTGACTATCTCCAGAGCCATGACGGCGAAATGCACCTCACTGACAAGAGTGATCCCGACGACATCAACAAGACCTTCTCGTGTAGCAAGAAAGACTTTAAGAAAGCCCTCGGCCTCCTTTACAAGCAACAGCAGGTTACCCTAGGCGACACAGTCAAGTTAGTATAACTATTAAATATGGATAAGTATATGATGACAAAGAAACACCTCCTGTCCACACTCTTATGCTCGTTGGTCATCTGGACTGGAGCATGGGCTGACAACAAGATGGCTCCTGAGCCTATCGGACCGGTGCCGTCGCCACAGCAGGTGGAATGGCAGAAGCTGGAAACCTATGCGTTTATCCACTTCGGACCCAACACTTTTACTGATAAGGAATGGGGCTATGGCGATGCGCCTGCCGAATCCTTCAATCCTACTCGGCTCAACTGCGAGCAGTGGGTACAGACCCTTATCAAAGCGGGCATGAAGGGTGTGATTCTCACGTGTAAGCACCATGACGGCTTCTGCCTGTGGCCCAGCAAATACACCGACTACAGCGTGAAGAGTTCACCCTGGCGTGACGGTAAAGGCGACGTGGTGCGTGAACTGTCTGAGGCTTGCAAGAAGTATGGCATCCGTTTTGGCGTCTATCTCTCGCCGTGGGACAGGCACCAGGCGAGCTACGGCACACAGGAATATGTCAACTACTATTATAATCAGCTTGAGGAGCTGATGACCCAGTATGGCGACATCTTTGAGGTGTGGTTTGACGGAGCCAATGGCGGAGACGGCTGGTATGGCGGCGCCTGTGAGAAACGCGAGATCGACCGCAGCACCTATTACAACTATCCCAAGGCTTGGGGCATCGTCAACCGCCTGCAGCCCGGTGCCGTCATCTTCTCGGACGGTGGTCCCGGCTGCCGATGGGTGGGCAACGAGAAAGGCTATGCTAACCCCACCAATTGGGCTTTCCTCCGCATCCGTGAGGTTTATCCCGGCTATCCCCAATATGAGGAGTTGCAGTCGGGGCATGCCGACGGTGATGCCTGGTGTGCCAGCGAGTGCGACACAAGTATCCGCCCGGGGTGGTTCTATCACGAGAATGAGGACGACAAGGTCAAGAGCGTTGAGCAGTTGACCGACCTCTACTACCGCAGCGTGGGCCACAACGGCACCCTTCTGCTCAACTTCCCCGTTGACCGCAATGGCCTGATTCACCCCAACGACTCGTCTATCGCCGCACAATGGCATGAGCGCATTGCCCGCGACTTGGGCACCAACCTGCTGGCAAAAGCCAAGTTCTCAGCCAGCAACACGCGCAATAAGCGTTTTGCTCCTGCTATGATCGGTGACGACAACTGGGACACCTATTGGGCTGCTAGCGATGGCGTAACGACTGCCGACATTGAAATCAAGACCAAAAAGGACATCACCCTTGACTGTATCATGTTGCAAGAGTACATTCCACTGGGACAGCGTGTCAAGGAATTTGTCATCGAGTACAAGACCTGCTGTGGCAAGTGGGTGCCCGTGATTGTCGATGAGGAAACGACGACCATAGGCTACAAGCGCATCGTGCGTTTCCACGAGAAGACCGCCAAAGAGTGGCGCATCCGCATCCTAGACAGCCGAGCATGTCCCTGCATCAACAACATTGAGGGATATTATGTTGGATATAATAAATAAGACGATATTATTATGATAGAGAGAGGCAGTGACAGGGTGATGCGCATTGTTGAGGCAATCACGAAACGCACAGCCGCTGAACATTACAGGCTTGTGCTCAACGAGGAGCGCGAGCCTGTAATCACGGGCAGCAAAATTGGAGGTATTCCCTATTGGCCTGCTGGCAAAGATTTTCCCGTTGATAAACAAGGCCAGAAAATGCTGATGCTCTTGCAAATCAACTGTGCCGAGGCTGGGCTCAAAGCCCCGCTACCAGAGCATGGCATATTGCAGTGGTTCATCAGTACCAATCCAGAGCGCATGTACGGCTGCCAGGGTAACTATGCAGAAGGTGGCAGCGGTTTTGCAATCATCTATCACGATGAAGTGACGGTGAGCACTACCCACCCCGTTAATGCACCTACCCACCAGACCGTCGGGGACGAACTCACGCCCGTCAAACGCGAGGTAGCAATCGATGTGGTGCTTGAGGAGACCGTGATGGGTGTCAGCGACGGTCGCTTTAACGACCTGTTTTTTGACATCGTCAAGGAAATCACCGGTTCGGAGCATACGGATAAGATGTGGTATGATTATCTGGACAACGAGGACTGCCTCTACCTAGAGAAGACATTGGGCATGAAACGCCCCTGCCACCAGATGCAAGGTTACCCCGTCTTTACCCAGGAAGATGCGCGTCGTGACATCAACACTCACGACACCCTGTTGCTTCAACTTGATTCCCAATTCTCAGCGATAGATGGCAAACCCCTCGTCATGTGGGGCGACATGGGCAGCGGATTTGTCTTCATCAACCACGACGACCTCGCGGCTCGTGACTTTTCGCTCACCTACTACTGTTGGGACTGCGGCTGATGACGATAACTGGTTGCTGATACTCAATGGGGCTGTGTCATAATCCGCCTCAGATTTTTAATTGGCCTAACGGCCGAGATAGCCAATTATGACACACCGCCATTAGGGAATAGCTAACGCGCTGATTGGCAATTTATAATTCGAACTTACGTTAAAAAAAGGTGTATCCTGTCTATGCGATGACAAGATACACCATATTTTTGTCTACCACCCAGGCGGGGCGGTTAGTGTCGATTATCCGCAGCGGGAAGTGCCGCAGTTGGTGCAAATGAGGCATCCCTCCTGGTAGACGAGGGTGTCCTGACCGCAGTTTGGGCAACGTTCGGCGGCTGCCTCGCCATTGTGGATGTAGCGCTTGAGGGCACGCTCCACGCCCATCTTCCACGTGTTGATGGACTGGCTGTCCAATTCAAGGCTGCTGACGAGCTTCAGCACCTGGGGAATCGGCATGCCGTAGCGCAGCACGCCCGAGATCAACTTGGCATAGTTCCAGAACTCGGGGTTGAACTTCTCGCTCAGACCTTCGATGGTGGTCTTGAAGCCACGCTTATTGATGAACTGGAAGTCATAACGTTTCACGCCATCCTCGCCGACGGCCTTGATAATCTTGCCCTTGGTCACCGACTTGGGGCAAAAGATGCCCTCATCATCATCGGCAATACCGGTAAAGATCTCGTAGGGACGTCCATCGATCAAGCCGATGAAGGCGATCCACTTCTCCTTCTTGTTCTGGAATCTTACCACGTCGGCCTCAAGCTCGACGGGACGCTTCAGGATGTGCTCCTCTTCGGCGATATAGCGGGCGGCTTGCTGCTGTTCGGCGGCGTTTTCTTTCTCTTTCTCCTTCTTTTTGTCATTGTCACTCAGAGCCACCAGCACGCCAGTGCGGGAGCCGTCACGATAGACGGTGCAGCCCTTACAGCCGCTGCGCCATGCCTCGACATAGAGTTTGCCCACCATTTCCTCACTGATATCGTTAGGCAGGTTGATGGTTACGCTGATGCTGTGGTCCACCCACTTTTGAACCTCGCCTTGCATCTTCACCTTATTGACCCAGTCTACATCATTGGCCGTTGCCTTGTAGTAGGGCGAACGGGCAACGATGTCGTTGAGCTCTTCCTGGGTGTAGTCGCGGCGCACGGGGATGCCGTTGATGTTCATCCAGGTCACCAGCTTGTGGTGATAGACGATGAATTCCTCAAACGAATCGCCATTCTCGTCAACCAGGTCAACATGCACATCCTTGTCGCTGGGGTTGACCTTGCGACGGCGCTTATAGACCGGCATAAAGACGGGTTCGATGCCCGAGGTGGTCTGCGTCAACAGACTGGTGGTGCCCGTAGGAGCGATGGTCAAGCAAGCGATATTGCGACGGCCATACTTCTTCATTTCCTCATAGAGTGCAGGATCGGCCTCACGGATGCGGCTGATGTAAGGATTGTTTTCCTCACGTTTGGCGTCATAGATTTCAAATGCGCCACGTTCTTTGGCCATCTGTACCGATGAGCCATAGGCTGCCAGTGCGAGTGCACGGTGCACACTTACCGAGAACTCGGTAGCCTCGGGCGTGCCGTAGCGCAATCCCATAGCTGCAATCATATCGCCCTCGCCCGTGGTGCCCACACCCGTACGGCGTCCCTTGAGGGTCTTGGTGCGGATCTTGTTCCACAGGTTCATTTCGGTGGTCTTGACTTCGTCGGTCTCGGGGTCGGACTTGATCTTATCGAGAATCTTCTCGATTTTCTCCATCTCGAGGTCGATAATGTCATCCATCATGCGCTGTGCACAGGCTACATGCTCAGCAAAGAGGTCAAAGTCAAAGTAAGCCTCGGGTGTGAAGGGGTTCTTTACATAGCTGTACAGGTTGATAGCGATCAGGCGGCAGCTGTCATAGGGGCACAAGGGAATCTCGCCGCAGGGATTGGTCGAGATGGTCTTGAAGCCCAAGTCGGCATAACAGTCAGGCACCGACTCACGGGTGATAGTGTCCCAGAAGAGGATGCCAGGCTCGGCACTACGCCAGGCGTTGTGGACAATCTTGGCCCACAGCCTTGCGGCATCGGTCTCTTGTTCATAGATCGGCTTGTCACTATCAATGGGATACTGCTGGTGATAGGGCTTGCCCTCCACGGCAGCCTGCATGAAGGCATCGTCGATGCGCACCGACACGTTAGCGCCCGTCACCTTACCTTCTTCCATCTTGGCGTCGATAAACGATTCGGCATCGGGGTGCTTGATGCTTACGGTCAGCATCAAGGCACCACGGCGGCCGTCCTGTGCCACCTCACGGGTGCTATTGCTATAGCGCACCATGAAGGGGACTAGACCAGTCGAGGTCAATGCGCTGTTCTTGACAGGAGAACCCTTGGGGCGGATGTGCGACAAGTCGTGTCCCACGCCACCACGGCGCTTCATCAGTTGCACTTGCTCCTCGTCGATCTTGAGAATGCCGCCATAGCTGTCGGGCTCGCCGTCCAGACCAACGACAAAGCAGTTACTCAACGAACCGACCTGGAAGTTGTTGCCGATACCTGCCATGGGACTGCCCTGAGGCACGATATAGCGGAAGTGGCTCATCAAGTCAAACAAGCGGTCTTCACTCAAGGGGTTGGGATACTTATTCTCGATGCGGGCGATCTCACGAGCGATGCGACGATGCATGTCATCGGGAGTCAACTCAAAGAGATGTCCGAAAGAATCCTTCAAGGCATATTTCGTCGCCCAAACCCTGGCAGCCAGCTCATCGCCGTCAAAGTACTTCAACGAGGCTTCATAAGCCTGTTGATAAGTGTAAGTTTTCTGTTCCATTGCTATCTTGTTTCTTTTAGCTCATAGCCATTAACTGTCAGCAGTTTGGCTTTAGCTGTAAATCAGTTGTTTTTAAGGATTTTATCAATTCGTGATTTGTCATGGAGGCAAAATCCTCGCAAAGGTAATATGATATTTTTGAATAACAAAATTTATTGCCGATTTTCTAAAGTTTTTCATAAAATTTTTCAATAGATTGATTTTCAAAGGATTAATTTTTACGCTTTGCTAAAAAGTTTTCCAAAACATCAACATAATACAGCTGCAAGTTGCTATAAACAAACAACTTGCAGAACAAAAATGGCTTCCCCAATTGGAGAAGCCACATTGATGAATTCTAACTTAAAAGTTACTGAAGTGTGCCATCCTGGGCAGCCTTGATCATGTCTTCGTTAGCGGTGATGTAGATCTCAACGCGACGGTTCTGGGCGCGACCTGCATCGGTCTCATTGCTGGCAACAGGATAATCATAGGCCAGACCCTTGCTGGTCATACGAGCCTTGGGAACACCAGCATTGGTCAGGAAGTTCTTCACCTCGGTAGCACGAGCATTGGATACCTTCTCATTGGCTGCACGAGTGCCCACATTGTCGGTGTGGCCGTAAATCTGTACATCGGTCTGAGGGTTGTTGATCAGTGACTTGGCAAAGTCATTCAGAGAAGCCTCAGCCTTCTGACCCAGCTTAGAGCTGTTGAAAGCAAAGAGGATACCCTCGTCAAAGGTCACCTTGATGCCCTCAAAGCCGTTAACGTCGGTAACGGTGTCAACCTGTGCACCAGCGATTTGGGCGAGTTCACGAGCCTGCTTGTCCATCTTCTTGCCGATGAGCGTTCCGGCAACGCCACCAGCAACGGCACCAATAGCACCACCGATGGCAGCACCCTTGCCCTTGCCGATGAGGGCACCGATACCAGCACCGATAGCGCCACCGCCACCAGCACCGATCATACCGCCCTTGGCAGCATTGTTCAGTGAGTCACAACCCGAAATACCGAGCATCAGGAAAACACTCAAAATAAAGCACAACGTTTTCTTCATATCTCTAAAATATTAAATGAATAATGTGAATTAATTGTCTTTGAAAATGCAAATATAGTAATAAATTTCATATGACCATTCTTTTAGACCAAAAAAACACGCTTTGGTTTATTAACTACAGATTATGGCAATTGTTCCCCCATGGAGGCCAAAATACACAACAAAACCGCCCTGTCGAATGAAACGAGGCGGTTTTGGTAATGAAATTCATTTTTTATCGCTTGTTGGTGATGGGGCGCAGGTTGCGTTCTTTCAAGTCACCAGAGCGATAGGCTTCGAGCAGTTCCTTGAGGTCATCGATCTGGGATCTGAGCTCGGTACCTATATCGGTATCGTTCACAAGAATACGTTGATGGGTATGCTCAACGATGTTACGTGTGGACTTAATATCCTGACCGAGTCTAACGGCCTCGTCAATTGATGAGAAGGGTTCATGCTGTACCAGCTCAAATCCTTGAGAGTGATATACCAACGTATAGCCGGCAATACCAGTCTCGGGTTGATAAGCCTTAGAGAAACCACCGTCAATCACCATGAGCTTGCCGCCTGCCTTGATGGGGTTCTCACCCTTGATGGTCTTGACGGGTACATGGCCGTTGATGATATGGCGATGTTCGCCAGTGACGCCGAATTCATCAAGGATTGCATCCACCACCTCGGGATTATCCCTCATGGTATAATAGGCTCCCTTGATTTCCTTATGGGTCTCCTTGTCGGCAATGAAATAGCGCTCGAATGTTGCCATCTTGCTCTTATCAAATGCGGGTGAATCGGGACCGCACCACAGATACCACAGGTAATCAAGCGCGAAGGCACGTTCGTCGGGATCATCGCATCCGAAGTAGGCTGTACGGATTAAGTTGCCGGCACGCTTGAGCAAAACCTTGCCGTGGAACTTCTCACCACGGATATCTACATCCTTGAGAGTTCCGTCCTCGTTCAAGGGTATGGAGGCATGATAGAGCAAGTTACCGTTGGCAATGGTGTAGAGACAGCCGTTGCGGAAGAGGCACTTCATGTGTTTACGCAGTTTCTCGCTCTCGGTAAACGACTTGTGGAGCTTCGTTACGATAGACTCTTCTTCAGGAGTGAGCTTGAAGGGATGTTTGGGATCCACTGTCGGGAAATTGGTGTCTAGCAGCTCATATTCCTTGCCCTTGATCTTGATGATACCCTTCTTGAGATCCATCTTGTCCAACAAGAGACGGTCTTTCATGCCAAAGTCGGGACGACGTTTGATGGCGTCAGCCTCAAGTTTGAACTGGATGATGCTGATGGCCTTGTGCATCTGGGCAACGAGCTGAGCAGTGCGTGCTCGCTCTGGATCCTTGGCACTACCGTCCTTAGGCAGGAAGCGCTCACAGGGATCGTCGGCGTAGGTGTCCATGGCGAATGTGGCCAGCGGCAACAGGTTGATACCATAGCCATCCTCGAGAACGCCGTGGTTGCCATAGCGCAGGGCAATACGTAGCACGTTGGCAATGCTGCAATCATTACCTGCTGCTGCACCCATCCACAAAATGTCATGGTTACCCCACTGAATATCAAAGTTGTGATAGTTGCACAGGATATCCATGATTTTATCCGGGCTAGGACCGCGGTCATAGACGTCTCCCAAGAGGTGCAGCATGTCGATGG
>JAEEGI010017662.1_pt1 | contig 14600 bp, 11 predicted proteins | sample 8958751 | NCBI WGS metagenome assembly JAEEGI01 (sample SAMN16246545, study PRJNA631951) | gut metagenome | biome: gut microbiome; feature: rumen; material: KS-attached | host: Bos | place: Iran: Karaj | collected 2018-10
CGTGCGTTCCTCGACCTCGGGGCAGAGCAGTGCCTTGGTCATCTGCTTAACTCTCCGGGCAACTTTACAGCAGCAAAGCTTGCTTGGGTAAAGGAGAACGAGCCTGAAGTATTTGCTCAGGTTGACAAGATGATGCTTCCGGGCGACTATATCGCAATGCGACTCACTGGCGAGACATCTACAACAATATCTGGTCTTAGCGAGGGTATGCTATGGGATTTCAAGAACAATCAGGTTGCCGACTTCCTTCTTCAGTACTACGGAATTGGCGAGACTGTAATCCCTACAATCCGTCCAACATTCAGCGACAGCGGTCATGTAACAGCCGCAGCAGCTGCTGAACTTGGCTTGGCAGAAGGCATTCCTGTAACATACCGCGCCGGCGACCAGCCTAACAATGCTCTTTCGCTCAACGTATTCAATCCGGGCGAGATTGCCTCAACAGCCGGTACATCGGGCGTTGTTTACGGCGTTCTTGGCGACGTAAACTACGACAAGAAATCACGCGTAAACACATTCGCACACGTTAACCACTCTGCCGAGCAGGTTCGTCTTGGCGTTTTGCTTTGCATCAACGGTACAGGTATCCTCAACTCATGGTGCCGCCGTACGGTTGCTCCAGAGGGCATCTCTTATGCCGATATGAACGCTCTTGCCGAGACCGCTCCAATCGGTAGCGCAGGCGTAAGCATTCTTCCTTTCGGTAACGGTGCAGAGCGTATGCTCGAGAACAAGGAGGTTGGTTCAACAATCTACGGCGTAAACTTCAACTCTCACGGCAAGCAGCACTTGCTTCGTGCGGCTCAGGAAGGCATCGTGTTTGCATTCAACTACGGAATGAACATCATGAAGGATATGGGTATGAACATCAGCAAGATTCATGCAGGAAAGGCAAACATGTTCCTCAGCCCAATCTTCCGCAACACTCTGGCATCTGTTAGCGGTGCAACAATCGAGCTTTACGAGACCGACGGCTCTGTTGGTGCAGCCAAGGGTGCAGGTATCGGCGCAGGCATCTACAAGGATAACAACGAGGCATTCTCAACTCTCGAGAAACTTGCTGTTATTGAGCCTGACACAGCAAACATCATGCAGTACACCGATGCATACGAGCTCTGGAAGGAGCGTCTTGAGAAGGCAATCAAATAAAAGAATCAGAAGTAATTAACAAAAATATTTTAACTTTTTTAAATTTTTAATATCATGGCAAAAGAGTATTTTCCTGGCGTGAAAAAAATCCAGTTCGAGGGTAAGGACAGTAAGAATCCGATGGCTTACCACTATTATGATGCAGAGAAGGTCATCATGGGTAAGAAGATGAAGGATTGGTTGAAGTTCGCTATGGCTTGGTGGCACACTTTGTGCGCTGAGGGCGCAGACCAGTTTGGTGGCGGTACTAAGACATTCCCTTGGAATCAGGGTGCAAATGCTTTGGAAGTTGCTAAGAATAAGGCTGATGCAGGTTTCGAGATTATGGAGAAACTTGGTATCGAGTACTACTGTTTCCACGATGTTGACCTCGTTGAGGAGGCTCCAACTATCGAGGAGTATGAGGCTAACATGAAGGCTATCGTTGCATATCTTAAGGAGAAGCAGGCTGCTACTGGCAAGAAACTTCTTTGGGGTACTGCAAACGTATTCGGCAACAAGCGCTACATGAACGGTGCTTCTACAAACCCAGACTTCGACGTTGTTGCACGTGCTTGTGTTCAGATTAAGAACGCTATCGACGCAACTATCGAACTTGGTGGTACAAACTATGTATTCTGGGGTGGCCGCGAGGGTTATATGAGCCTTCTTAATACAGATATGAAGCGTGAGAAGGAGCACATGGCAACTATGCTTACTAAGGCTCGCGACTACGCTCGTTCAAAGGGCTTTACAGGTACATTCCTTATCGAGCCAAAGCCAATGGAGCCATCTAAGCATCAGTATGATGTTGATACAGAGACTGTTTGCGGTTTCTTGAAGGCACATGGTCTTGACAAGGACTTCAAGGTAAACATCGAGGTTAACCACGCAACATTGGCTGGTCACACATTCGAGCACGAGTTGGCTGCTGCTGTTGACAATGGTATGCTTGGCTCTATCGACGCTAACCGCGGTGACTACCAGAACGGTTGGGATACTGACCAGTTCCCTATCGACAACTTCGAGCTTATTCAGGCTATGATGCAGATTATCCGCAACGGTGGTCTTGGCAACGGTGGTACTAACTTCGACGCTAAGACTCGTCGTAACTCAACTGACCTTGAGGATATCTTCATCGCTCACATCGCTGGTATGGATGCAATGGCACGCGCTTTGGAGAACGCTGCTGACCTTTTGGAGAACTCACCAATCAAGAAGATGGTTGCCGACCGTTACGCTTCATTCGACAGCGGCAAGGGTAAGGAGTTCGAGGAAGGCAAGTTGAGCCTTGAGGACATCGTTGCTTATGCTAAGCAGAACGGTGAGCCTAAGCAGACAAGCGGTAAGCAGGAACTTTACGAGGCTATCGTAAACATGTACTGCTAATCGAACCAATACTGTAACCTTTAATCCTACCATTACTTTATTATGCAAGATAAAGGAAGTAAATCATACCTCTTCAGCATTGTCCTCGTGGCAGTGCTGGGAGGTTTATTGTTTGGATACGATACAGCTGTTATTTCTGGTGCCGAGAAGGGCCTTCAGGCTTTTTTCCTTGGTGCTCAGGACTTTGTTTATACCGATTTTTGGCACGGCATCTCATCATCGAGTGCCCTTATAGGCTGTATCATCGGAAGTTCCGTTTCCGGATATCTGGCTTCGAACTTCGGCCGAAAGAAGTCGCTTGTTCTCGCAGGCGTTCTCTTCTTTCTCTCGGCTCTCGGCTCGTACTATCCGGAGTTTTTGTTTTTCGAATACGGAAAACCAACTTACTCACTACTCTGGGCGTTCAACTTTTACCGTGTGCTTGGCGGTGTAGGTGTGGGCTTGGCATCGGCTGTGTGCCCTATGTACATTGCCGAGGTTGCTCCGTCTAACATTCGCGGTACATTGGTTTCGTGGAACCAGTTTGCCATAATCTTCGGTCAGCTGGTTGTTTATTTTGTAAATCTTGTAATCCTTGGCGACCACGTTGCTCCTATTGTTGAGCAGGTGGGCGAGAATGTGTACAAGATTGTAAACGGTAATGAGGCCGAATGGTGCATGACCGTTGGATGGCGATATATGTTTGTGAGCGAGGCTGTGCCTGCCGGACTGTTTGCACTTCTGGTGTGCTTCGTTCCCGAGACTCCTCGCTATCTGGCTCTTGTGGGCAATGATGACAAGGCGCTGCATGTGCTTTCGCGCATCAACGGAAGCGACAAGGCAGCCGAGATTCTTCAGGACATAAAGAATACCGCTACCGAGAAGACAGAGAAACTCTTGTCTTACGGATGGGTGGTTATCTTTGTGGGCATCATGCTTTCTGTGTTCCAGCAGGCTGTGGGCATCAATGCGGTGCTTTATTTTGCGCCTCGCATCTTCGAGTCGTGCGGATTCAACAATCCAATGTGGCTCACCGTGTTCATGGGTGTTGTAAACATTCTGTTCACGCTGGTTGCCATCTTCACAGTCGAGAAGTTGGGTCGCAAGCCTCTGCTCATCTGCGGTTCTATCGGAATGGCTGTCGGAGCGTTCGGCTTTGCGCTTGTAAACTTCCTCAGCCTGCCTCCTGTGATTGCTGCTGCAAGCATCATGATTTACAGCGCGTCGTTCATGTTCAGTTGGGGACCGATATGCTGGGTGCTCATTGCCGAGATTTTCCCTAACACAATTCGTGGTGCTGCGGTGGCTATTGCCGTTGCTTTCCAGTGGATTGCCAATTTCATTGTTTCGTCTACCTTCGTTCCGATGTATAACATGGAACTGACTGCCGGCGACGGCTTCGGACACATCTTTGCATACGCTCTCTACGGTGCGATATGCGTTCTGGCAGCCATCTTTGTATGGCGCATGGTTCCGGAGACAAAGGGCAAGACCCTCGAGGATATGAGCCGTTTGTGGAGAAAGGAGAACTGATGTTTTAATTTTCTATATTTTGCAGTCCTGCCCGCTGTTCTGGTGGTTGGCAGGACTGTTTTTTTTTTGTTATATATTGCAGAATTAAAAGAGTGCAACAAACACAAAAGTGCAATATTATTTCTTTTTCAAAAACATTTGGTTATCTTTGCAACCAAGTACAGTAAAGAGCCTTAGAGAAGGCGTACTGTACGATTTTTGTGGTATTAAACATTGCGTTTGCTTTGTATTCTGAACGTTCCGAAAGTTTGGCCGCTGAAAGAACAATAGTTTTAGATATAAAGCAGATGTCTGCATATCGTGGACATCTGTCTATCTGACTATTGTAGGTTAGGCCAAACACCTCGGAACGTGGATAGATAGGACTGTCCACGTTTTGTATTTTTATGGTGTTTGGCTAACTTCGTTCTTTGGGTATTTTGCATGCGCGCAAATATTTATATATGAGCGAAAAAGAAAAAGGTAAGGCATACGATTTTCCGTATGCTTTTGCCGATGATGTTGTTGCAGAATCTCAAATTCCGCTTATTTTTCATAAAACAGATTATAGAAATGGTGTTCGCAAAGTGCTCTCATTGTTTTCTGGATGTGGAGGTATGGATTTAGGATTTGAGGGGAATTTTATAGCAAACAAGAAGTCGTTTGGCGAAAAATCCAAGTATGTATGTCGGAGTCTAAATGAAGATTGGGTACTTCTGAAAAAGACGCATTTTCAGACAATATTTGCCAATGATATTCTTCCTGAAGCTAAACTTGCGTGGAATACTTATATGAATCGATTTGGCTACGATGAAGATGTGTATCATTGCGTGAGCGTAGTCGATTTGGTAAAGATGCATAATAATGGGGCAAATATCTTTCCAAATGATGTCGATTTGATTACAGGTGGTTTTCCATGTCAGGATTTTAGTGTGGCAGGAAAAAGATTAGGTTTTGATTCTATGAAGGACGATATGGGAAAAAGACGTTCTTCAGACAAACCCTCAGAGGAAAGTCGTGGAAAACTTTATTTTTGGATGAAACAGGTAATAGATATTACCCGTCCAAAAATGTTTGTGGCTGAAAATGTAAAAGGACTTGTAAACTTGGGCGATGTAAAGGATATTATACAGAGAGATTTTGCGAGTGCTGGCGGTGATGGCTATATTGTACTCCCTCCGCAAGTTCTTCATGCCGGAAACTATGGAGTGCCAGAATCGCGAGAAAGAGTAATTTTTATAGGAATAAGGCGCAGTGCTTTATTGCCAGATGCTCTTAAGGCTTTGGAAATGGATGTTATTCCCGAAAAATATAATCCATATCCCAAGCCAACTCATGCGTGTACAATAAATGACGATAATTTGTTGCCCCCTGTAACAACTTATGATGTTCTAAAGAATTTGCCAGAACCAGAAGTGACTGCCGACCCGTCGCAACAGATTTATTCAAAAGCAAAGTTCCTTCCTAATGGTTGTCAGGGACAAATAGAAATAAAACTCGACAGTATTGCTCCAACCATTCGGTCAGAACATCATGGTAATATAGAATTCAGAAGATTGTCTGTAGAACATGGCGGAAAGCATATTGATGAGTTAGCAGCAGGGTTGAAAGAGCGAAGGCTTACGCCGAGAGAATGTGCTTTGATTCAGACATTTCCTCCTGATTATCGTTTCGTAATGAATAAATGCGGGCGTGGATATGCGCTAAGTCCTTCAAGTGCATACAGAATAATAGGTAATGCGGTTCCTCCTGTGTTAGCGTATAATATAGCGATGCGATTAGAAGAATTGTGGACTTTATACTTTGGAGAATGAAAGAGCGTGAAGAGAACATTATTGCAATTCATAATCGGAGTATTGACGAGGCTAATAGAGCATTTGCTGAATTTATGCGTATGACTGAAGATTGTTTCAACGAAAAATCGAGAAATAATCCCTTGCTTTATAAAAGTTGTTCGCCTTCCGAATTAGAAAAAGTTACCGAGCAGATTCTGAAAGAAGTTTGCCCATCGACTCCTTTTAAAGAATCTGACATCTCACTGGTATCTGGACATTCTTTTCCAGATATAATGACAAGTGAGATGTATGGAGTTGAGGTTAAATCAACCACTAAAAACAAATGGACATCAACAGGCAGTAGTATTGTAGAATCAACTCGTAGCAAGGATGTTGAAAGAATATATATGTTGTTTGGAAGTTTGGGAAGTAATCCTCCGGCGTTTAAGTGCAAGCCATATCAAGAATGTCTCAGCAGTATAGCTGTTACTCATTCTCCTCGTTATCTTATTGATATGTCTTTGAAAGAAAAAGACGATATCTTTTCAAAGATGAAGACCGACTATGAAGATTTTCGTCAGTTGGAAGAAAGTGAAAAGATTTCAAAAGTAAGGGAATACTATATTCAAAAGGCGAGGAAAGAACATAAGGTCGAGATGCCATGGTGGATGGGGGAAGCAGATATAACAAACGTAAACCTTTCTTTTTACAATGATTTGAAACCGTGTGAAAAGGACGATTTGACGGCGAGGACATTCATCTTGTTTCCTTCCGTATTCTCTCAAAATTCCTCTTTAGGCTATAAAGAAGTAGCTTTGTGGTTATGTAATCATTATTCTTTGTTATGCTACAATATGCGTGATTCTTTCTCTGCTGGTGGAAAAATGACTATTCTGAATGGGAAAAAATTAGAAAAGCCTTATCCGCAAGTGGTTAAACGTTTGCTTGAATATCGTGAGCAGATAGAGAGCTTACTAAAACATCCAGATGAAAATTTGTTGAGAGATATAAAGGAATATTGGGATGACAAAAACGAGAAGTTAGACCTTCTGAATAGATGGAAGTTGTTGGTTGAGAAGGCTTTTAGAGATAATCCAGATTTGAGGGAAATTCAGATATTGAAATTGATAGAGTCAGAGGCAAAACCATATTGAAGGAACTGGGCTTCCAAAAAGCCCAGTTCTTAAAATCTTATTTCGAAGTGCTTACGTTTGAATCGGCTGCTTCTGAAAGCGTTTTTGCCAAAGGCTTAATGTCGTAGGTTGTCTGCAACGGAACACACACGCAATTTGTGCAAAGGTCAATGCCCCAGCCAATTATACCGCCGATCATGATATTTCCGAAGGCATAACCGTTTATTTGCTTGCTCAGTATTATATCGTCGAATTTATAGTGTTCCGACGAAATCTTGATGCGCTGACCTTCCAAGTGGTGACGCTTTACTTTTACAACAAGTGGGAGAGTTCCTGTGTACGATTTCTTCTCGGTGGTTACGGTAACGGGCTCTGGAACATCGCCGTTGATTGTGATTTTAGGGCTTCCGCCACTCATAATTGTTGCACATGATGACAGCAAGAATAAAGGTGTGGCAGCCAATACTTTTGTATTTAGTGATTTGATTTGAATTCTTTTCATTTTCTCTATTGTTTTTGTTAAATGCTTGTTAAGTAGATGTTATCTGCTGAAAGCAGAAGGCAAAGGCTAACTGAAATCATCCGTTTTTCAAATTAATTTGCAAATATAAATATATATTCATAATCAAATATTATTTTGTTGTTATTTTTGAATGTGTTTTTCTCGGAAAAACAATATTTTTGCGCTGAAAAAATCGAATGGTATGAACAGAACAAAACTCTCGCTGGTGCTGATGCTCGTGGCTGTAACGGTTGTGACGTGCATCAAACCCATATATCCGCAGGAACAGATACTGCAACATGCCGGAACGCTTCTGCTGATGCTTCCGCTTGCTGCCGACGTGGTTAGAAACCGTATGCCGTCTTCGGCATTCATCGGTATAGTGTGTTTCACGCTTCTGCACATTGTCGGAGCACGGTATATCTACTCGTATGTACCTTACAGAGAGTGGTTTGCTGCGGTTGGAGTTACTGATGCCGCTTTCCTTCAAGGAACGCGAAACCATTACGACCGCTTGGTTCACTTTTCCTTCGGATTGCTGATGTTTCCTTGCCTCGTATGGCTTTGCCGCCGATGGATAGGGCAGAGGCAGATTCTTCCGATTCTTGTGGCTTGGCTCATTGTACAGACAGGCAGCATGATTTACGAACTCTTTGAGTGGACTCTCACCATCGTCATGACATCAGAAGAGGCCGACTATTACAATGGTCAGCAGGGCGATATGTGGGACGCTCAGAAGGATATGGCTCTGGCAATGGCAGGCTCGTCTGTTGTCGCCGTGTGCTATCTTGTAAAATCAAAGTTCAGGAGATGAAACGCATCTTATTCGTTATTGCGCTTGTTGCCATAGCCGTAATCGAGTTTCTGCTATGGATAAATGCGCTTGTAGACGGCAAATATCTGGTTGAGGGAAGTGGAGTGGAAGATGTTTACAACATGCGTGTCGAAAGCCTTTCGGCGGCAATGTTCGTAAACTACGGAATTGTACTTCTGCTTGCCTTTTGTCTGCTTTTCAGAAAGAAGAAATGAAAGACCCCGATGCCCGAAAGCACCGAGGTCCTTTGACTTTTTTGAGAACCGAGAAATTCTCAAGCAGAAAGAGTCAAGAGTCCACTCTTTATGGCTGTAAGGTAAAGCCGAAGGTCAGATAAGCCTTCTGTGAGCATGGATTGGCGGTTATGCCGGCAAACACTGGCACGCTGAACGAATCGGTAACCTTAATTTCTTTCGAAGCCTTTAGTGTAAGGTTGGTAATGGCAAATCCGTCGGCTCCGTAGAAGGTTGTTGCGTACGGAACGCAACCTGCCGTAGCTGTCCAGTCGGCGCCAGCAAAGGCGAATGGCACGTTCACCTCGGCATAACTGCTGTAGGCACGCTTGCCCTTGTCGTTGCAGCCGTCGTTTCCGGCAAAGTTTGTGTACCACTGCACGTTAAGCACCTTGAAGTCGTAGCCTATGTTAGCCTCGAAAACGTGGTTTGTGCTGTGCGCGTTGTATCTGAAGTATCTGTTGCGCTCGTCCAGTCCGCTGTTAAACCAATAGTCTGTTATTCCAACGGTCAGTCCGCCAATGGTGTAACTTGCCGTGATGTCGAACTCCTTCGTGTCATCAGGATTTGTAAGACCTGTGCTTCCCCATGCGCTGAGCGAGAATCCGCCGCAGCCAATGCCGAGGGTTGGCTGGAATGATGTTCCGCCCAAGTCCTGACCACGCCAGATGTACTGGTTAACCACATCGGCCGAGATGCTGGTCTCTAACTTGCTTTCGTCTTGGGCTTTTGCGAATGTTGCTGCCAAGAGCATCATAAACAAGCCTGCAAATCTTTTTACTTTCTTCATGTTTCGTGTTTTTTAGTTTAACAATTTGTTTGTGTGTTGTGTTGTATCTCTCAGTCTGAAATGTTTACGATGCAAAAATACGGCATTTTGTAACTAAAACTGTAATAATTGTGTTAATTTGTTTATGTAAAAATAAAACTCATTACAATTTGATAAAATAAAGTGCTTCTAAATATTAAAATGTAACCACTTTTAAAGAAAATGCTTTCAATATGAAATGCTGTACCCCATACAATTACGTTAAAAAAACATAAACGCAGAATAATAATGCCGTAACGCTGAATATTTAAAGAAAATTAAGTGTATATTTGCAGCCGTAACAAACAACGCAAAAAAATGTTATTATCAATTACTAACTGCAAACGTAAGGCTGTTTTTGCCGCCACGGTACTGATTGCCATGGCAGGCAATGCACAGACAAATCTTTCAACACTCGACCTTAATGCGCCTTTCGGATGGACAAACTGCTCGTCTATGACTGCGGGCGACGACTATTCGACAACAGGCGGCGAAGGCTCTTCGCAGAAGAGAACCATAACGCTCAAATCTACTGGGGCGGATATGAAGTCGGCCATTCAGAATGCTGTAAAGAACAACGACATCATTATTCTCGACGGCTCGGACGGCGATTTCATCGTGTCGTCGAACGTGGGCATCAGCGGTGCTCAAAACAAAACTATCGTGGGCATTAACGGAGCGCGAATCTGCTCAAAATGGTATGTTACTCCAGAGATTATCAAAATGCTCGACGATAATAACGTGAAGTCTTATTCAACATCGTCAGGAACGGGCAGCAAACTCACCAACGGAACAAATGTGAGCGAAGGACGCGAATATATTACTCGCCAGTTGCTCATAAACTATACCGGCGACAGCAGCGAGGGCTACAGAAGTTCAGGCATTCTGTCGATAAGCGGATGCAATAACCTCATAATCCGAAACCTTAAGTTCGTAGGTCCGGGAACTGTTGATATCAGCGGAAACGACCTTATCAGCTGCACCGGAACGACTCACTTGTGGGTTGACCACTGCGATTTTACCGACGGACTCGACGGCAACTTCGACATTACCAACGGTTCTAACTTCGTTACCGTTTCGTGGTGCTCGTTCAGTTATACCGACCGCGCTTACGACCACCGCAACACCAACTTGGTGGGCAGCAGCGACTCTTATACATCCGATGAGGACAATCTTAACATTACATACGCATTCAACAACTGGGGCACAAAGTGCAACGCCCGTATGCCAATGGCTCGTTTCGGCACAATCCACATGCTTAACAACTATTACGATTGCGAAGGAAACGGCTCGCCTTGCATCAATCCGCGAAAGAATTCGGAGTTCCTTATTGAAGGCAACTATTTCGACAGCGGCGTGCGAAACATCTTCTCGCAGTCGAGCGCAAAGCGTTGGACATGGACTTCGACAAACTACACCGTCGAGTCGTTCAGCCCAAGCAGCAGCGGCACAAACGTAACAATGCCATACAGCTACACAGTTGCAAACGTGCAGAATGTTCCGACAGAGATTAAGAAGTATGTTGGCGCAACGCTCGAAAATCCTCTGGTCTTCGGAAAGTCGGGCGAGACAAGCGTTTCAAAGACCGTAAAGAAGCAGAATCCCGAGTGCATCTACACTCCAGACGGATGCAAGCACAAGAAGGCGCAGGAAGGCGTGAACATCATCGTAGGCGAGGACGGAAACGTGAAAAAAGTATTGCGATAAAATAGACGATAGTCAGACTTGCAGCCCACACTATGGCAACCCCAAGGTGTGGGCTGCATTGCGTTTGCCTGATGCCTATGCTCACAACCTGAGGCACGGCTGTGCTGAGCAGATAGAACAGAAGCGTGTGCTGCCCTATAAAGCAGAGCGGCTTAAAAGGCGGAATATTCTTGCAGATGCCTACGAAGGCTATTGTAGAAGCCAAGGCGATAATCATTCCGAAGAGAGTAAAATCCATTGCGCCTACGTCTATCGTCATCTGCCTGCCGAAGATGATTATCAGCACAGACGAAACAATCATCGTTAGAATGCAGACGGGCAGTCCCGAATCTATCTGTATCTTATCCTCAAAATGGCAAAAAAGAGTCCCGGCGGCAAGAAAAATCATGGAATACATTCCAGAATTGAAGTGCATTATTGCATTTTCATCCCTGAAAAAGATTATTGCAACGGTAGCCGTGATGGCAGATATTGCCGTTATTTTGGCAAGTCTGAAATCCTTGCCAAGCAGAACTATTCCGCACCAGATTAGTTCGGCAACAATCAAGGCCGACGTGAACCAGAACGCCCCTCCGCCCACGGCATCGGGCAGAAAGGCGCGGAAGTCGAGCGCGCCGCCGTTTGCCATCATCTTGGGCACAAACAAGAGCGATGCCACCAGCACCGACGGCAGATAAATCCTAAGCAGCGCATTACGGGCAATGTCCGATGCCGATTTTCCGCATCTGTAAAGCAGGAAGCCCGACACGAAGAAGAACACGTTTACATAGAACGGCGACCGCAGGTTGAACAGCAGTTCGCTCTCGCAGCCATACTTAACCTCGGCATGATACATGTAAACCAGAATCATGCCTATTGCCTTGGCGGTGTCAATCCAATGTAAACGTCCGTTGTCTCGCATCATATTAAATTTGTACAAAAATAAGAAGAAAAACTTATTCTGTATCTTGTATCTGTGGTTTTTTCTTTGTTCCTTTGTCGGGTGTAAAAATGAATATCAATAATTATGGAGGATTTTGAAAAGAAAGTCGGTCTGCCCGAGAACGCCATGCGCGAACTGAAAGAGGGCGAGACCTACGAACCGTTGATGTCGCCCGACAGCAATCCGCGCGAAGTTACCGTGTGGTCTGTAACGTGGGGCATCCTGATGGCTGTTCTGTTCAGCGCAGCCGCCGCTTATTTAGGCCTGAAGGTTGGACAGGTGTTCGAGGCTGCCATCCCTATAGCCATCATTGCCGTTGGCGTGTCGGGCGCAACGCATCGCAAGGGTGCGCTGGGCGAGAACGTGATGATACAGAGCATAGGAGCATGCTCGGGCATGATTGTTGCCGGAGCTATCTTCACGCTGCCTGCTCTTTACATTCTTCAGGCAAAATTTCCCGAACTTACCGTTAATTTCTTCGAGGTGTTCTTTGCCTCTCTGCTTGGCGGAATACTTGGAATACTGTTTCTGATACCGTTCCGCAAGTATTTCGTTAAGGATATGCACGGAAAGTATCCGTTCCCCGAGGCTACGGCAGGCACTCAGGTGCTCGTGTCGGGCGAGAAGGGCGGCGATCAGGCAAAGCCGTTGCTTTTTGCCGGGTTGATTGGCGGATTGTACGATTTTGTTGTCGCTACCTTCGGATGGTGGAACGAGAATGTTACTTCGCGATGCTTTGCGTGGGGCGAGGCTCTGGCAGACAAGGCAAAACTTGTGTTCAAGGTCAATTCGGGCGCGGCATTGCTCGGACTCGGCTATATCGTCGGATTCAAGTATTCGTTCATCATCTGCCTCGGCTCTGCTGCCGTGTGGTGGGTTATCGTGCCAGCCATTGCCTTTATTTTCCCCGATATGGAGGTTGCGGCAGGTGTTGCGGCATCATCGGCATCACCCGAGGAGATATTCAAATATGCCAAGGATATTGGCATCGGCGGTATTGCCATGGCTGGAGTGATAGGCGTAGTTAAGAGTTGGGGACTGATAAAGGGTGCTGTCAGTCTTGCCGGGAAGGAACTTCGTGGCAACAAGGATGAGGCTGCCAAGGCACAGCCTCGCACTCAGCGCGATTTGTCTATGCGTATTGTCTGCATAGGCATCATCGCAACGCTTATCGTTACGTTCTTGTTCTTCCAGTTTGGTGTTATGAATGGTGTTTGGCTGTTCAGCATCACAGCCATCTTGGTGCTTACCATTATCGCCTTTCTCTTTACCACCGTGGCGGCAAATGCCATTGCCATCGTTGGTACAAATCCCGTATCGGGAATGACGCTGATGACGCTCATCCTTGCGTCTGTCATCCTCGTAGCCATCGGTCTCGACGGCACAGCCGGAATGGTTGCTGCCATGATTATGGGCGGCGTAACGTGTACGGCTCTCAGCACTTCGGGAGCGTTTATAACCGACCTAAAGACGGGCTACTGGCTTGGCAGCACGCCGCAGAAGCAGGAAACGTGGAAGTTTGTCGGCGTACTTGTGTCGGCTGCCACCGTTTCGGGCGTGATAATGATTCTTAACAAGACTTACGGCTTTACCAGCGGACAACTTGCCGCTCCTCAGGCCAACGCCATGGCTGCCGTCATCGAGCCGCTGATGAACGGAAGGGGCGCTCCGTGGATGCTCTATGGCATTGGTGCGGCAATAGCCCTCGTGCTCACGCTGCTCAAAGTGCCGGCTCTGGCTTTCACCCTTGGAATGTTCATTCCTCTGGAACTTAATTTGCCTCTCATCGTGGGCGGCGCAATAAACTGGTACGTAACATCTCGCAGCACCGACAGCAAACTTAATTCTGCGCGCGGCGAGAAGGGAACGCTCCTTGCATCGGGCTTCATTGCCGGAGGTGCGCTGATGGGCGTGGTTAGTGCCGTGCTCCGTTTTGCCGGCGTGCAGATTGACTATTCTGAATGGTGGGCAAACAGTTGGAGCGAGGTGCTGTCGCTCGTTATGTATATCGCCGTCATCTGGTATATGATAAAGGCTTCGATGAAAGTTCATTGATTTCGCCAATTCTTTAGTTGAGAATTGTAATTCGAAAGGTTTTGATTGGGAATTGACAACGGTTGGTTGCAATTCCCAATTTTTTTTGAGAGAGAATTGAAAAGTTCTTTTCAGAAATAAGAATTGTCAATTGTCCATTGTGCTTTGCCAATTATCAAGCAAGGGGGTGGTAAGCCGGAAGGTACGTTCAAGGTACGTTGAAGATACGTTCAGGGTTCGTTGAAGATTCGGGCAGGGTACGTTCAAGGTTCGTTCAGGTAAGCCGATAGTAAGCCGATAGCAAGGGAGAAGCAAGCCGAAAGCGACGGGGTAGCTACGGGGTAGGTACGGAGTAGGTTCGGGGAAGCTACGAGGAAGCAAGGGGGAAGATATACGAACAGATGGTAGAGACAATTTTGTCCAAAACGAAGAATACATCTCCAAAAACGATGATTTTCTCTGATTTTATGCTTATATTTGTCATGTCATTGAAAGAAATTCATTTTTTTGTTTTGTTACACAAAATAAGTGAATTTTCTGGGATGCCATCAAGCAGAACCTAATTCCTGAAGAGGTGACGGCAGCACAGGCCAGCATCATCTATGCTGAAGAGGCAGACGTACTCAATGTAGCCATGTTCGGACAGACGGCCAAGCAATGGCGT
>JAEEGI010017664.1_pt1 | contig 14600 bp, 10 predicted proteins | sample 8958751 | NCBI WGS metagenome assembly JAEEGI01 (sample SAMN16246545, study PRJNA631951) | gut metagenome | biome: gut microbiome; feature: rumen; material: KS-attached | host: Bos | place: Iran: Karaj | collected 2018-10
CCTATACGTTCATCGACGTTTCGCATTTCGCGATGTGAGCATGATAGTGCACCGTGCACAGTGCGCAGTGCACAGTGAAAGCCGCCTTCCGGCGGCTTTTTGCTTTGGCATGATTTCACACTTGTACTTCATAACAAAGTGCAATTCCCGTGGCTATGCGTTTGCAGGGATTGTTCTTATGTGTTCTGTTTCCAGTGAATTTGTCATCTTAAAAGCCGCCCCGTCGGGCGGCTTTTTCTGTCCACTGTGCACTGCGCACTGTGCACTGATCGCGGCGCTGCCGCAATCAAAGCGCATTGATCATCAGCATCAGATCATAGAGATACGGCATGCCTTTGTCGGTCTTGCTCAGGACGTTGCCCAACAGCACCATGTGGGCGCCGATATAGGTCGGGAAGATGTGATAGACGCCCTTGGAAAAGCCGTTCTGCGCCAGCGCGACGGACGGCTGCGCGCCCACGGTATCGCTCTCCTTGTCGAACGGGGCGGTCTCCGAAATCGTGTTGACCAGACCGTCGTTCGGCTGCCAGCGCTTGTCGAGTACCATGCCGCCCTTCGTCACCGTGTCGGTGTGACCGATGATATATACCGACGGCACAAAGAACGTGTCGCAGACCTCTTTGTCCGGCACGCGGTGGCTGCCGTCGTCGCTGTCTTTCGTCGCGTCGTGCGGTACCGAGAAGTAGTAGATCCCGGGTACGGTTTTGATCGACTGATTGAGCAGCACGGACTGATCGGGATCCATGTCCCAAAGCCCGGTATCGGGGTCGGCGACTTCGCCCGAGGCGATCGGCTCCAGCCCGTCGAACAGCTTCGTCGTCAGATAGTTCGGCACCTTTCGAAGGATCTCCGGCACCATGGCGTATTTCTGGTCGCGCTGCGCGTTGAGATAGACGCTGATATCGTCGAGCGCCTGATGGTTCATCGCGAGCGTCGTTCCGTTGAACGCCGCGGCAAGGCCGGTGATCGAATAGATCCAGTCGGTTTTGCCGCCCTTGAAGAAGTCGGACAGACTGCCGTCGGTCGTCGCGGCGATCTCCGCATCGGCCCCGTAGGCGAGGATCGACGCAAAGAGCGTGCTTGTCGGGCCGCCGAAGGAGTGGGCGATCAAGTTGATCTTATGCTCGCTGTCCCATTGCTCGAGCAGGGCGCGCCCGGTGAAGTCCTCACCGTAGCGGTCGTGGCCGAACTGCGCGCTGTGCGCCTTGCCGTAGTCAACGCGCTGGCCGGTCAGCTGGGCGTACAGCTCGCAAGCGCGGTCCCACGCGGAGCCGACCGTATCGACCGACGCGGCAACGGCGGTAAAGCCCGAATTATCAACCTTCTTGACCAGATCGCCGGAGAACATCCCCCAGTAGGTCAGCTTGTCGCTCCCTTTGTCATACTGTCCCCAGCCGAAAAAGCCGTGGACGAAGACATAAGGGTAGTTTGTCTTGTCGGTGCTGTGGTCGAGCTGCGCACCCGTCGCCGGCGCGCGGAACAGCCCGGTCAGAAACGCGGTCGCCAGTACCAGCGCCTGCAGACGGCGCATGACCGCCGTCAGATAATCAAAATGTTTCATCGCTGTTCTCTCCCCCGCCCGCAGGCTTAAAAGTTGAGATAGGCTTTCAGTTCGTCAAAGTGCGCGATCCCCTTGAACAGGTCGATCAGAATCGCAAACAGCTTTTTGAGGATGAATTCGTGCGTCTTCGGCGCGGGCGTCACGGAAAGCGCTTCGTCGCTTTCGGTGAAATCGTCGGTCTTGGTAAAGGTGAAGGTCGCCTCGGCCGCCTTGTGGTCGGAGATGCTCACATCCTCATCGTTCAAGAACTCCTTATAGCCGAATGACGTCGCCGCGACGCTGATCCCGCCGCCGTCACGATAGAGGAACTTTTCGAGCGAGTCCCAGACGCCCCAGTAGTTCGGCCAGCCGCCGCCGACGGTTTCTTCCCAGTAATCGAAGTTTTCATAATTGCCGTCGTTGTGCAGTTCGACCCACGCGTCCTTGAGACCGCAGCCCTCATACAGCAGTTCATACAGCCCGTCGTCGTTCCATTGGTGGATCGAGGCGTTGAAGTCGCCGGTCACGATCACGGGGCGGTCGGTACCGCGGCTCTGGATCATCTCTGCGAGCTGGCGGAAATTGTCGCGCCGCGCCGCGCAGGAGCCCTCGTCGCCATAGGCGTCGGCATGGATGTCATAGAGATCGACCAGCACGCCGTCACCGAAATCGAGAACGGTATAGAGGATACCCTTCGGGGTCATCTCGTCCGCGCCGTCGTCGATCACGCCATAGAGCTGATCCCACGTGGTGCGCGCTTCGTTATAGACCGGTACGCGGGCAAAGACGTTCAGCCCGTCGCCGCCGGGCACGCCGCCCGTATGGTTTGTCTTGTTCGGATAGCTTGTCAGCTCGTCCGCCATGTATTTATGGTAGTTGAAGTCCTCCTGGACAGCGATCACGTCGTAGGCGCTCGCGTTGAGCTGTCTGCCGAGCAGGACCTGGTTTCTCGCCACGTTGGGCGCGTCCGGCTTGCCGAGCAGGTCGTCGATATTCGGCAGTCCAGCCACGTTGTAGCAAAGAATGTTCGCTGTTTTTGTTTCGTCCGCGGCGGCGGCGCCGAGGGCGCAGGGCAGCAGTGCGCACAGCGCGCAGAGCAGAACCGCCAGCAGTTTTTTTGTTGTTTTCATCAAACTCATCGCCTTTCTTTGATGGTAGTTTAATCGTACCCTTTTTTCTTTGGAAAGTCAATGTATCGCTTTGTTTTTCTCTGTTTCACCAAAGAACGGCCCGGAACCTTTGTGCAAGTTGTCGGATTGGAGTCGTCCTCAGCGGCACGATGGTGGACTACTATGCCCGCCGACTGCCGCCGCGCGCGAAATCTGTCGTTCTTTTACTGCGGCAAATCCGCTTTTTTTGTGCGGCAAGCGATAGCAACCTATTGAATTTTTTTACAAAATGTGCTATACTTATGAATAACCTATGATGGAATCGGAGGTCATCTGTATTATGGAACCGAAAAATACTTATCCGATGATTTTCGTACACGGTATGTTCGGTTGGGGCGCAGACGAAGGTATTGACAAAAAGCTTCCCTACTGGGGCGCGACCACCGGCAACCTGATGGAGTTTTTGCAAGAGAACGGCTATGAGTGCTACGCCGTCTCCGTCGGTCCGCTTTCTTCCGCGTGGGACCGCGCATGCGAGCTCTATGCCCGCCTGATGGGGACGACCGTCGATTACGGCAAAGCCCACTCCGACAAATTCGGACACCGCCGCTACGGCCGCTCCTACGACAAGCCGCTGTTTGAAGGCTTCTCGCCCGAAAAGAAGATCCATCTGATCGGGCACAGCTTCGGCGGCATCACGATCCGCCTGTTCGCCTATCTGATGGCTTACGGCTGCGACGCGGAAAAGGCAGTGACCCGCGAAGACGACCTGAGCGGTCTTTTCACCGGCGGACACGCCGACTGGATCGAGTCCGTCACGGCGATCTGCGCGCCGCACAACGGCACCGTCACCTTTGAGGTCGCCGAAAAGTACAAGCTGATGCCGCTTGTGGAAGGCATCGCCTTCAACTGGGTCAATATCGTCGGACGGACGGGGCTGCAGTCAAAGTCCGCCGTGGACTTCCATCTGGAGCAGTACGGCATCAACAACACCCCGGGCAAAGAGGACCGTCACGACTTCTTTCAGGCGAAGCGCAGCCTCAAAAAGACCAAGGACAATATCAAATACGATATGTCGCCGGAGGGCTCCCACCTGATGAACGACCAGATCGCGCAGATCCTCCCCGACGTATACTATTTTTCCTACTACTTCAACTCTGTCGGCAAGAAATCCGAAACCAAAGAGAAGCTATCCGCAACGAAGACGGACTTCCCGTTTTTGTATATGACGTCGAACCTTATCATGTTTGACACCCGCAAGAAGATGCAGAAGGGCGAAGCAACCTACGACGACTTCGCGAACGACGGCCTTGTCAACATCGGGTCCGCCAAGCACCCGGACAATCAGCCGTTCCGGGATTTCGACCCCGACAACATCGAAACCGGCGTCTGGCAGGTCATGCCGGAGCAGGAGGGTGACCACGGTACGGCGATCGGCCTGTTTGCCGACGCGGAAAAGACGCATCAGTTCTATCTCGATCTGATGGATCTGCTGTGCGGTCTGGAGCCGGCGCTTGAACCAGCGGAATAAACAGCAGCAAATACACAGCGCGGTCCGGAAACATCCGGGCCGCGTTTTTTGTTACTCTTTGAGCAGCGGAACATCATATTCTGATAGAAAGCGGCATAGACTGTTATTACACAGGGACACAAACCGCCCGCCCAGACGCGGAACGCGAGAAAAGGGTCGCCCCGGTCAGCCGGCGCGGCGGCAGGTTCCTGTCCAACGCCATGGGGGAATCGATATGACGAAAAAGCTCATCTGTCTTTTGCTCGCCGCCTTTCTCGTCGTGAGTATCATCGCGCTGTTTGTCGCCTGCTGCAACAAGCCGGCGCCGCCGGACGAGACCACGATCGCCGACAGCAGCATCCCGCCGTCGGAAAGCGGCACGGCAGCCGCCCTTTTGCAGAAGCTGCAGAGCGAAGAGAGCACCGAATAACACCGGCCGCCGGGGAGAAATCCCCGGCGGCATTCATTCAACTCTTTTTCTCGTCCCGCACCCGCTGCGCAAACGCGCGCAGCGACTGCAGATCGTTGAAGCTCGAGGTGCTCTGCGAAATGCTTTCCTGCAAAAACGCAGGCAGCGTGTCGTAATAGTTCTGCATCTCTTTTGTGAAACGGCTCTTGTCCGCCATCGGATCTCTCCCCTTCCGCATTGAGGCTGCCCGGCAATTGCCGGGGTCCATCCATAGCATTCCCCTGCCCGCGCCTGTTATACAGTTAGCGCTTGGACTTTCTGCCCTGATAGTCCCGGTTGATGCGCTCGCCCCAGTCGTCCGACAGCGGTTTGCTGGCGCGCAGGTTGCACACCGCTTCGCACACGGTATCGTACACGACGCGCGTCCCGTCCTGGTCCGCGTGGTAGTTGACCGCGCGGTTGGGGGCGATCCCGTAGTGCTTCGCGGTCTCCACGGCATCAATGTTCGCGCCGATGAACAAAAACTCCCAGCCGTACTTTTCTTTCTGGCGTTCGATTTTGCGCTTGACCTCGTCGCTCGAATAGCGGCGGCTGGCGTTCTCCATTCCGTCTGTCATAATTACGAACATCGTATGCGCCGGGACGTCCTCTTTGCGGGCGTATTTGTGGATGTTGCCGATGTGGTGGATCGCGCCGCCGATCGCGTCGATCAGCGCGGTGCACCCGCCGACCTGATAGTCCCGCGCCGTCAGTGCCCGGATCTCTTCGAGCGGCAGCCGGTCGTGCAGAACGGTGCTCTCGTTGTCGAAGATCACGGTGGAAACAAAGCAGGCGCCCGCTTCCTTTTTCTGCTTTTCAATCATGGCGTTGAAGCCGCCGATGGTGTCGGATTCCAATCCGCTCATCGAACCGCTGCGGTCCAGGATAAAGACGAGTTCGGTCAGATTGTTTTCGTTGTTTTTCATGTTGATCTGCTCCTTTACAAAAAAAATGGCTGCGGTCTTTTCGACCTTGCAGCCATATTGTAGCAGATTTCGTTTTGGGTTTGGTCAATTGCCGATTGACTTACGCTTTGCTGTAGAGCGTCTCCTGATCGTATTGGAACAAAATCGCGTCGATTGTCGTCACGCTGTAGATTCCGTGCGAGAGGCAGTACATCAAAATCACGTCGAACAGATTGCTGCCGGAGAGGACGAACCCGACGCTTTCCAGCAGCGTCTGCGTCTCGTCGAGCGTCAGTTCCAGCGCGACGGCGAACGAAAGGACCGTCTTTTTGTTGGGCTTGTAGTCCTTCTCGTTCAAAATCTTGTACCACGTCTGCCGGCTGACGTTCGCCTTTTTATAACAGGCGACGTCGTCCATCCCTTTCTGGTCGATCAGGCGCAGGAGCTTGACCGAAAACGGCTCGTCCAGCCGCAGCGTCAGCTGGAGCGGATCGGGCAGCCCCGCCGTATGAAAATCTTCTAAAAATTCCGTGCCGTCGCTGCGCAGTATTTCGGCGCTGCAAACCTGTTCCGGCGCCGCGTCCTCGTCGCGCGACTGCCGTCTGCGAAACGGAAACGACCGTTTTTTCGCTTCGCGCAGCGGCACCGACAGGCTTCGGTCGAGCGCGCCCGGCGCCAGATTGCCGGCATACGGCGGACGAACGCTCTGGGCGTAGTGGTCGTCGATATAGCTCTGCACGCCGTCGCGCAGCTGCCGCGACAGGGCATAGGCGTCCTTGCCGAAGACGACGAGATAGACGGTCATCTCCGCTTCCAGCAGGCACGTTTCCAGCGTTTCCAGCGCGACGGGCAGCACCTGCGTCAGCGGCACGCCGTTACTGCCCGCACCGATGAGCGGGATCGCGAGACTTTCGCAGCCCTGCGATCTTGCCAGCGCAAAGCAGTTTCGGTAGCAGCGCTCGAGCGCCTCTCGTTCGCCGTTTTGACCGCCCTGCCAGACGGGACCGGCGGTATGGATCACCCAGCGGCAGGGCAGCCGGAACGCCTCTGTCAGCTTCGCTTCACCGACGTCGCAGCCGCCGAGCGCCTGACACGCCTCCAGCAGCTGCGGTCCCGCAGCAAAGTGGATCGCCGCGTCGAGCCCGCCGCCCGGGATGAGTTTTTGATTGGAAGGATTCACGATGGCGTCGCAGTCCATACGCGTGAGATCCTGCCGGATGAGATACAGCGGCATCGTTTTGCCCCCCTTTCGTCAGTTCCTTGCGCAGACGCCGGCGTTCGTGATCTTGTTGCCGGTCACCTTCGCGGCTCTGCCGCTTTCGATATAGATGCCGTACGTCGCCGCGTTGTCGATCCGGTTGTCCTGAATCGTCGTCTTTTCGCTGGCGGTCACCGAAATGCCGTGGCGCTTGACCTTGACGATTTTGTTCCCGGCGATCTCGTTGCGGTGCGATTTCAGCGCCAGCAAGATCCCGTCGCGCGAGGCTTTGGAAATGCTGTTTCCGGTCAGCGCGTTATCTTTGGACTTTTCAAGATGGATCCCGTCCTGGACGGTGCTGATTGTGGTTTCCTCAATCAGACTGGTTTTGACGCCGATCATGCTGATCCCGTTGCGCTGCGCTTTTTTCAGCACATTCTGTCCGAGCTCCAGACCGGACGCTTTTTCCAGATGGATGGTATCACGCCCGACTTTGTAGATCGTGTTGCCATACAGGCAGTTGCCGTTGGAGCGTTCGAGATACAGCCCATCTTTCGGCGCGCCGGAGATCCGGTTTTCGCTGAAGATGTTGTCGTTCGATTTGTCGATGACCTGCACGCCCACCGCTTCGGGCATATCCGTTTTGTTTTTCAGCTGGATCGTGTTGGCTTCGATCTCATTGTCCGTGGACTTTGCGAGCTTGATGCCAGCGCTGCTGATCTCGTCGCGCAGCACCAGCGTGATCTGGTTGTCGGCGATCGTGTTTTCCGCCGCGCCGTAGACCCAGAGGCCGTAGCCGGAGGCGTTGACGCGGATCAGGTTATCCTGTACCGTCACGCCGGAGACCCGGTAGTCGCCGGCAGGCGTCACGCCGTCTTTTTTGGAAAGCTTTTCGCCGATCAGCTGCATCCCATAGGCGATCGGATTGAACAGCGCCCGATAGCCCGGCGTCACGGAAATGTCGTTGTTCATGATGCGGCTGTTGAGCTGCACACAGCTGCTCTGCTTTGTCGTGTCGATCTGCGAGCCATAGAAATTGCCGTGGCTCAGTTCCATCGTACGGAAGATGATCCCGCAGCCGCAGTTGACGATGTTGTTGTCGGAGATCTCGGCGTTCATGTAATTCGTCGCGATCACGGCAAAGCCGGTGATATCGCTGAATTCGTTGTCCGTGATCCGGATCTTCTTGAAAAAGGAGCCGGCGATCCCGGTATGCGTCCCGACGCCGCGCTGCAGATTTTCGAAGGTGCACTGGGTGACGGTGATGTTCTCGTTCGGCGTTTCGTCGTCGTTCGGATAATAGCCCCCGAAGTGCGAGCCCTGCGTCGTCATCACTTCCAGCTGCAGCGCCTCATAGTTGGTCGTGGAGCCCCAGTCGCCGCAAAAATCACGGAAGGTGCAGCCGTCCACCAGTACGTCTCTGCAGCCGGCCATTTCCACCATGTGGGCGTTTTTCACGTTGCGGAAGGTCACGTCCTGCAGCGTCAGATGCGTGGAATGCCCGAAACGCATGATCGCCTGCCGGAAGCCGCCGCCGTCAAAGGTGCCGCCGAGGAACGTGATATCGGTAAAGCCGGAATAGCCGGGATGTCCCGCGCCGCCGTTCGCCTGCTCCCAGTCGGCAGAAGTTCTGCCCAACCGCAGCATGGTCGTCTTGTCGCTGTTATGCGTAATGGTCACGCCGTACATCGAAACCGTGGTGTGGCTGTAAACGCGCAGCGCGCCCGCCGTATAATTGCCCACGGGAATCTGAATATCAAAATGGATACCGGACGGATTGTATCGAGCCCGGTCTGTCGCCTGGTTGAACGCGTCGGTAATATCCTCGCCGTCCATCACATCGAGCACGATGCTCTCGTGCGCGGTCCAGTCCTGCGCCGCAGCCGCAACACAGCAAGTCAGCACAAGCACCAGCAGCAGCGCGCCAAACAGCGCCGCGCGGCGTAATTGCAGTCTCATTTCGACCACCTCCGTTTCATGTTCCCTATTATAGCAAACCACATGGGAAAAAGGCAAGTGTTTCCAAAGAAAAAGGCGCGGTCCCCGGCGCAATCCATGACAAAACAAGAGATCACGGCACCGTGATCTCTTTTCGTTGTATTTTTGATTCGATTACGGAATACCAATCATTATCTCTCCGGCGTTACCGTGAGAACAGATGGGTCATCCGCCAGATGAGCCGGTGGAAGAAACCGACGATACCGCCGAAGAAGCCGGTGTGTTCGCCGTGGCAGTACGGACAGAACGCCTTCCCGCAGCGGTTGCAGACGCCGTCGCCGTTGATGTCGTGCCCGAGCGCCGGGGTGGTCTGCGTTTCTTTTTTCCCGCATCCCGTACAGACGAAGTTGCTGGTGCCCGTTTCGGTACAGGTCGGGCTCTTCACGACCGCGACCTCCTCCCAGGTGTGGAAATGCACTTTGGATTTGGTGTCGAGCTTAATCTGCATCTTGTGCGCGCTGTTTGAAACGAACTCCACCTTGATACCGGACAGCATCCGCGCGTTGCGGCTGTCGGGGTTGCTTTCCCCCGCTCTGCCGTAGATCGGCAGATTCAGCGCATTGCCGAGCGAAGGGAAACCCTTCTTCCAATAGGCGGCGTCAAAGAACGGGTTGCCGACATAGATTCCCTTGTAATTGCCGATAAACGAAAAGTTGGTGTTGTCGTCCGCTTCCGGATACAGCGGCATCACGGCAGGACGGTGGTCGGCATTGTTGACCGCGTTGTCGTCGAAGTATTTGTCGAACACGTTCATATCCACATGCCAGAGGATGATGCCGCTGGTCAGGCTCGCGCCTTCATACGCCTGTGCGAGACCTTCGTCCCACTTGGTATGCTGGCGGTTTTCGAGGAGATAGTATTCGCCCTCATTCTGCGTCTCGATCCGCACGGCGGCAAAGTCCTGCGTCTGCGCGCCGTAGGTCTGACTGACGACTGAATAGGTACCGTCCTTTGTCGCCTCGGTCGGTTTGATCCAGCCGAGCACATAGCGGCTCCACGCGTCCATCGAGTACGGGATAAAGCCGCCGTCCGGGTTGACGCCCCAGGAGCCGGACGCCATCACGCTCGCGTTGCTCACATCGTATTCGCCCCACGCGCCGCTGGTGTCATACAGCGTATTATACAGATCCGGAAGCCCGAGATAGTGTCCGAGCTCATGCGCGAGCACGCTGATCGGCTCCATCTGATCCTTCGCCAGCTGCTCCGCGATCGCGATATACGATGTGACCTTGACGCCGTGCGGCGTCGGCTCATTCAGCCGGTTGCCCCAGCCGTAATCCTCGATCATCTCCGCAATCGACCAGGCGTGCGCCCAAAGATATTTCGCGACACCCTCCACAAAGCCGTCCGTGTCAATCGCGGACGCCTCATAGCCCGCGAACACCAGCGCCAGTGCCATTTCGTTCGTGCCGATCACGCCGTCTTTGTTCGCGTCATAGTTCGAGAAATTGATGTAGTTCGCCGCCTTGCCGATCGCGTCAATGATCGCCTCCGCCATCGACAGATCGCGCGCCATGACGCCCAGCTGGGTCAGCCCCATGCCGGTCCAGTTTTCGTGCTTGCGGTTCAGCTTGACGTGGATCACGCCGTCGTTCGCCTTGTCGTAGCGGTTGGTGTTGTTGTCTTTCTGATAGGCGCTCGTCTCGCTGACCGGGTCGAACGTGAATTTGCCGAACGACATATCGGTGTAATACGCGCGCAGCGATTCCTGCGACTTGAAGATCTCGGTCGCCCAGTCGTAGTCGTCGCGGTACTTGACGTCGCTGAAGCCGATCACGAGCGTGAGCAGCGGGATATCCTTTGTCGTGTCGCCCGGGCGCTCGATCTTACTCGCGCCGTTTTTGTAGCCGTTCGGGATCTTGTCAAGCGTGACCAGTTCGCCGTGGTGGGAGCGGCAAAGAGCGTCTTCTCCGCTGAACGCGCCGCCCGGCTTTGCCGGCACCGCGCAGGCGGAAACAGCGCACACCGCAAGACAAATCAGCATAACCGCAAGTGCAAGCAGCAGCTTTACGTTGGTTTTTTTCATAGTATCAAGCCCTCTCCGAGTCAAAGATTACTATTATTATCATACAATGGAAATATGGCAATGATGTGACAAAAAAGAAAAAAGTGCGGTGAAAAACACCGCACTTTTTTAATCTCTTATTCCTTGTAACCGAAATAGATGTTCTCGTCATAGACGTTGTTTTCGTCCTTGCTGTGATGCGCATACCAGACCTGCGCAAAGAACGGGTTGACCTTCGCTTCCGCGTCGTAGTTCCACGGCATCGGGAGACAGTCGGGGCACCAGTGACCGCCCTTGAGGACCAGGTTCTGCGACATCTCGAACTCATGCCCGCAGGCGCACTTCCATTTGATCGGCGTATAGACATCCTTCGGCAGTTTCTTTGCGAGGCATTCGCCGCCGCGGAATTCCGCTGCTTTCTTCAGATCGGCGAGCGTCAGGCTGTCGAACGGCTTGCTTTCGTCGTAGCCGTGGTCAAGAATGTTCTCCGGGTGCTCCTTGTCGGGGATCTCGACCTTGAAGTCCTTCCAGGAACCGATGCTGTTATACGCTTCGATCGAGCCGTAATAGGCGGTGACACGGTCGCGGATGCCGTTGTCGATCCAGGACTGCGTGCCGTACAGCGAAGTATTCGCGATCGGGCGCATCATGTACTTCTTGACGATACCCAGCGGCGCCATACCGGACATCCGGTAATAGAACGGCGCTTTCTTCGCGATACCCTTGAAGTATTCCTTCACGGGGACGTTGGCGCGGAAGTGCAGGATGTTCTCCAGATCGTCCGCGTCGGTGTACCACTGACCGTGGAAATTCTGCAGCGTGAACCACTGCGGGTCGAACAGCTTCTTGACGACGTCCTTGCCGCGCATACCGATCGCGGACAGGAGGTATTCTTCGAACTCGTAGTTCGTCAGCCGGTAGTCGTGACCGGAGGAGATGTTGTAGAACCGGCGCCAGAAGTTCTCGGGCACACGGGCGTTGCAGACTTTCGCGCAAAGACGGCCGGAGTCCTCCACCGTCGCCCATTCGAGCATACCGTTGATCGGCACATGGTACATGATCGGCTCCATGTTGTAGATGATGTCGGCATAGAGGATACCCGTCTGACGCAGCGAGACCCAGTATTTCAGCCCGGAGTCCGCGAGAATGCGCTCGGCGATGACCTTGCTGATCGCGTAGTGGTCATAGACGCTGATCTGGATCGGGTCGCCGCAGCGGCCCCAGTGCACCGGCGCGTTGCGGTCGCCGGTCTCGGCGACGGTACCGATATAGACAACCTTGATGCCGTCCGGATTCGGCTGCGCCTTCACAGCGTCCACGATGTTCTGCATCGCGGTCGTGTTCGTGAAGATCGTGCGCTTCGGGAAATAGTCCGCGGCGGGCGATACCATACCGCCGACGTGGATCACGTAGTCTGCGCCGGTGACGCAGGCGAGCACGTCCTCATAGACCGTCAGGTCGCCCCAGTACAGCGTGACGTCGGGGTCGCCGTTGAAGGGCGCGAACTTGTCGCGGTTCTTCTTGCTGTCGCGGTTGAGCACCACGATATGATACATGTGGCGGCGGGCATACAGTTCCTTGAACGCCGCAAAACCCATGTTGCCGGAGGAGCCTGTCAAAAATACGGTTGTCTTCATCGAAAAGTCACTCCTTATGTTCGACTGAATTCGGTACTTGGTTGTACATGGGTATTATACCACAATCGCACAGCAGTGTGTGAACATTTCGTTAATCCTTTTTCAAACTTTCTATAAAACTTTTTGTAAGCATTGCCAGCCGTTATACAGCGTCTTTCACAGCCGGACGCGAACGCAAAAAAGACGCCGTCCGCGGGTTCAACCGGGACGGCGCGCTTTTGTTTTAATCGATATCACCGAACAGATCGGTGTCGTCTCCCGCCGGGGCGGGCGCCTGCGGCGCTTCAGACTGCGGCACCTTTTCCTGGGCTGCTGCTTCCTTTACCTTAGCAGGCTTTTCTTTTTTCTTCTTACCCTTTTTCTGCGATAAAGCGGCTTCGCTCTGCGCCAGCTCCTCGATCGTGAGGTATCTGCGTTTCTTGCGCAGGAAGAGCACGCGGATCAGCAACAGGAAGACGAACACGCCAAGACAGATAAGCAGGTATGTATTGTAGTCGCCCAGAATGGTGCGTACCACCGTACCGCCCTGCGGAATCGTCTTCTGGACCATACCGAGCACGTTTTCTTCGCGGACAACAACGCCCGACAGGTTATACAGCAAAGCGTTGTACTGCTCCGGATCGGCGCTGCTCGCTTCGTTTTTACCGAAGGAGAACGAGTGCGAATCGGGATCGACATAGACCGCACGATCGCCGATATCCAGCGGCAGTTTGCGCTGGGCAAGGATCAGATCGCCGCTGTGGATATCCACATTGGCGTAGTCGTTGGTAACGGCGAAGAAGTAGTAATCTCCGACCGCGGATTTTCCGGTGTTGATATTCAGCAGCTTTGTCAGACCGACAGCCACCGTCGCGAGCAGACTCAGGAGAATCAGCAGCGTGACGAGCACCTTGAAGAAGACCTTGACCTTTGACGGACGGATCACAACCTCCTGCTGCAGATCCGTTTCATCAAAGTCCACATCGTCGTCTTCCTGGGCGGGTGCTTCTTCCGGCGCCGCGGCCGGTTCTTCCGCTGTATCCTCTTCTTCCGGCGCGGCGGGTTCTTCCGCCTGCGGCGTAAAGCGGTCGTCCTGCGTTTCGTCGCTGTAACTGACAACGTCCTCAAACTGCGGTTCCGGCTCCGGCAATGCTTCGTCTTGTGCCGGAATCTCCTCCGGCGCGGCAGGCGCTTCCATGTCCTCCGTCAGTTCCGCAACCACAGGCAGCTCCTCGGGAATTGCTTCGATCTCCTCTTCGTCGTCCAGATCGCTGAACAGACGGTGCGGATCAAAGATCGGCTCCGGCTCCATGTTGATCGGCGTCTTCGGCTTTTGCTGCGTATAAACCGGCTGGTCTTCCAGCGGCGAACGGTACGGCGTGTATTCCGGTACCTTCGGCACGATCGGCTCTTCGGCAGGCGCCTCTTCCGGCACGACCGGTTCTTCCGCGGGGGATGCTTCCGGCGCTGCGGGTTCTTCAAACGGAACTTCGATCGGCGCAACAGGTTCCTCAAACGGAATCTCCACCGGCGCGACGGGTTCCTCAACGGGAACCTCCACCGGCGCAACGGGTTCCTCAACGGGAATCTCCACCGGCGCAACGGGTTCCTCAACGGGAATCTCCACCGGCGCGACGGGTTCCTCGAATGGAATCTCTATCGGCGCAACGGGTTCCTCAAACGGAATCTCCACCGGGGCAGCGGGTTTCTCAACGGGAATCTCGACCGGCGCGACGGGTTCCTCGAACGGAATCTCGACCGGCGCGACCGGCGGCACGACCGGAGAAACCGGCTCCGGTTCGGGCACGTCAAAGAGATCGGCAGCAGCTTCGCTGTCTGCGGCCTGCGTCTGCTTGCTCTTTTTGCGTTCCTTGCGGCGGCGCAGGAACGAACGGCGGTTTTCTTCCTCTTCGCCGTTCTGGTCGGTCATCACGGCGATGTACTCGTCCATCAGACCGGACAGATCGCCTTCCTTGATCGGCGCCTCCTCGGGGGGCGTATAACGGTGATAGACCGGCGGTTCGAGCGGCTTCGTTTTGATCTCCGGGAACGACAGCACGTCGTCAAACGCCTGCTGCGTTTCCTGCGCGATCTCCCGGCTTGCCTGCGCGCCTGTTTCCTGCGCGGTCTGCTGCGCCTGGGAATACGCGCTCTGCGGCGCCGTCTCCTTCGTGGAAAACTCCTTGATAAAATCGTCCACCGCGCCGGAAAGCGCCTGTTTGCTCTCCTGCGCGCGCACCGCGTCCGCGATTGAACGGCCCGGCGTCGGCT
>JAEEGI010017665.1_pt1 | contig 14599 bp, 13 predicted proteins | sample 8958751 | NCBI WGS metagenome assembly JAEEGI01 (sample SAMN16246545, study PRJNA631951) | gut metagenome | biome: gut microbiome; feature: rumen; material: KS-attached | host: Bos | place: Iran: Karaj | collected 2018-10
CCGACCGTCTGCACCCCAATGACAAAGGACACGAGCGCATGGCCCGCACCCTGATGCAGCAGCTGCTGGCACTGCCGTGCGTGTTCGAATAGCAGAGAGGTGAGAACAAATGACTATTTTAAAGATACTCAACTACCTTTAGCTGCACCTATGGCATTATAGTGCCACAGAACGTAAGCACCAACGGCTGGTGAAGCGATTGCAGCAGGAACGTCGGCCCATAAAAGTCGTGTTTATTGCTATCGACGTTGCTTATTGGCGCTATCAACATGTTTATGAATTGATGGAATCCGATATTCGTTTCCTGCCCACTATTGTACTCTCGCCCTGTAAAGGCCATGATCATCAGGAGCAGGAGATGGAACGTCTTCGTGCCTACTTTGATTCACGAGGCATTAACTATGTGGATTACGATTTTAATCGTGAGCCTTTTGATATTCGCGGACAGCTCAATCCTGATATTGTTTTCTTTCCTCAACCTTATGAGCATCTTCTTTGTTCCGAGCATGATTGCCTCAACTTTTATGACCGTCTACCATGTTACATGCCCTATGGCTTCTGGATTTCAACAGGCAAACTCTCCTATAACATGCATTTCCATAACCGCGCATGGCGTATTTATCATTGTACCTCCCTGCATTTGAAGGAGGCGCAACGTGTAGCTACTAATAAGGGACGCAACGTACGTATAGTTGGATATGCAAATGCCGATGACTTTCTCCGCCCACATCACGATGATCCTTGGCATCTTATAGCCGATGAAAAAAAACGTAAACGTATTGTCTGGGCACCACATTTCTCTGTCATTGCCGAGAATTCCGCCTTGCCCCCACGCTCAAATTTTCTGTGGATGGCAGAGCTAATGGTGGCTATATCAAAGGAGTACAGAGATAGACTTCAAATTGCTTTTAAACCGCATCCCGCTTTACTCACTCAGCTCTATCAGCATCCTGAATGGGGACGACAACGCACAGACAACTATTATGACCAGTGGCGCAAGATGGAGAATACCCAGCTCGAGACGGGTGAGTTTGTCGACCTCTTCATGACAAGTGATGCCATGATACACGATAGCGGCTCGTTTGTCGTTGAGTATCACTATACCCAAAATCCCGCTATGTTCGTTTCAAAGAACATGAAGCCTATACTTGAGTCTATTACTGATTTTGGCAAAAAGGCACATCAGATTCACTATTTAGGAGAAAATGAGGACGACATCCGTCACTTCATCGATGATGTAGTGTTAGGCGGGAACGATCCTATGTGCCCGCAGAGGGAGCAGTTCTATCACGACTACCTGTTGCCTCCAAGCGGAAAAAGCGTGGCACAGAACGTGGTGGATGATATTATAGATAGTCTGAATTTAGAAATAGATAGATGATGAATAATCGTAAGACACGTGACAGCAACATGGAACTGCTCCGTTTAGTGGCCATGCTTCTAGTAATGATAGTACATGCAAGCTACAGAGCACTACCTAAGCCTACACCGGAAAGCATTGCTGCTGCCCCTGTGTCCTTATTTCTCCAGATTACAGTGGAAAGCTTTACTGTAGTAGGCGTTAACGTGTTCGTCATGCTCTCCGGTTGGTATGGCATTAGATTACGTTGGTCGCGTCTGCTAGAGTTGTTTTTTCAGGTGGCCTTTTTTGCTGTTCTCTGTATTGGCCTCTATTATGCTCTAAACGGAACCGTGCCACAGGGCCCATTGCTTAGTGTGCTAATGCTACATGAAGGTGACTACTGGTTTGTGAAGACATATTTGGCCCTTTATCTCCTTTCGCCTGTACTTAATGCTTTTGTTCAGACGGCGACGCAACGGCAAATGGCTGTCACAGTCTTATCGCTTTTTGCTTTTCAATGGATTTATGGTTGGGTGTTCGAGGCTACATCGTGGTTACGTGCAGGTTATAGCTTGCCATCGTTCGTTTGCCTCTATCTTCTCGCACGCTATTTGAATGTCTATAGACCAGCTTTCACAAAGTGGCGACCACGCACGGATCTCTGTGCCTATCTCGTTTTATGCAGCATAGTAACTGTGGCGTATTTCCTATTGAAGCGTTATTTTAACATAGGTGGACTGCTATGGTTCTACAATTCGCCGACCACCATCATCGCGGCAATGTTTTTATTGTTGTTCTTTAGTAAATTGTCGTTCCACAGTAAGTTGGTGAACTGGCTTGCCATCTCTGCATTGGCTGTCTATCTTACGCATAGCAACACTCCCTTAGGAAAATACTACGATTGGTACATCCTTAATTGGCACGATACTCTGCCACGCCTTTCATTCCTCTTATATACTGCTTCTTTCATTGCAGTCGTGTTTTTTGGCTCTATTCTTATTGATAAGTTGCGTGTGGCTTTATGGAACCAACTGTTGAAACTATCATGGAAGAAGAATCACTAAAGGAGAAAACGGCAAAAGGGCTGCTTTGGGGGGGCTTTAGCAATGGCTTGCAACAGCTGTTGAGCCTGGCCTTTGGCGTTATTCTGGCTCGTAAGCTCTCGCAGGAGGACTATGGTATGGTGGGCATGCTGGCCATCTTCTCGGCTGTAGCTGCCTGCATGCAGGAAGGAGGCTTCATCGCTGCCTTGAACAGGAAGAAGGAGGTGACACAACGCGACTATAATGCTGTGTTCTGGATGAGCATACTTACCAGTTTCTGCTTTTACCTGCTTTTCTTCTTCTCGGCTCCTCTCATTGCCCGTTTCTACGACGAGCCGCGACTGACGACGCTGGCCCGCTATTCATTCCTCAGTTTCCTGTTTGTCAGTTTCAGCATTGCTCCTCGTGCCTACATATTCAGAAATATGATGGTGCGTCAGAGCAGTATCATCGCTTTGGTGTCGATGGCACTCTCAGGGGTGGTGGGCATCATCATGGCCTATATGGGTTATGCCTACTGGGGATTGGCCACTCAGAACATCGTTTTCACCTTGAGCGTCAGCGTGCTGAACTACTATTTTTCTGGCTGGCGGCCTACGCTGAACATCGACTTGCGCCCCATCCGCGAGATTATCGGCTTCAGCAGCAAGCTCATCGTGACGAACATTGTCACAGCTGTCAATACCAACTATCTCTCGGTATTGCTGGGTAAGCATTACCAGGCTCGCGACGTGGGTGACTTCACTCAGGCCAACAAATGGAACACGATGGGCCACTCGCTCATCACGAACATGCTCTATTCTATTGCTCAACCAGTGCTGACAAAGACTGAAGGCGAGCCGGAGCGACAGAAACACGTGTTCCGCAAGTTGCTGCGTTTCACGGCTTTCGTCAGTTTTCCTGCCATGCTTTGTCTGGCTTTGGTGTCGGAAGAGTTTATTGTTATCCTGATTACGGAGAAGTGGCTCACTAGTGCCCATATCCTGAGAGTCATCTGTCTGGCTGGAGCGGTTATGCCCATCTCTTACCTCTTCTCGCATCTGCTCATCAGTCGTGGCCGCTCGTCCACATATATGTGGTGCACCATTGGACTATGTGCGGCCCAGCTGCTTTGTGTGGGTTTCTGCGTGCCCTATGGCATAGGCCGCATGGTGCAGGGCTTTGTCGCTATTAATATCCTGTGGGTAGGGGTGTGGTTCTATTTTGCGCATGGTGAGATAGGGCTCTCCCTCAAGGAAGCTGTGAAGGACATAGCTCCTTATGCCCTCCTTTCTGCAGGCATCGTCTATGCAACTTACTTGGTCACCGCATCCATTGAGAATATGTATCTGAGCATTGCGGTGAAGGTGCTGATGGTGTTTGTCCTCTATTGTGCGGCACTATGGCTGCTGGGGTCTACCATCTTCCGTGAGGCCGTCATGTTTATTACAAAGAAGAAAATAGAATGAAGAAGACTCGCGACAGCAATATGGAGCTGCTCCGTCTGGTGGCTATGCTTCTCATCATGGTGGTGCATGCCAACTTCCGTGCCTTGCCCAAGCCGGATGCAGCGATGATAGCAGCAAACCCGTCGTCAGCTTTCCTGCAGTTCCTCACTGAGGGCTTTTCTATCGTAGGAGTCAATGTGTTTGTGATGCTCTCCGGATGGTATGGCATACGCCCACGCTTGAATCGGTTCATGGAATTGCTGTTCCAGTTGTTGTTCTTTGGTCTGCTTTGTCTGGGTGTAGAGTATGCTGTCAGTGGTCAGCTGCCTCCAAAGTCCGTTCTCACTTTGTTCCTTCTTGATGCCAATGCTTATTGGTTTGTTAAGGTCTATATCGGGCTCTATCTGTTGGCCCCGGTTCTCAATGCCTTTGTGGAACATGCCACACGACGACAGTTCGAGCAGGTGCTGCTAGCCGTCTTTGGTTTCATGTTTGTATATGGATGGCTATTTGAGGGTACAGAATGGTTGCGGGCGGGTTACTCCCTGCCTTGGTTCATAAGCATCTATCTGCTGGCACGCTATATGAGGGTGTATCAGCCTTGGTTCACACAGTTTAGTCGGACTGCTGATTTGGCCATCTATCTAGGTGTGGTTGCTTTCCTGACTGTGGCAGTCTTTATCTTGCGCCACTATAACTTGGGTGGCATGCTTTATTTCTACACCTGTCCTTTTGTGGTGCTTGGTGCCATGTATCTGCTGCTGTTCTTCAGCAAGTTGACTCTGCGTAGTCGGGTGGTGAACTGGCTGGCTATCTCGGCCCTGTCTGTCTATCTCACTCACAGCAGCAGTTTTATTGGTCATTACTACGACGATCAAATAAGAAGCTGGTTCTACGGTGAGTCACGATTTACGTTTATTCTCTACGCCGCCTTGTTTATAGCTGCCGTCTTCTTCGGCAGTATCTTGATCGACAAATTGAGGCTTTTGCTATGGAAACTCATAGCACGTCCTCAATCTGCTGAGTGATGGTATCTACTCGCAGTCGGAGTAGAGCTTGCTTACAAGCGGTATGATGACGGAAGGCACCATGCGGCTGATGTTACTTCCTTGTTTGATGCCCTGACGGATGTCGGTGCTGCTAATGTCGAGCAGTTCAGTATCGGCTATTGTTACACGAGGGGGGAGGGCTGTGCGGTCAATCTGGCTGCCTCGTCGGGGGTAGACGATGATGTCGTGCCCGTCCATGATTTCTTGTGCCTTATACCAGCGTGGGAAGAGTGCCCAGTTGTCGCCTCCTATTAATAATAGAAATGTGTGCTGCGGAAAGTCTTGGTGCAGGTGCTGCAGGGTATTCCAGGTGTAGCTGGGCTTGGGCAGGTGTAGTTCGTAGTTGCAGGCCACGATGCCTTCCTCGCCGTGCAGGGCCAGCCGAGCCATTTGATAGCGCAGCTGATCATCGAGCAGGTCGGTGCTGCCCTGTTTTAGCGGATTCTGGGGAGACACCATCAGCCACACCTCATCCAGCCCGGCAACCCGTCTGAGCTGCCTGGCAAGGGAGATATGTCCCACGTGAATGGGATTGAACGACCCTCCGAAGATTCCTATTCTCATAACTCTTGTGAGAGGAAAGTGCTCACCAGCTGCAGGGTCTCCTGTTTGGCAATGTCGAGGTCGTCGTTGATCACGATGTGGTCGAACTGCGGAGCGAAGGACATTTCGTATTCTGCCTTTGCCAAGCGATTTTCGATGGCTTCCGGGGTGTCGGTGCCTCGCCCTTCCAGTCGCCGGCGCAGCTCCTCGACAGAGGGCGGCTGTATGAAGAGGCTCATGGCCCGATCACCGTAGTGGCGCTTGATGTTGATGCCGCCTTTTACGTCGACGTCGAACACCACGTTCTGCCCTTCCTCCAGCTGATGTTCTACCTGTGCTTTCAGAGTACCGTAGAAACGGTTCTCGTATACCTCCTCATATTCCAGGAATTCATCGTTCTCAATCCGTTGGCGAAACTCTTCTGGCGACAGGAAGAAATACTCGACTCCGTGCTGCTCGGTGCCTCGGGGAGCTCGGGATGTGCACGAAATAGAGAAGTAGAGGTTCAGCTCTGGGTGCTCCTTCATCAGCCAATTGACGATGGTCGATTTGCCGCTGCCGCTGGGTGCCGACACTATTAAAAGTCTAGCCATATTACAATACATTTAATACTTGCTCCTTGATCTGCTCCAGCTCATCCTTCATCTGAACGACGAGATTCTGCATCTCGGCCTGGTTCGATTTCGAGCCGGTGGTGTTGATCTCACGGCCCATCTCCTGAGCTATGAATCCAAGCTTCTTCCCTTGTCCTTGGCCGTTGGCCATCGTCTCGCGGAAATACTTCAGGTGGTTGGTCAGACGCTGCTTCTCCTCGCTGATGTCGAGCTTCTCGATGTAGTAGATGAGCTCCTGCTCCAGTCGGTTCTTGTCATATTCCACTCCGGGAATCTGCATCAGACCGTCGACGATGCGCTGGCGGATCTTCTCCACACGCTGTTTTTCGTAGGGCTCAATCTCAGCGAGCAGGCGTTCGATGTTGTCGATCTTCTCGGTGAACTTCTTTTCCAAGGCAGCTCCTTCCTGCATGCGGAAGTCTACCAGCGCCTTCACAGCGCCTTCAACGGCTTTGTGGGCGGCAGCCCATTCCTCGTCGCTGAGCTCCTCGATGTCGGTCTTCGTCAGCACGTCAGGCATGCGTGTGAGGGTGTACATCCAGTCCTGTGGCTCGGGGATGCCCGTTTTCTGTGAGATGTTCTTCAGCTGGCGGTAGTAGTTTTCCATCAGCGCTCCGTTCACAGGGGTTGGCTCCATGCCCTCAGCCTGCTCTATCCACAGGGCGAAGTCCACTTTTCCGCGTTCCAAGACTTTGGCAATTGTCTGCCGTATTTCCATTTCCTTCTCACGATAGAGAGGGGCGATGCGAGTCATGAGGTCGAGCTGCTTTGAGTTGAGCGACTTCAGTTCAGCGTGTATCTTCTTGTTTTTATAGGCTACGACGGCTTTGCCATAGCCAGTCATTGACTGTATCATTTTCTATTACCAAATTTATTATACGACACATTCTCTGGATTCCACTTGTTCTTTGGTGTGGGCTGCTCGTCAGGGTATCCGATGATGACGGTGCACAACGGCATGATATATTCGGGCATGCCCAGCACAGAGTTCACATGTCCGGCTCGCTCGATGATAGGGTAGAGGCCTGTCCACACAGCTCCCAGTCCCAGACTGTGGGCGGCCAGCAGCAGGTTCTCCGTAGCTGCCGAGGCATCCTGCACCCAGAACTCTTCGGCATCGCCATCAAGTGCTTTTTCCAGGTTGCCGCAGACGACGATGGTCAGCGGTGCGTTGCGCAGCATGTCGCCTCCACGTCCCTTGCCGGCCAGCTCGTCGAGCACTTTCTTGTCGGTGACCACGACGAAGTGCCAAGGCTGCTTGTTTACTGCTGTCGGTGCTGCCATAGCGGCGCGTAGCATGGTCTCAATCTTGGCATCCTCTACGGCCTGTGGTTTGAACTTGCGTATCGACGTACGCGTCATGATGTTGTCGATGACACTGTTTTGTGCCTCTACGGCACCAGCTCCCATGAGAAACATCAGTGCCATAATGATCAGTAGCTTTTTCATCTTGATTGATTTATTTTGCGCAAAGGTACGAAAAAGTGTGGTAAACACCAAATATTTTTTGTACTTTTATCCCAAATTGCACGATGGCTGGTCGCTATGTATCAAAATGATGTGTATCTTTTGGCGTTTCCGTATTTTTTCCGTACCTTTGCAAGCGAGTATCAGAAACAGACTATCAGCAATTAACTAATTCATAAAACATATCAAATGAAAAAACTATTAACTGCAACGCTCCTCCTTTCCTGTGCCTCCTATGTGTCAGCACAGTCGGAGCCCATTCGTATCGACCTTGGCCAGAAGGGAGCCGTCGTGTCGCCCAATCTCTATGGAATCTTCTTTGAAGAAATCAGTCATGCCGGCGACGGTGGCCTCTATGCCGAGCTAGTTCAAAACCGTGGTTTCGAGGAGCAGGTGCTCCCCTCCAGCATGACCTATCGTGACGGCAGGGCTTGGGCCGTGGAATCGCCCAACTACGAGCATCGCAACATTCGCCATTGGAATATCCCTTGGAACATGGAGGAGAAGACGATGACGGGCTGGCGCGTCGATGGCGTGAAGAGCACCGTGAAGAGTGAGGTGATTGAAGCCCCGCAGCCCCTTCATCAGAATACGCCACATGCTATGCAGCTCACTATCACCAAGGTACAGAAGGGCGGACGAGCCCTGCTGACGAATACTGGCTACTGGGGCATGGGGCTCAGGCAAGGTGAGCAGTACGACCTGCGTTTCTTTGTGAAGAGCGCCAACTATAAAGGCACGGTTACTGCGCGCCTTCGTGATGGCAATACTGGCCAGTCGCTGGGCGAGACTACTTTTGCCAGCCAGCGAATGAATGACTGGACGGAGCTGACAGCCACCCTCACGGCCGAAGGCACTACTTCGAAAGGCGAGCTGTCGCTGGAGTTCGACAAGACAGGCACGGTACTCATCGACTATGTGTCGCTCTTCCCTCAGAACACTTTCAAAGGCAGGAAGAACGGTCAGCGTGCCGACGTGGCTCAGATGCTCGTTGATCTTCATCCGAAGTTCATGCGCTGGCCGGGCGGTTGCATCGTCGAGGGTGCCACCTACGAGAACCGTGTGAAATGGAAGGAGACGCTAGGCGATCCTATGACACGCCGCGGCGAATGGGACGTCTGGGGATATCGGGCTACTTGGGGCATGGGCTACCATGAGTTCCTGCAGTTCTGCGAGGACTTGGGTATGGATGCTATGTTCGTAAACAATGCCGGAATGTCGTGCTCGGTGCGCAATGGTGACTACGTGAGCAGTACGGAGGACATGGATGCCGTCGTCCAGGATTTCCGCGATGCCATCGATTATGCGCTGGCCGACCCCTCGAAGAGCAAGTGGGCCAAGATGCGTGCCGATGCCGGACATCCGAAGCCCTTCCCGCTCAAGTATGTGGAGATAGGCAACGAGAACGTCGGACCCGAGTATGTCACTCACTTCAACTATATCTTCAAGAAGCTGAAGGCTGAATATCCGCAGATCATATTCATCAACACTCTAGGCCACACCGACCCGCTGCTGGCGCAGATTCCGGGCGACTATATGGTCGATCCCCATTGGTATCGCGACCCCAATTTCTTCTTCAACAACAATCACCTCTTTGATGACGTACCGCGCACGCATGACATATATGTAGGTGAGTATGCCTGCAACAGCGGCGTGGGAGCCGGCAACCTGCTGGCTGCCATCAGCGAGGCCGCATTCATCATGGGTATGGAGCGCAACAGCGACGTGGTGAAGATGTCGTCGTATGCACCCCTGTTCGAGAACGAGAACCGCCGCGACTGGCCTACGAACCTCATCCATATCAACAGCTCAGAGGTCTATGGACGTGCCTCCTACTACGTGCAGCAGATGTCGGCCGAGAATCGTCCCACCTATAATGTCTTCGTCAGCGAGCCTTCTACCGCAGGCGAGACCACGCCCTTCGCTGCCGGCACCATCGGACTGGGCAGCTATGCCACTCAATGTGAGTATCGCAATGTCAAGGTGACTACTGCCGACGGGCAGACGAAGACCTACCAGCCTTCTCAGTTCCAGCGACAGCGGGGCGAATGGACGGTGACAGGTGATGTGCTTGCCCAGACCAGCAACGAGCAGCTCACTCTGTCGCTGCTTCCATCGTTCAGCAGCAACGACTACACCCTTGAGCTTCAGGCCCGGAAGACTGGTGGCATGGAGGGATTCTTCATTTATTATGGCATGGATGCCGGCGGGCGCAATGGCTATGCTGTCAACATTGCCGGATGGAACAACCGCACCTCGGCTATCCAGCCCATTCGCCGGGGCCGAACTAATGATGTGCTGGGCCGACAAGTGCCTCAGACGGTAGAGAACAACAAGTGGTACGACGTGAAGATCGTCGTCACTCCCCAGCTGGTCACCCTCTTTATGGACGGTCGTGAAATCCTCTCCGCCAAGCCCGCTTCCCTGACCCGCCACTTCTGTCAGACAGGCTACGACGAGCAGACCTCCGAACTCGTGATCAAGGTGGTCAACGGCACTGAGCAGCCCTACCGCCGCTCGTTCGCCATCGACGGTGCCAAGAACGTCATGCCCACAGGTCGTGTCATCACCCTCAGCGGCAATCCGCAGGACGAGAACTCCTTCGAACAGCCCACGAAGCTTGCTCCGCACGCCACTCTCTTCGGTAAGTTCGGAAAGCAGTTCGACTATGAGTTTGCCCCCATGTCCTACACGATCATGCGGGTGAAGGTCGGCAAATAATCAGGAATAAGGATTTACATATAAGCCGATGAACATGAAAAGACTGACCATTATCTGCATATTCACGCTGCTCTCGGCCGCTGCCGTTGTGGCGCAGCCCCGCAGGGTGACGAGTATGGATGCCGGGTGGCGATTCCACCTGGGCGATGTGGCTGATGCCCAGATGCCGGTTTTCAGCGACGGCGACTGGCGCAAGCTCAATGTTCCGCACGACTGGAGCATCGAGGGAGAAAACCTTCGCGACAATCCAGGTGGAGGAAGCATCGGCTTCTTTCCTACCGGATTGGGCTGGTATCGGAAAACCTTCGATGTGAAGACCTTCGACAAGAAGAAACGCTACTCCATTGAGTTCGACGGTGTCTATATGAACAGCACCGTGTGGATCAACGGTCATGAGCTGGGTACATGGCCCTACGGCTACTCAAGCTTCTCCTACGACCTGACGCCCTATCTCAAGCAGAAAGGCAATGTGCTGGCCGTCAAGGTCGACAACTCACAGCAGACCAACTCCCGATGGTATACGGGCTCAGGCATCTATCGGCATGTGCGACTGGTGGAGACGTCGGCCACTCATTTTGCCAAGTGGGGCGTGTTCAACAGCACCTTGGAACTGAATGACGCTGAGGCCCTGATACGTGTGAAGTCGGAAGTGGAGTGCGAAGAGTCGGCCGGCAGGCAACTGACGCTGACCCATGCCGTCATCGATGCTGAAGGCACCCTTGTGGCAAAGGCCGAGCAGACCATCAGCGTATCGGCAGGTGGCAAGGTTGCCGACGAGCAGACCATCAAGGTGACCAGTCCGAAGGCCTGGAATCTGGAGAGCCCCTATCTCTATACCTTGCGCTCGACGTTGTCCGACGGTAAGCGTATGGTCGATGTGGTCGACAATACGCTGGGCATCCGCACCATCGAATATCCTCTCGACAAGGGCTTCCTGCTCAATGGCCGGCAGGTGAAGATGAAGGGCGTCAACCTGCACCATGATGGCGGGGCAGTAGGGGCTGCCGTTCCTGAGCGGGTGTGGGAGCGTAGGCTGGAGATACTGAAGAGTGGCGGCTGCAATGCCATCCGCACCGCTCACAATCCGCCGGCACCTGAGTTCCTGGACCTGTGCGACCGTCTCGGCATGCTCGTTATGGACGAGGCCTTCGACCAATGGATCAACGGCAAGAACCGTCAGGACTATCACCTCTACTATCGCGATTGGCATGAGCGCGACCTCACGGCAATGGTGGCCCGCGACCGCAACCACCCCTCGGTGGTGATGTGGAGCATCGGCAATGAGATACGCGACCAGCGCTCGGCCGAGGGACCTGGCGCCGCTGCCGAGATGATAGTCATCTGCCATCGCCTCGACGACACCCGGCTGGTGACCAGCGGCAACGACGAGATAGCATCCAACAGTCCCACTTCGCCCGAGTTCCTTGCTGCCTTCGAAAACGATATCATCGGCTATAACTACCCTGACCGCTGGCGCACTCGCCGTGAACTGCTCTATGCCATCGACAAGGCCGAATACCCCAAGCGGCGAGTCGTCGCTACCGAGTCGACAGGCTTGGGCGGGGCCCGGCGGCAGTATCAATGGCCGGGCACAGCCACGCCGCCACAACTCGGAGCCGGTGCCGACGGCTTCAGCCCTCAGCAGCAGCAACCCCAGCGCCGCTTCCGCCGTCGCAGCCGCGGACTCATCAGCAGCGAGCTGATCGACGTGGAGCATCGCTGGCGTTTCACCACGGCCTACGACTATGTGATAGGCGACTTCATGTGGACGGGCATCGACTACTATGGTGAGTCGGGATGGCCTTCACGGGGCAGTCAGTCGGGCTATCTCGACAACTGCGGATTCAAGAAGGACGGCTACTGGTTCTTCAAGAGCATCTGGAGCGACGAGCCGGTGCTCCACCTGCTCCCCCATTGGAACTGGGAGGGCCATGAAGGGCAGATCATGCAGGTGGCCTGCTACACCAACTGCGAGGAGGTGGAGCTGTTTGTCAACGGCAAGTCGTATGGCAAGAAGGCCACCGAGTTTCCCCGTCGCGGAGTCAATCCCAGCTGGGCATCCTACGACCCAGGCAAGCACTTTGCCACCACGGCCGATCTGCATCTGACTTGGGATGTGGAATACCAGCCTGGCGAGATCAAGGTAGTGGGCATTCGCGACAGCCTGACCTTCGAGGATGTCATTCGCACGGCGGGAGCGCCTGCCCGTCTGCGTGCCACCGTCGACCGTCCTTCCTTCCGTGCCGTTGCCGGCGATGTGGCTCATGTCACCATAGAGGTGCTCGATAAGGACGGCAACCTTTGTCCGCTGACTGACAATCTGGTTCGGTTCCAAGTGAAGGGCGGACGCCTCGTGGGAGTAGAGAACGGCAACATGACCGACCTCGGCTCCGTGCTCGCTACGGAACGAAAGGCATGGTCGGGCAAGTGCCTCGCCATCGTAGCTGCCGACCAGCCCGGCACCGTGACCGTCGTGGCCGAGGCCGATGGCCTGCTGTCAGGCGAGGTGACATTCACCGCATTAAGATAACGCGCAAATCATGAATCAACTAAAACCGAAGAATATGAACAGAGTATTGCTGAGCTTGCTGCTCATGGTGTCGCTCACTACGGCGGCACAGACGGATGACAGGAAAGTGACCGTCACCGAAAACATTGCCTACCGCACCGACGTAGGCCCCAACACCGTGCTCGACATGGCCGTACCCGCTGACGGGCCTAGGCAGAACCGTCCCGCCATCCTCATCATTCACGGTGGCGGATGGAGTGCAGGGTCGAAGAATGACAAGGTCTATCACGACCTCATGATCGACTATGCCAAGAAAGGCTATGTGGTGTGCAACATGAACTACCGCCTCACCCAGGAGGCCCCGCTGCCTGCCTGCATCGAGGATGTGCGCTGCGCCATCCGCTGGATGAAGGCCAACGCACAGCAGCTGGGCATCGACCCTGAGCGCATAGGCACCTACGGCCATTCGGCAGGCGGTCATCTCTCGCTCATGGCCGGCGTGGCTGCCGCAAGCAAGTCGTTCAACGATGCCGCCGACCCCTGGAAGCAGTACGACTGCTCGGTGGCCTGTGCTGCAGGAGGTGCGCCGCCCACGGAGATAGGGCGTGCCGGAGCCTGGGCCGACCATACCGAGTGGTGGCCCATCGGCTACATAGGTGCCTGCGCCACGCCCTTCCTCGTGCTGCAGGGAGGCGAGGATCCCATCGTGCGGCCTAACCTCACCGAGGACTGGGTGCGCAAGATGCAGCAGGCCGGAGCATCGGTCGACTATGTGAAGGTGCACGGCCAGCATGGCGTAGCCTTCGACCAGCAGCTCGAGTTCACCCGTCCGGCTATGGATGCCTTCTATGCCCGCTATCTCAAGCACGACGATCCCTCCGTCAGCTTCGAGCAGCTCAAGGTGCCCGACTATGGCGGCAGCGGCCCCTACAAGGCTGTGGCTGTGCGCGAGCGTTCGCTGCCCGACTTCGTAGTCTATCACCCCGTCAATATGGAGCGGGCTGTGGCAGGCGAGGGTAGTGCGCTGCCCGTGCTCATCTTTGCCAACGGCGGCTGCATGGACACCAGCATAGGCTATGAGAACATGCTTGCCGACGTCGCCTCCTACGGCTATGTCGTCGTGGCCATCGGCGCCCTGCAGATGTTCCCCCAGCACGAGAAGGAGCAGCACACGCCGTCGTCGATGGTGGCCAAGGCCCTCGACTGGATCAGTCAGCAGGCCGCTGCGCCCGCCTCTCCTTATTATAAAAAGGTGAACGTGGCCAAGATGGCCGGAGCAGGTCATTCCTGCGGCGGCGCACAGGTGCTGGCCAACGCTGCCGACAAGCGCCTGCAGACCTACCTCATCCTCAATGCCGGCATGGGCACGATGTCGATGGCCGATGCCAGCGCCCAGTCGCTCAAGAGTCTTCACGGCCCCATCCTCTACCTCACGGGAGGCACTACCGACGTGGCTTACCAGAACGCGCAGATGGACTATGAGGCCATCAGCCATGTGCCCGTGGTGCTGGCCGACAACACCCAGAGCGGTCATGGCGGCACCTACAACCAGCCCAACGGCGGCGCCAACGCCCGCATGGTGCGCGCCTGGCTCGACTGGCAGCTGAAGGGCAAGAAGGACCACGAGCGACTTTTCGTCGGAGGAGACCTCTCGGGTTATGACAACTGGACTATCAAGAACAAAAACTTCAAATAGACAGCTATGATGCAGAAACTGATCATGTTATTCCTATGCCAGCTGCTGGCCGGCATAAGCCTTGCCCAGGATGGTGGCAAGAAGGACTTTGTGAAAGGCGCCGACGTGGGATTCCTCACGGGCCAGGAGCGGTGGGGCACGGTGTTCCACGACCGCAACGGCAAGGAGCGCGAGTGCCTTGAGCTGTT
>JAEEGI010017668.1_pt1 | contig 14598 bp, 13 predicted proteins | sample 8958751 | NCBI WGS metagenome assembly JAEEGI01 (sample SAMN16246545, study PRJNA631951) | gut metagenome | biome: gut microbiome; feature: rumen; material: KS-attached | host: Bos | place: Iran: Karaj | collected 2018-10
AAGGGAGATTTCGTTGAGAACTCTTCCAAAAGGATCGCAGTAGTTACCACATACGTTGACAGTTATATATTCCCTAAGACGATTCAGGGAATTGAGAACAAGCTCACAGAGTATGGCTACACTATGCAGCTGTCCTTTACAGGCAATACTTTTACCAAGGAGAGAGCTATCCTTCAGGACATTCTTGATAACGGGGATGTGGCAGGTCTTATCATAGAGCCTTCCAGAAGCGCTCTTCCCAATCCCAACATAGATCTTCTTACAGAGCTTGACAGAAGGGGTACCAGGATCCTGTTCCTTAACAGCAACTATACGCAGCTTCCGTTCCCTCACGTATCCCTTGCGGATAAGGAATGCGCATATCATGCAGTAAGAGAGCTTATACAAGCCGGGCATCGCAGTATCGCATGTATCCTTAAGCTTGATGACAGGCAGGGACATGAGCGTTACAGCGGATATCTCAAAGCCATGATGGAAGCAGGTCTCCCTGTCAGGGATGAATGGGTTGTATGGCTTGATACAGATGATATCTCACATATGAAAGACAATTATGAAAGGATCCGCAGGAGATTTGAAGGCTGCACAGCGCTTTTTGCCTACAATGATCAGGTTGCAGTGGATGCAATAGGCATCCTCCAGGCAGCAGGGATCAAGGTTCCTGGTCGTATGTCTGTTGTAAGTATGGATGATTCTGATATGGCAATGATGAACGGCCTTGCCCTTGACTCTGTCCCGCACCCCAAGGAGAGACTTGGAGCCAAGGCAGCAGAGAATATCATACATCTTATACACAACAAGGATTTCGAAGGAACATTTGAATTTGTAGAGGATGTGATCCAGAGAGGCTCTGTCAGGAGCATAAAGAAGTAAGCAGGAATCATAAAGACTTCACATACACTTTTTATCGTTCAATAAACCGCTTTTAGGTATTTTATAGGAGGAAAAGAAATGAAGCTTAACAAAAATTACAAGTTCTGGTTTGCAACCGGTTCACAGGATCTGTATGGTGATGAGTGCCTTAACAAGGTAGCAGCTCACTCTAAAGAAATAGTTGCAGGCCTCAATGCAAGCGGCAAGCTTCCCTTTGAAGTTGTCCTTAAGCCTACACTTATAAGTCAGGCATCAATAAGACAGACCTTCAATGATGCAAACAACGATCCTGAGTGCGCAGGCGTTATCACATGGATGCACACTTTCTCACCTGCCAAGATGTGGATACTGGGCCTTCAGGAGTATCGTAAGCCCTTGTGCCATCTCCACACTCAGTTCAATGAAGAGATCCCTTATGACACAATTGACATGGACTTCATGAATGAGAACCAGTCAGCTCATGGTGACAGAGAGTATGGTCACATCGTATCCCGCATGGGTATCGAGCGTAAGATCATCGTAGGACACTGGCAGGATCCTGAAGTTGTAGAAGAGCTCTCCGGCTGGATGTATACAGCAGTTGGTGCCATCGAGTCATCACATATCCGTGTATGCCGCTTTGGTGACAACATGAACAACGTAGCTGTCACAGAAGGTGACAAGGTTGAAGCTCAGATCAAATTCGGCTGGGAGATCGACCACTACAATGTAAATGACCTCGTAGAGATTGTTGATGCTGTAGCAGAATCAGATGTTAATGCACTTACAGATGAGTATTACTCCAAGTATAAAATCCTTCTTGAAGGTAGAGATGCTGATGAGTTCAGAAGACATGTAGCAGTACAGGCTCGTCAGGAGATAGGACTTAGAAAGTTCCTTGAGGACAATGATTATCACGCAGTAGTAACACACTTTGGCATGCTCGGAGGACTTAAACAGCTCCCGGGACTTGCTATCCAGAGACTTATGGAAGATGGATACGGCTTTGGTGCAGAAGGCGACTGGAAGACAGCAGCACTTGTACGTCTCATGAAGCTCATGACAGCAGGCAAGAAGGATGCCAAGGGAACTTCTTTCATGGAAGACTATACATACAACTTCGTTAAGGGCAAAGAAGGTATACTTCAGGCCCACATGCTTGAGGTATGTCCATCTATAGCTGATGGAGAGATATCTATCAAGGCTTGTCCTCTTTCTATGGGTAACAGGGAAGATCCCGCACGTCTTGTATTTACAGCTAAGGAGGGAAAAGGCGTTGCATGCTCACTTATAGACCTTGGACACAGATTCCGTCTTATCATCAATGCTGTTGATGTGAAAAAGACTGAAAAGCCTATGCCAAAGCTTCCTGTAGCAACAGCTTTCTGGACACCTGAACCTGACCTTAAGACAGGCGCAGCTGCATGGATCCTTGCAGGCGGAGCTCATCATACATCATTCTCATATGACCTTACAGTGCAGCAGATGGTAGATCTTGCAGATGCATTTGGCATAGAGAGCGTTGTAATTGACAAAGACACTAATCTAAAGAGCCTTAAGAACGAGCTTAGATGGAATGAGATGTTCTTCTCAAGACGCTAAAAACCTTGATGGTATATAAGTAAATGGTATTGAAAGAAGATATAAGGAGAGACTATGAGTAGCGAAATCATTAAAAGCGGTAAGACAGTAGTTGGAATAGAGTTTGGTTCTACCAGGATCAAAGCTGTTCTGACAGATATGGATCACAACGTGATCGCACAGGGAGGACACACCTGGGAGAACAGACTTGAGAACGGAATCTGGACCTATTCACTTGATGATATATGGTCAGGACTTCAGGACTGCTACAAGAATCTGGCAGCTGATGTCAAAGAAAAATATGGCGAAGACCTTACAAATATAGGTGCACTTGGCTTCTCTGCCATGATGCACGGCTATATGGCATTTGATAAAGATGGCAACCTCCTTGTACCATTCCGTACATGGAGAAATTCTATAACACAGGAAGCTTCCGAGAAGCTTACAGACCTCTTTGGATATCACATCCCTCAGAGATGGTCTATCGCACACCTGTATCAGGCAATTCTTAACGGCGAAGAGCATGTCAAGGATATTGCCTTTGTTACAACTCTTGCAGGATACATCCACTGGCAGATGACAGGCGAGAAGGTTATCGGTATCGGCGATGGATCAGGTATGTTCCCTATCGACTCTTCCATCAAGGACTATAACCAGAAGATGCTGGATCAGTTCGATGAGCTTATAGCTGACAAGAACCTCCCATGGAAAATAAGAGACATCCTTCCAAAGAACCTTGTAGCAGGAGAAAAGGCAGGAGTTCTCTCAGAAGATGGTGCTAAGAAGCTTGATGTAACAGGTACACTTCAGGCCGGCTGCCCTGTATGTCCTCCTGAAGGAGACGCAGGTACAGGCATGGTAGCAACCAACTCAGTTGCTAAGCGTACAGGTAACATCTCCGCAGGTACATCAGTATTCTCAATGGTAGTACTTGAGCATGATCTTAAGAAGGCTCATGACGAGCTTGACCTTGTAACAACTCCTGATGGAGAGCAGGTCGCAATGGTACACTGCAACAACTGCACATCAGATCTTAATGCATACGTAGGCCTCTTTAGAGAGTTCGCTCACCTTACAGGTAACGACATAAGCGACAATGACCTTTATGGCAAGCTCTATCTCAACGCTCTTGAAAACGGCGATGCAGATTGCGGCGGCCTTATGGCATACAATTACGTATCAGGTGAGAACATCACAGGTTTCAATGAAGGAAGGCCGCTCTTCGTACGTCGCCCTGATGCCAAGATGAATCTTGCTAACTTCATGCGTACACACCTTTATACAGCACTTGGTGCTCTTAAAGCAGGTAACGATATCCTCATGAAAGAAGAAGGCGTTCAGGCTGACTACTTCTACGGTCAGGGCGGATTCTTTAAGGTTAGAGGAGCCGGTGACAGAGTTATGGCAGCAGCTCTTAACACAGAGATACGTATGATGGAGACAGCTGGTGAAGGCGGACCATGGGGCCAGGCTATACTTGCATCCTTCATGCTGGAAAAAGAGGATGGAGAAAGCCTTGAAGAATATCTGTCAAACAAGGTATTCAAGGAAGGAAAGGTTGAATCTTGCATGCCTAATGCAGAAGACGTAAAGGGCTTTGATAAGTTCATGGAAGACTACCTTGCAGTACTTCCTGCAGAGCGCGCTGCTTGCGAAACACTTAAATAATAACTAGGCTCACATCCATGTGAGCCTTAGAAGTTATCATTTAAGTGTAGTCACGTCCTGTAACGGACACTTAAATAAAAAAGTATATAGGAGATGTTTTACAATATGTTAGAAGAGTTAAAAAAGAAAGTTTATGAGGCAAATATTCTTTTGCCAAAGTATGGTCTTGTTACATTCACATGGGGCAATGTATCTGAGTTCGATCCTGAGACAAGGCTCTTTGTAATAAAGCCAAGCGGCGTTGATTATGATGTCATGAAGCCTGAAGATATGGTAGTTATGGATCTTGATGGCAACAAGGTTGAGGGCGAACTTAATCCTTCATCAGATACACCTACACATGTTGAGATCTACAAGGCATGGGCAGATAAGGGTGTAAAAGGCATCGTACATACTCACTCATCCTATGCAACAAGCTGGGCTCAGGCTGGCCGCGGCATTCCTTGCTATGGTACAACTCACGCTGATTACTTCTACGGCGAGATCCCTTGCGTCAGATGCCTTACCAAAGAAGAGATAGAAGATGCATATGAAGAGAACACAGGGCATCTTATTGTTAATGAGTTCGAGCGTATGGGCAAAGATCCTATCGCTGTTCCTGCAGTCCTTTGCAAGAACCACGGCGTATTCTCATGGGGCAAAGATGGCAATGAAGCTGTACACAACTCAGTTGTAACAGAAGAAGTTGCCAAGATGGCTTACAGATGCGAGACAATTAATCCTCGTGTGCAGCCGGCACCTCAGGAGCTTCAGGACAAGCACTATTACCGCAAGCATGGTGCCAATGCATACTATGGTCAGGCCAAAAAATCGTAATATCTTTGTCAATTTGACAAAAACTCGTAAATAATTGGCAAGAAATACATGGACGTATCTGTATACATATGTTAAAGTTGTAACGGTTATAGATAGTACTTTACAAGTGAATTAAAGGAGAATAACTATGACAAACAAGGAACTTCAGAAAACAGCTAACGAAGTCCGTAAGGGTATTGTTACAGCGGTTCATGCAGCAGGCGCAGGACATCCGGGCGGATCACTGTCTGCAGCAGATATTTTTACATATCTGTATTTTGAAGAGATGAACATCAACCCAGAAAAGCCTTCTGATCCTGATCGTGATCGCTTTGTTCTTTCAAAGGGACACACAGCACCAGGTCTTTACTCTGCAATGGCTCAGCGCGGATATTTCCCAGTAGAGGAGCTTACAACACTCCGTAAACTTGGATCAAGACTTCAGGGACATCCAAGTATGCAGTATCTTCCAGGCCTTGATATGAGCAGCGGATCTCTTGGACAGGGAATCTCAGTTGCTTGTGGAATGGCTCTTTCTGCAAAGCTTAACAATAAGGATTACAGAACTTACACACTACTTGGTGATGGTGAGATCGAAGAAGGACAGGTTTGGGAAGCAGCTATGTTTGCAGGATTCCGTAAGCTTGATAACCTTGTTGTCATCGTAGATAACAATGGTCTTCAGATCGATGGACCTGTTGACGAGGTTTGCTCACCTTATCCTATCGATAAGAAATTCGAAGCATTTAACTTCCATGTGATCAATGTTGATGCTCATGACTTTGACGCTTTAAGAGCAGCTTTCAAGGAAGCTAGAGAGACTAAGGGTCAGCCTACAGCAATCATTGCTCACAGCTTGAAGGGTAAGGGCGTTTCCTTCATGGAAGGCCAGGTTTCATGGCACGGCGTAGCACCTAATGATGAAGAGTATGCAAAGGCTATGGACGATCTTAACAAGATCGGCGAAGCTCTTGAGGCTTGAGGAGGTTAAGATGAGCGAAGTAAAGAAGATTGCGACTAGAGATAGTTATGGTAAGGAACTTATAGAGCTTGCAAAGGTTAACGATAAGGTAGTTGTTCTTGACGCTGACCTTGCAGCAGCAACAAGAACCGGCTGGTTCAAAAAAGAATTCCCAGATCGTCACATCGACTGCGGTATCGCAGAGTGTAACATGATGGGTATCGCAGCTGGTCTTGCTACAACAGGAATGATCCCATTCGTAAGCACATTTGCTATGTTCGCTACAGGACGTGCTTTCGAGCAGGTTCGTAACTCAATCGGTTACCCACATCTTAACGTTAAGATTGGTGGAACTCACGCAGGAATCACTGTAGGTGAGGATGGTGCTTCTCATCAGTGTAACGAAGATCTTGCACTTATGCGTACAATTCCTGGAATGGTTGTTATGTGCCCTGCAGATGATATCGAGGCAAGAGCCTGCGTAAGAGCAGCTGCTGAGCATGAAGGCCCTGTATATATCAGATTTGGCCGTGCAGCTTGCCCTGTTGTTAACGACAGACCTGATTACAAGTTCGAGCTTGGTAAGGGAACACTCCTTCGTGAAGGTAAGGACGTAAGTATCATCGCTACAGGTATCGGCGTAGGTGCAGCTCTTGAAGCAGCTGAAAAGCTTGCTGCTGACGGAATCGAAGCAGAAGTAGTTAACATCTGCACGATCAAGCCTATCGACAGAGAGCTTGTTGTTGCAACAGCTAAGAAGACTGGCAAGGTTGTAACTGTAGAAGAGCACTCAGTTATCGGTGGTCTTGGAAGCGCTGTATGTGACGTTCTTTCAGAAGAGTGTCCTACAGTTGTTAAGAAGATCGGTATGCAGGATAGATTCGGTGAATCAGGATCTGCAGCAGCTCTTGTTAAGAAGTATGGTCTTGACGGTGAAGGCGTATACAACTCAGTAAAAGAGTTCCTTAAATAATTTGGTTCGCCAGAGATATAGGTTATAATAAAGCCAAAAAAGCCGGAGATGATCTGACTTTTTTGGCTTTTCCTTTTTCAAAATGGGGGATAGAAATAGGCTATGAATGAAAAACTTTTTCCGATTGAAACCAGACACTTTAAATTGATGCCCTGTGATGTAAAAGAATACTTGGGGAAGTGGACAATTTCATTAAAAGACGGGGATCAGAAAGATGTTGGAAATATTCATTTTGAAGATACTCAATTCAAGGGTGAAGTAAAGATATTTGTAGAGCTTCTTCCAGAATATGAAGAACCCAAATATATAGAGGAAATCTTCTTTATGATGGCAAGATTTGTTTTCAGAGATCCTGAGATTGGAACTATCAGAACCCAGTGCGATCATGAAAATGAAGACAGGATCAAGGGCATCGAAAAGGCAGGATATGTCTACCGAGAGTTTAAAGATGGATACGATCAATACTCCATGAACAAGCAGAAAACTTCATGGATGGGACTGTATATGTTCCTTGGTATGATTGCGGGCTTTATCATTGGTATTACATTCTCGAATCTGTGGGCCGGAACCATTAGCGGCGTGCTGACAGGAAGTGGAATAGGATATCTTCTCGACAAGAAAACAAATATACGCAAAGATTAATAATTTGAAATTAAAGTATATTCAAAAAACAGTTATTGCTTTTGATAATCTGCAATAACTGTTTTTTGAATTAAATATTGATAGTATTCTCACCCAAGCGTTTTCTAAGAGCGATAAATTGCTCATCATCTCGGAAATAGTCTTTTAGTTCATCGAGGCGGTATGAAAGCATTTCTGTTTCTGTGCCAGAGAAGTATTTTCCGTTTCTTGTCATGTCACTTGTAGCGAGGTCACAGAATGGTGATGTGAACTTGTACACTTTCTCCTTATCAAGTGAATCATAGTAAGTTGCCATCTTTTCTGCTTTAAGGAGATACTCTATAGCTTTATCTTTATGATCCATCATGGTGTAAAGTTCAGCTATTCGCCTATAGTTCCAACCGAGCTTTCGTGAGTATTCAAAGTAGTTACCATCTGGAATGATAGTCATGAGAATAGTGTTTGCAGCTTTGATATATTCGAGCTTCTCTTCAGATGACATGGAAGTAGTGAATCCATATTCTTTTTGAAAAGCGATTTTCACAAGTATATCAGAAATATAATTTGCCATATTTAAGATATTATCCTGAAGCTGTTTCTTCTTATCATTTCCAGACAGAATTTCTCCAAGCAGTACTTCTTTAGAATGAAGGATATCTGTCATGCTGTTTGCAATTTTAATAGCTTCATTTGTATTCCCAGATTTCATGTAATAGGTAGATAACAAAGCAAGAGCCTTTGAGCGGTCTGTCTCATCTTTACTTTCATCAATAACTCTTTGGCACAGCATACGTATCTGCTCAGAGAAGTTCTTATCGCGGTAAAGAGATATCTGGTCACTGTTTCCGCCTTCAAAGAGATCCATAACCTCTGCAAGATAAGTGCAAAAATGGAGGTCGCGAGGAAACATCTTTCTTGCTTCAAGCATCACTTCATATGCACCATCAAGGTCTCCGTCTTTTCTATAATTCAGATATTTTTGTTCAAGCTCTGACTTTGTGATATCAGATTCTTCATCCTCAAGACCGAACAAGTGATCGGTCGATACACCAAAGAATCTGGCTATAACAGGGATAAGACTTATGTCCGGTGTCGATATCCCATTTTCCCATCTGCTGATACTTTGAAATGAAACATTTAGTTCTTCTGCAAGCTTTTCCTGCGTCAGATTTTCTGCAACTCTTAGCTCTTTAATCTTTGTCCCCAAATTATTCATGATCTTCTCTTTTCTATTATTGCAATAATATTGTATTCAGCTGTAAGTAAAGTGTAGCAAAGAAAAAGCATGGATTACATATCAGCATACGTGAAAGTTTATTCTCATTATATGATATAAGCTGTTTCGAGAAATCATAGAATAAGTGAATAGAAGAAACTTAATGCGTTCTAATCGTACAGAGAGCAGGTTTTAAACTATGAATTCAATGACAAATGCATATCCAAACGGTATAATTTGTGTATTGAGGCAACGGAGCAGAGTCTTATTATTTATATGGAAGAAGTAGCTGTGAAATCACAAATTGTGATTTCATGGGTATGAGAGAAGTGGGTTATGGATCAGAAATATAGAGATTCTGATTCGGAAATTTGGCACTCACAAGTGCTAAATTTGGAAGTGTTCCCCTTAGATGACTATTTGAGTATTGGGTTCACTCATCATAGGGTAATACTGAGTAAAGTCAAAAACTATGAGGAACGAATATTTTATATTTCTGAATGTGCACATAGTAAGTGGGGAATCCGTGAATTAGAGAAAATGATTGATGAAGATTTATATCATCATCAAGGTACTCTTCCTAACAACTTTGCTCAGACAATGACACCTGGCATGCAGGCCCTAAAGGCAGTTAGTACTTTTAAGGACGAATACCTTCTGGATTTCATCAATGTAGAAGAAATAGATGTTCGTGATACTGCAGATATAGATGAGAAGGTTGTTGAGAACTCTATTGTTAACAATGTAAAGAACTTCATTCTTACTTTTGGAAAGGACTTTGCATTCATTAGCAATCAGTATCACTTGGATGCATTCGGAGAAGATCAGTATATCGATTTGCTTTTCTTCAATAGAGAACTAAACTGTTTGGTTGCTGTAGAACTCAAGAGAGGAAAGTTTAAAACCTCGTATTTAGGACAGCTTCAGGGATATTTGAGTGTGCTTGATGGCTTTGAAAAGAAACCTCATGAGAATCCTGCCATTGGTCTTATCCTGTGTAAAGATATGAATAAATCATTTGTGGATTATGTTATCCAAGATTATTCAAAGCCTATAGGAGTAGCAACATATAAAACATCAAGGGATATGTCAGAAGAGCTAAGGAAGGCGCTGCCGGATATAGAAGAACTAAAGAGGCTGCTTGATACAGAAGAATAGCAAACTGTTTTATATGACGGTCGAACGCGCATGGAGTCTGGATTTCAGGCTCCTTTTTTGCTACTATAAAAAAGTGAAAAATCATAGTTGACTTAGCCCTTAGGGCATCTAATATTCTTTTTATTTTTTCATGTTGATAAAAGTTTGAATAAGTGAAGATAATCGCTATAGGCGCGGTAACAGGAGGAAAAGTAATGCTTTTCAAATATTGTGCAGAGTGCGGACACGAACTTGAAGATATAAAATGCGGAGATGACGATTGCAAGATATGTCCGTCCTGTAAAAGAATCTATGGAAGAAATCCCATTCCTGTTGTTGAAGTTCTGGTTGTAAACGAATTTAATGAGATACTTCTCTTAAAACAGAACTATATTTCTGAGGACAAGTGGACAGTTGTATCGGGCTATATGGTCGAGGGAGAGACCATAGAAGAAGCTGTTGTCAGAGAAGTAAAAGAAGAAACAGGACAGATAGTTACAAAATGCCAGTATGTTTCTAGCTATTACTTTGAGCCGAAGCAGCTAATCATGATAGGGTTCATAGCCTATGTAAATAAAGCAGAGTTTACTGATTCTATAGAGGTAGATGATCACAAGTGGTACAAAATAGATGAAGTAGATGATGTAATAGCTAGAGTAAATAACTGCTCTGGAATGCACTTTGATAAGTGCAGGGAGTATTTGAAATAAGAGACTTAGTGTAGGGAGTATTAACAAATGAATAAGCCTAAGATGATACTTTTTGATTATGGCCAAACGCTGGTTGCAGAAGAGAGATTCGATGGAGTAAAAGGCACATCGGCTGTAATCAGCCATGCTGTTGAAAACAAATATAATCTCACTGCTGCTGAAGTTCAAAAAGAAGCTGAAGCTATTAACAAAGAGCTTAAACGCTTCGATCCGATTATGAGAGCTGAGAACACAGTTGAAATTCCAAACCACATGTTTACAAAATATCTCTACGAATCTCAAGGAATTAAGCTTGATCTTTCTGCCGAAGAAATTGATCGTATCTTTTGGGATGCTGCTTCTCCAGGAAAACCCTCTGATGGAATTCAGGAATTTCTTGATTATCTATGGGCGAATAATATAAGAACCGCTGTGCTTAGTAATATCACCTATGCTGGATCTGTTGTAGAGGAAAGAATCAACAGGTTGTTCCCCGATAATCATTTTGAATTTATTCTTGCCACCAGCGAGTATCTTTTCAGAAAGCCTAATCCACGAATTTTTAAATTTGCTCTTGATAAAGCAGGGCTAGCTCCAAAGGATGTCTGGTATGTTGGAGATAATTACGCTTGTGATGTCGTTGGTGCTAGAAATTCAGGCATGTTCTCAGTTTGGTATCTTGGCGCAGTAGATTTTGAACAGCCTGATCATGATGATGTTACCAAGATTCATTCATGGGCAGAACTTAAAGAAATGTTAAAATGAGGGGAGTTACATGGCTACAAGGGAAGCATACATCGGCTTTAAAGGACGAAACAATTCATCATCAATTCTTGTAAATGCATTATCACAGCAGCACTATCTACTGACTAATTCTTTTGTTGGGCTAAAGAGAGATATTGATAAGCTCCCTGCAGATTATGATATGGTATATCTCTTTGGAGTGGATAAAAATCTGATAGGCTCATTTCGCATTGAGCAATGCGCGGAAAAAGATGGTACTCATCTGGTTACTAATCTTGATCTTAAGTCCCTTGCTGAAAAACTATCATCCAACGGAATAAAAAGTACAATATCAAAAACACCGACACATTATCTTTGTAATGAAGCTTATTGGCATTTACTTGAAAAATATCAGGGAAAAGCGGTGCTAATTCATATTCCAACGATAAAGAATTTTAACAACATTTTTGAAGATATAAAGTTTTCCAGATTCTCATTAAGTAACTGATTACGACAAATTATCATTGGATGGAGAATATTGAAAATGGCAGCAGGTTTAGGCATTAGTAAAGATTGGGGAATGGAAAAAGAATACTTACATAGTACAAGGCAGAATCTTTGGAATAATGACTATTTTGAATTTCTTGTAAAGTGTGTATGGAAGATAGATAAGCCTGTCAGAATTATAGATTTTGGCTGTGGGTATGGATATCTGGCGCAAATGTTATTGCCATTAGTTCCTAAAGGGAGCACTTATAAGGGAGTTGATATATCTGAGGATCTTATAGCTGAAGCACGGGAAATGTTCTCAGACACAAAGGAAGTTTCTTTCGAAGTGACCGATTTAAATGATTATGAGCCTGCTGCTGAATATGATATAGCAATATGCCAGGCTGTGTTACGACATCTTACAAAACCAGAAGATATCTTGAAAAAGATGATTGGATCTGTAAAAGAGAAAGGTCTTGTAATATGCATTGAGCCAAGCAGGCGTATGGAAAATGCTGGTATTTTCATTGATAACGAAGCTTATGATCCGTTTGAAAACGATGAATTTTTAAGGCAGAGGTGGCTATCAGAAGAAAAAACAGGCGGAAGAGATTACCAAATTGGTATGAAAACACCCGTGCTTATGGAAAAGCTTGGATTAAATAATATCGGAGTGAGAATCAACGATTATGTTGATTTCGTTGGCGTAAGCAGTGATGACTTTGAAAAAGAGAAAAGAAGATTTATAAAAGATCATGGTTTGGATGCTGAATATGCTGAATCTAACGGTTTCTTTGCTGCCAGGTGCCATGTGATCTCTTTTGGCTATAAATGAGACTGAAATGTGAAACCAGGAGTCTGTAATACAGGCTCCTTTTTTGGTGCGCCCGACGGCGCACGCTTCTAATGGGTGAAAGTCCCTAGCCCGCCCGACAGTGGGAAGGGCACAGCTGAACACCAAGGGTGTCCTTTTTATAGCATATGCTGTAATTAACGCGAGGGGAATCTGAAGGAAGGTGTAGGCAAATCTCCGGCTTTACGAACAGAAACCAAATATGAGGCTATGCATTTTGGGGGTGAGGCTGCCAAACAAGTCGAAGCCCAATAACTGTATGGAACCATGCATAGTAGATTTGGCTGGCACATGGAGTGAAAGAAGCGCGTCGGTACTCGGGGAGATCTCGTCAGCGGACGAAAACAGAGTATGAAGTCCGTGAGTAACAACGAATGGCGAGAAGTCAGCAGAGGTCATAGTACCAAGACGGCTATAGACGTCTTGGGAAGGACTGAACTTTTAGGAGACACAAGCAATGAATGTAACCGAAGGTGGGTTTGAGAACAGACAACTTCATATTGAGGACTATCTGCAAATGGTATCTGCGGAACAGAAAGAGTATGCAGAAGTGTTCGACTACTCTAGGATTACTGAAAAGAGCGGTGTCATCACAGACTTTTGGACGGAAAATCTTTTGGAGCTGATTTTACGCAAAGATAACCTTAACAATGCTTATCTGAGGGTAAAGAAAAACAAAGGTGCTTGCGGTATTGATGGTATGCAGGTGGATGGACTTCTGCCCTACCTTCATGCCAACAGCGACGAGTTAATCCGAGAGATAAAGAATGGCAGATTTAAGCCAAATCCCGTTCGCAGGGTTGAGATACCCAAAGAAACAAAGGGCGAATACAGAAAGCTGGGAGTTCCAACGGTTGTGGACAGAGTCATACAACAAGCGATAGCGCAGGAACTCACGCCCATCTTTGAACCACAGTTCTCAGAGAATAGCTTTGGCTTTCGACCAAAGAGAGGGCAACATGATGCCCTCAGACAATGCCAAAAATACATCAACGAAGGATATGTCTATGTGGTGGATATGGATTTGGAAAAGTTCTTCGATACCGTAGGACATAGCAAGCTGATAGAGGTATTGTCACGCTCCATAAAGGACGGCAGAGTCGTATCTCTTATTCATAAATATCTCAATGCAGGGGCAATGGCAAATGGGGTATTTGAGAAGACTGAGGTCGGTATGCCGCAAGGTGGACCACTCAGTCCACTACTCAGTAATGTTATGCTGAATGAGCTTGATAAGGAACTCGAGCGCAGAGGTTTGCGATTCGTCAGATTTGCCGATGACTGCATGATATTCTGCAGAAGCAGGAAAAGCGCAGAGAGAGCCATGAGCAATGTCATAACTTTTATTGAGAAGAAGCTTTTTCTGAAAGTGAACAGAACAAAGACTGTTGTTGCACATGTCAGGGATGTCAAATACCTCGGCTATGGATTCTATATTTATAAAGGGGAATGTCGTCTCAGAGTGCATCCAAAGTCTGTAGCTAAGATGAGGAAAAGAGTCAAGGAACTGACTAACAGAAACGCGGGCATTAGTAATACTGTTCGCGAGCAGAAATACCGCGACTACATCGAAGGTTGGATTGAGTATTTCAAGCTGGCTGATATGAAAAAGCTAATGGAAAACACGGACTCATGGGCAAGACACAGAATAAGAGCTGTCTATTGGAGGCAATGGAAGAAGGTCAAAACCAGATACAAGATGCTGAGAGCGCTAAAGCTCAAAGAGTGGCAGGTTCAAATGCTTGCCAACACTAGAAAGGGCACATGGAGAGCATCGCAGATGCTGTCAATAGGCTTTACTAATAGAATAATAGTCAAGCTTGGTTATACGTCCATGCTTGACTATTATCTAAAAGTCTGTTGAAAACTAAAGGAACCGCCTTGGTACCGAACGGTATGCCAGGTGGTGTGAGAGGTCGGATACCCACTTGATGGGTATCCTCCTACTCGATCGTGCATAGGACAGTGCACACTTGTTTGTGCTGCCTGGCTTTAGTGGTGACGAATACCTTTTGTATGATTTTTGGGCAAAAAAAGAGAGCC
>JAEEGI010017675.1_pt1 | contig 14595 bp, 12 predicted proteins | sample 8958751 | NCBI WGS metagenome assembly JAEEGI01 (sample SAMN16246545, study PRJNA631951) | gut metagenome | biome: gut microbiome; feature: rumen; material: KS-attached | host: Bos | place: Iran: Karaj | collected 2018-10
GACGGGGGTCGGCCGCGGCGTCGGTCGCGGCGTGGGTTCGGGCGTCGGCTCCGGCGCGGCGGGCTCACCGCAGCCCGCAAGCAGCAGCGCGAGCACGAGCAGCAGCGGCAGGAGGCGTCTCAGCCCCTTTTGCATACGAAGCAATGCCATTCCTCCTCGCTGAAATGCTCTTTGATCTCAAAGCCGTTTGCGCGCAGCGCGGCGGCGACCTCTTCCTGCCTGCCTTCGATGACGCCGGAGGTGATGAAAACGCCGTCCGGCGCGAGATAGTCCCCGGCAAAGGCGGAGAGGGGGATGATGACGTCCGAGACGATGTTGGCCAGAACGAGATCGTAGCGGCCGCCGAGCGCGCGGCGCAGCGAGCGGTCGGAGAGTAGATCGCCCGCGAGCACGCGGAAGCGATCCGGCCCGACGCCGTTGAGCGCGGCGTTGGCCGCGGCCACCTCCGGCGCCTTGGGGTCGATATCGCAGCCGAGGCAGCTCCCGCAGCCCAGCACCAGCGCGCCGATGCCGAGGATGCCGCTGCCGCAGCCGAGGTCGAGCACGCGCGCGCCCGGCGCGGCAAAACGCTCGAGCGCGGCGAGGCACATCCGCGTCGTGGGATGGCTGCCCGTGCCGAAGATCAGACCGGGGTCGAGCCGCAGCGGCAGACGTCCGTCCGCCGGGATCGGCTCCCACTCGGGCACGACGACGAGCTTCTCACCGACCTCGATGGGCTTGTAGTATTCCCGCCAGTTGTTCTCCCAGTCGCTGTCCTCGACGAAGGAGACCGAGGCCTCCCAGCGCGCGCGGATCGCGGCGAGGACGGCGCGGCCGTCTTCGTCGTCGGCAAGATAGGTCTTGATGCGGCTTTTGCCGGCAAAACGATCCTCCAGCTCCCGGTCCACATAGTCCCAGTACTGGCGGTTGTTTTCCAGAAACTCGCGGAAATCTTCTTCGTTTTCGATCACAAAACCGCCGGCGCCGAGCGCGGCGAGCGCCTCACAGCGCGCGTCGATCTCCTCGCGGGGCGTGTCGATGCATACCTCTATCCAGCGCATAAGCTCCTCTCACCTCTGCCACTTCTCGCACAGGCGGTTGATCTGATCGGTGAATTTGCCCACGTCCTTGTTGGGCATGCCCTCGCAGGCGCGGATGACGGCGATGAGACGCTGACCGGCCGCGACGAGCTTTTCGTAGAGCATGCGCTTGCGCTGCGCCTGCGGCGTTTCGGGCGACTTGCGCACGACGGGAACGCCCTCGGGCTTCTCGACGAATTCGTCCGCGAGCAGGTCGTAGCAGGTGCCGCTGTACGGCGCACAGGTGCCGCAGCCGAAGCGCTCCGTCACCAGCGCGGCGAAGGAGACGGTCACGGCGTCCTCACCGTGGTTGACGAAGACCAGCTGCGGCTTTTTTTCAAAGGCGCCGAGCCAGTCGAGCAGACCGTCGCGGTCGGCGTGGCCGCTCTTGCCGGGCATGAACAGGATCTCGGCGTTCACGGCGATGTCCTCGCCGAAGAGCTTGACCGTATCCTTCGTCCCGTCGAGCAGGATGCGCCCGAGCGTACCGACGGACTGATAGCCGACGAAAAGGATCGTGCTCTCGGCGCGCCAGAGATTGTGCTTGAGATGGTGGCGGATGCGGCCGCCCTCGCACATGCCGCTGGAGGAGAGGATGACCTTGGGGATGGGATCGCTGTTGATGGCCTTGGACTCGTCGCTCGAGACCGAGACGTGCAGCCCGGAGAACATCAGCGGATTGACGCCGCGCTCGAGCAGCGCGCGCGTCGGCTCGTCGAAGCAGCGGCGGTCGCACTGGAGGAAAATGCTCGTCGCCTCGACGGCGAGCGGGCTGTCCACGTACACGGGGAAATCGCCGTGGCCCGTGACCAGGTGCGCGTTTTTCAGCTCGCGCAGCATGTAGAGCATCTCCTGCGTGCGTCCCACGGCGAAGGCCGGGATGACGACGTTGCCGCCGCGGTCGAGCGTGCGCTGGATCGTGTCGGCCAGGAAACGCACGGAATCGGCGCTCGATTCGTGCAGACGGTCGCCGTAGGTGGACTCGATGACCGCGTAATCGGCGTCCCGGATATGCTCCATCGGGCAGATGATCGGCATGTTTTTGTTGCCGAGGTCGCCGCTGAAGGCCAGCTTTTTCGTCACGCCGTTCTCGGTGAGCCACAGCTCGATCGAGGCGGAGCCGAGAAGGTGTCCCGCGCTGACGAAGCGCACGGCGACGTTCTCGCCGATGTGGATGAGCTTGTCCGGCGCGCAGGGACGGAAGCAGTTGACGGTGCGCTGCACGTCCTCGAGATCGTAGAGCGGCTCCTCAACCTGCTCGCCGGAGCGCTTCGCCTTGCGCGCCTGCCATTCGATCTCCTGCAGCTGGATGCTGGCGCTGTCGCGCAGCATGATGTCGCAGAGATTGGCGGTCGCCTCGGTCAGATAGATGCCGCCGCGGAAGCCGCGCTTGACCAGCAGCGGCAGTCGGCCGGAGTGGTCGATATGCGCGTGCGTGACCAGCACGAAATCCAGCGCGGCGGGCTCGACCGGGAGCGCGCGGTTCTCAAAGACGTCCTTGCCCTGTTCCATGCCGAAATCCACGAGCCCGTACCGGCCGCCGACCTCGATGAAGGTGCAGCTGCCCGTGACCTCGTGCGTCGCGCCCAAGAATAGGATCTTCATCGGATACGCCTCCTGACCTGTTCTTTTTCTGAATAATCATTATATCATCCCGTCCCGCCGTTTTCAACGGCCCGCGGCCGCGCCGGGACGAAAAAAGAAAAAAACCGGAGAGCACGCTCTCCGGTTTTCGGTCTTTACTTTGCCAGATACACCCGCGGCACGCGCTTGGAGACCGCGCACAGCAGCTCGTAGGGGATGGTCTGCGCCGCGGCGCAGAGCAGGGCGATGCCGCAGTTCTTTCCGAAGATCTCGACCTCGCTGTCCACGGCGGCCTCGGGCAGGGCCGTGACGTCGGCCATGCACATGTCCATGCAGATGCTGCCGCGCTGCGGCGCGAAGCCGCCCGCCACGGCGAAGCTGCACTTGTTCGAGCAGAGCCGCGGCAGGCCGTCGGCATAGCCGATGCCGAGCACCGCCATGCGCGTGACGCCTTCGGTCGTGAAGCGGCGGCCGTAGCTCACGTCCGTCCCGGGCGCGTAGTGCTTGATCGTCGTGATGCGCGTCACGAGACGCATGCAGGGACGCAGCCCCAGCGTGCCCGTATCGTCGCCGTAGCCGTAGAGCAGCAGTCCGGGCCGCACCATGTCGAGCAGCATCTCCGGATAGTGCACGACCGCGCCGCTGTTGGCGCAGTGCCGGATCGCGAAGCGCACGCCGCCGCGCGCCTCGACGGCCTCGATCACGCGCAGGAACAGCGCGAACTGGGCGCGCGTGTAGGCCTCGTTGTCCTCGCCCGGCTCGTCGGAGACGGCGAAGTGCGTGAACACGCCCTCGGCTTGCAGGCCCGGAAGCGTGCAGGAGCGGATCACGTGTTCGACGCCCTCGTCGAAGAATTCCCCGGCGCAGAGAAAGCCCAGACGGGACATGCCGGTGTCGAGCTTGATGTGTACGCGCAGCGTCAGCCCCAGGCGCGCGGCCTCGGCGGAATACTCATTGGCCTTGGCGAGGCAGCTCACGGCCTGCGTGAGATCGTTGCGCACGAGCGTCTCGGTAAACTCGGCCGGGGTGTGGCCGAGGATGAGGACAGGCAGGTAGACGCCGCTCTGGCGAAGCTCCATCGCCTCGTCGAGGCAGCTCACGGCGAGGTAATCGGCCCCCGCCTCCTGCAGCAGGTGCGAGACCTGCACGGCGCCGTGACCGTAAGCGTCGGCCTTGACGACGCCGAGAAAGCGGCAGCCCTCCGGCAGACGGCTGCGGATGGCCTCGTAGTTGTGACGCAGATCGGCAAGGCTGATCTCGGCCCAGGTCCTTTTACGAAGATCGTCCATGAACGCTCCACTCCTTTGAACGCGAGTTTTCTGCGCTATTATACGCCGCGCGGGCGGGAAAATCAATTTGCGAGGCGGATCTTTTCGGGCGTGACGTCGGCGAGCGTCACGCAGCCGGTCATCAGCATGACCTCGCGCAGTTCGGCGAGGATCTTGTTCGTGTAGAGCACGACGCCCTCCTCGCCGCCGCCGCAGCCGGCGACGACATAGGGCCGCCCGATCAGCACGGCGTCCGCGCCGAGCGCGAGGCATTTGAACACGTCCAGACCGCTGCGGATGCCGCCGTCGACAAAGATCTTCATGCGCTCCCCGACGGCCGCGCGGATCTCCGGCAGCATCGCGGCGGGGGCGGGGGCGTCCTCGATCACGCGGCCGCCGTGCGTCGAGACCACGATGCCGTAGCAGCCCGCGTCCGCGCAGCGCAGCGCGGCGGAAGCCGTCATGACGCCCTTGGCGATAAAGGGCAGCGAAGTGCTCCTGATAAGCCCCGCCATCACGGAAGGCGAGAGCACCTGCAGCGCGCCAAGCCTGCGCATGTTCGGATGATTGCAGGAGTCCACGTCGCAGGCGAAGGCCGTCACGCCCGCCTCCTCGGCGGCGCGCAGCCGTTCGAGCAGCTTCTCCGTCTTCCAGGGCTTGACCGTCGGGATGCCGCGGCCGCCGTTTTCACGGATCGAGCGGATCGACAGATCAAAGAACTTGTCGAGCGCACCGTCCGGCGTGAAGGCGAGAGAGCCGCACTTCGCCATGCCGCCGACGCTCATGCGCGACCACTCGTCCTCCGTGAGATAGCTGTTGTAGTTCAGCCCCATGCCGCCGAGCGGCGCGAGAAAGAAAGGAAAGGGCCAGGTCTGCCCGAAGAGCTCGATCGAAGTGTCGAGCTCGCCCGGCTCGTAGACGACGTCCATCATGACCTTGACGCTGTCGAAAAAGGGGCGGCAGACCGTAAAGGAGCTGCCGCTGCCGATCCCGCCGAGACCGGGGATCTCGCCGCGGCAGGCGCGCCCGTCGCAGACCGGGCAGACGCGGCAGTTCGGCCCCATGACCGCGCGGGCTTTTGTGAGGATCTCTTCGTACGTCATAACGATCGCCCTCCTTGTTTGTTCGATATCACTTTATCAGAGCGGAACGGCTTTTTCAAGCGCCGGGACAAAAAAACGGCTCCGCCGGGATAAAACCGGCGAAGCCGTTTCACTCTGCCTGCTTGAGGAACGCAAAGGCCCGCGGCCGAAGCGGCGCTACCGTTTTGCCGCCGCCTTCGAGCGCGCGCGGTCGATCAGCGCGAAGGGCGTCGTGACCAGGAGCATATAGCCGCCGAGGATCAGGATGCAGGGCAGCAGGTACAGGAAGGGATAGGGGATCCAGCCGTAGAAGATGTCGAGCAGGAAGTTTCCCTCGGTCTCGACGGAGAAGAAGTAGTTGGCCTTCGGGTGCAGACCGCTCCAGCGCAGGAGCATGTTGATGAGGAAAATGCACAGCGTGATGATGAACGCGGCGAGCACGGCGCGCGGCAGATCGCGGAAGCGCGGACGGTACAGCCCGAAGCAGACGAGGGCGAGACCCTCGATGACGATCATGAAATGCGTGCCGTAATAGCCCAGCATGCGCGGCAGCAGCAGCGAATAGCCGGAGAAGCCGTTGCCCGGCATCACGAGCGCCATCAGCGCGCCGAGCGGCGCGAGGAAGAAGCCGAAGCACATCAGCGGACGGCTCTTTTTCAGCACGGCGATCGGAATGAGCATCATGTTGATGTTGCACAGCTGCAGCGGCAGCTCGCCCCACCAGTTGAAGCCGCCCATGTTGGCGGTGATGACGTTGTAGTCGCTGTCGAGCGAGAGCATGTACTTGTAGATGAAATAGCCCACAAAGGTGACGGCGCAGGCCGCGACGAGCACGATGCGGCGCGCCCGTTCGCTCTTGCCGCGCAGCAGCAGGCTCGCGATCACGAGCAGCAGGATAAAGGCCGCAAATACGATCAGGAACAGCGTGTTGAAGGGGCGCATGATCCAGAAGTCGTTTGTCATGGCGATCTCCTCCATTTTTTTATATATCGCTATGTTAGCATAAGGCCCGGGCATGTTCAAGTACCGGGACGGCGCTTTTTCCCGGACCCTTCAGTCGAGCAGCTTCAGCGGCTGCCAGTTCAGATAATCCCCGGATACGAGCCGGTATTCGACGCCGCGGTGCAGGCCTTCGAGACTGTCGTGGAAGCGCGCCTCGCCGTGGCAGTGCGCGTAGATCAGCTTCTCCGCGCCGTATTCCTCGGCCATCGCGGTGAAGCCGCTCTCGTCCTCGAGGATGCTCGTCGGCGGGTAGTGGAGAAAGACGATGAAGCGCCGGTAGCCGTCCGCCTTCGCAGCCTCAAAGGAGAGGCGCAGACGGGCCAGCTCGCGCTCGACGAGCTTTTTCGCCTGCTCCTCGGCCTCTCCGTCCCAGCCGAGGATCCGCCCGCGGCCGTCGAGCCAGAAGGGCCCTTCGAAGCAGTGCCCCTTCGTGCCGACGAGCGCGACGTCTCCGCAGGCGGCGTAGTTGTTCTGCAGGAAGAAAAGCTCCCCGGCCCAACGCTCGTTGAGCAGCGCGGTCTTCGACGCGCCCCAGAACATGTCGTGATTGCCGCGCGTCAGGATCTTGCGCCCAGGCAGCGCGGCGATCCAGCGCAGGTCCGCCGCGCTCTCGTCAAGGTCGCGGCCCCAGCTGTGGTCGCCGACGAGCACGAGCGTGTCGTCCTCGCCGAGCAGGCTGGTGCAGCTGCGCCGGAACTTCTCCTCGTGGTCCTTCCAGACGCGCTCTCTGCGCTGCGCCCCCGCCTTGAGCGGCGAGGAAAAGTGCAGATGCAGGTCTCCGATCGCGTAGAGTGCCATGCCGTTTACTTGGTGTTGTACTTCGCGAGCGTTTCGAGCAGCCACAGACCGGTCTGGGTGTAATCCTCCGTCTCGAAGCCGCTGTATTTCAGCACGCTGGAGCGTACGGCGGAACAGGGCTCGGGCGAGGTGGAGAAGGCCCACATGCAGTAAGAGATCCGCTCGCGCTCGAGCAGCTCGATCCACTTGTCGGCGCTCTCAAGATCGCGGGGGAAGCCGCCGGTCGCGGCCGTGACGCCGTACTCGGTGACAAAGATGGGCAGACCCTGCGCGCTGACCTGCTCGACGAGGGCGCGCGAGTCGTCGCCGTGGCTGGCGGCGTAGAAGTGCAGGGTGTAGAGGATGTTGTCGTAATCGAGCGGGTCGGCGGCAACGCTGCCGAGATCGCTCGACCACTGGGGATCGCCGACGATGATGACCGAATCGGGATCCCGCTCGCGGATGACGGGGATGATCCGATCGGCATACTGCCGGACGGTCGGCCAGTCGACGCCGTTGGGCTCGTTGCAGATCTCATAAAGCACGTTGTCGCAGTCGCAGTAGCGCTCCGCCATCTCCGCGAAGAAGGCTTCCGCGTCGTCGGCATAGCGGTTGGGATCGCCGTCGCTGAGAATGTGCCAGTCGATGAGCACGTACATGTCATGCTGCCGTGCGAGCTCGACGCCGTTGAAGATGTCGGCCTTGTGGCGATCCTTGTCGCCGCCTGTGCTGTAGCCGATGACGCCGACGCCGTAGGTGTACATCGCCAGACGGACGAGGTTGACGCCGTCGTCCTCCGCCAGCTCGCGGAAGAGCGCGTCGTTGAGGAAGCCCTCGGAGGTGATGAGGCTGTTGGTGCTGACGCCGCGGAGCATGACGCTCTCGCCGCTCTCGTCGCAGAGCTTGCCGTCGACGACCTGCAGGCGGCCGCAGGAGGAGGGACGGGCCCGGCCGTCGTCGCAGATCTGCGGCGCGGGAGGCTCCTCGGCCTCCGGCTCGGCGCTCCCGTCTTCCGCCTCGGCGGCGGGCGCGGCGCTTTCCGTCTCGACGGACGGGGCTTCGGAGGGCTGGGACGCGGGGGCGGAAGAGGCGCATCCGCTCAGCGCAGACAGCAGCAGGATCACCGCAAGCAGCAGGGACAGACGCTTTTTCATACAGATTTCCTCCTTCGGAGCTCATCCGCCCGCACATCGCGGCGGCACGGATCGTTGTCTGTATTGTAACGCATGACGGAAAAAAAGAAAAGATGTTTCCCTTCGCCGCGGCAGAAAAAAGCGGGCGTCCGCAAGGACGCCCGCTTGAGCTTTTGTGCCCTTATTCTCCGCCCGTTGCGCGCTGCCCGACGCGGTTGACAGCCGGCGTTTCGACGCGCCGCAGCCAGAGCCCGTAGGCGACCGCGGTCGCCAGAACGAGGGCGACGAAGATCCAGTCGCCGAGCTCCGAGCGTTTCGAGAACACGGAAAACACGTCGATCAGACTGTGGGCGAGGATGCCTGGCAGCAGGCTGCCGCTCTTGTAATACACCATCGTGAAGATAAAGCCCATCGCGATCGCGAAAACCATCTGCAGCAGCGTTTCCGGCCCGCCGTGGCCGGAGAGCAGGTTCACGATATGACCCATCCCGAAGGTGACGGAGGAGACGACGATCGCCGTCACGGCCTTCCCGCCGCGCAGCATCGCCTTGAACAGGAAACCGCGGAAGATCAGCTCCTCGACAAAGCCGACGAGCGCGAACATGACGACCGCGCACACGAGACCGAGACCCGTATACTTGGGCATGATCCCGCCCCAGAGGTTGCCCGTCGAGAGGATCCACAGCGGGATGAACCAGAGCAGCTTCCCGGGCTCCTTTGCCCAGCCGTCGAGCCCGTACTTTTCCATGAGCCCGTTCTTTTTGACAAAAACGAACAGCAGCACGGCGAAGGCCAGCAGGCAGAGCGCGATCCAGGGGCTGTCGTCCCCCAGCGAGCGCAGATTGCCGAAAACGAGCACGTATGCGGCGATGCAGGCGAGAGCAAAGCCGAGTTCGCTTTTCCGATAGAGCTTGATCATGGCGTTTCTCCTTTGTTCATCAGTCCCTCTGCGACGGCGGCCAGCGCCTTTTCGACGGCGGAGGGATCATATTCCATGGCGTTGTTTGCGACGAGGCTCGCATAGCCGTGCACCGTGGCGAAGAGCGTCTCGAACACGGCGGCAGCCTCGTCCTCTTTGAGCCCGAGACCGGCGGCGATCGCCCCGAGCGGGTCCGCGGCCTCCGGCCGGCGGATCATGTCCGCAAGGCTCGCACCGTCGAAGTGCCCCGACTGAAAGAGAAAGCGGAAGAGAGGCGCTTCCTCGGCCGCAAAGCGGATGTAGTTCAGCGCGATCGCCAGCGGGTCGTCCCCGGAGAGGATATAGTCGGAGTGAAAACGGTCCGCCCTGCGGTAGGCGAGCTCGCGCAGCTCCGCAAGATTCGGAAACTGGTACATGATCGGCTGCGTGGAGCAGCTGAGCGCGGAGGCAAGCCGCCGCGCGGTCAGCGCCTCGTGCCCCTCGCGGCGGATCAGACGGAAGGCGCCCTCGATCATGTCCTCCCGGCTGGTGACGGCTTTTCTCGGCATGCCCGTTCCATCCCTTTTTCAAAATATTATAACGGTTGTTATTATATATCCGCGCCCGGGCCTTGTCAAGGGCCCTCGGCGCGGACGCAAAAAGGCCCGGGAGACCGCGCGGATCGGCGGTTTCCCGGGCGCTCGTGATTTCTTTTTTCGGGCGGAGGGAGGCGCTTCAGGCCTCGGCGATGATACGGCGGATGACCTTCTCGCATCGCGCCTCGTCGTAGAGCACCGGCACGGGGTAGACGGGGTTGGCCTCGGCCAGCGCCCAGGCGACCATCTGCGGGATGTCCTCCTCGCGGATGAAGTCAAAACCCGTGGGGATGCCCATACGGCGGTTCATCGCGCGGATCTCGGCGATGAAGGCCGCGGCCTTCTCCGCGTCGCCGCCGCCGGTCATCAGACCGGTCAGAGAGGCGAGCTTCGCGAGCTTTTTCTCGACCGCGGCGCCGTAATCCTCCAGCACGATCGGCAGGATGACCGCGTTGGCAAGGCCGTGGGGCGTGTTGTACAGCCCGCCGAGCGTGTGCGCGATGGCGTGGACGTTGCCGACGCCCGCGCGCGTGAAGGCGAAGCCCGCTTTGAAGGCGGCGATGAGCATTTCGGTGCGGGCTTCCATGTCCTCGCCGTCGCGGTAGGCGCGCTCGAGAAAACGGAAGATCCCGCATACGGCCTCCTCGGCCAGACGGATGCTCTCGGCGGTGTTGTAGGTCCAGCAGAGATAGGCCTCGACTGCGTGCGTCAGCGCGTCCATGCCAGTCGCTGCGGTGATCTTCGGCGGAAGCTCGCGCGTCATCTCGGGATCGAGCACGGCGTACTTCGGAACGAGGTGCAGGTCCATCAGCGCGTATTTATGATGGGTCTCGCCGTCGGTGATGACGGCGGCGATCGTGGTCTCCGAGCCGGTCCCCGCCGTAGTGGGCACGGCGATGAAGGGCGGGATCCTCCGCATGACCTTCAGAAGACCCGCCATTTTCCCGAGCGGGGTGTTCGGCCGTACGACGCGGGCAGCGGCGGCCTTGGCCGCGTCCATCGGCGAGCCTCCGCCGACGGCGATGAAGCCCTGACAAGCACTGTCAAGGTACAGCTTCCGGATCCGCTCGACGGTGCTGACCGAGGGATTGGCTTCGACCTCCGGAAAACGCGTCCAGGCGATGCCGGCAGAATCCAGCTCGGCAAGGATCCGCGGCGCCAGCGTCCGGCCGACGGTGGGGCCGGTGACGACCATGACCCGCTCGACCTTTTCCGCCTTCAGCAGCTCCGGGATCCTTCTGACGGCGCCGACGCCGGAGACCGGGATCGGCCTCCGCCAGTACAGGCAGCGCGCGCCGATATTGAACACGGCCTGAAAGCCGCGGTAATACGCTTTTTTGACAGCGCCCATGATGGCCCTCCTTTTGGCTGGATCCCGGAATGGATCGGATAGACCCAGCGTTTCCATTATATCAAAACCGCCTTTCCAAGACAAGCCGGACAGGAGGAATTCTTTGTCATGGAAAGCAGGGCGCGTTCTTTCGCATGCTTGCCCATGGGATCCCTCCTATACAAAAAACGGCGCTCCATCCATTCGGATGGAGCGCCGTTTCATGAAAGAGTACGATGATAATCCAAACGAGAACACGTTTTCTGGGCAGAGGGTTCAAAAGCGGGGAAGACCTCCGAAAAACCGGGCAGAGGGTCAAAAACTTGGTCAGCGTTGTGCCGCAACGGATTGCAGCTTTGCCGGCATTAGTTGTTTTTGCTCAGTGGAAACGCATTATCCCTGCGTCACTCGATAAATACCCTCCACGATATCGTCGATATAGGTGAAGTCCCGGCGCATATTGCCGTAGTTGAAGATTTGGATGGCCTTTTCGGCGGCCAGCTTCTGTGTGGCTGAGTAATAAAACATGTCCGGACGTCCGGCAGGACCGTAAACCCTAAAATTCTGTCGCGCATCCTGTAAATAATCGCTTGAAATCAGTCAAGAATCAAAGTATTATTATACTAGTCGGTAAAAGGATAATAAAAAGGGGTTCTGTTATGCCTTGTTCCTGTGTGTGAGCGCCTTCAGCAATTCCATGCGAACGCTGCACCACGAGGTCCACCAGCGGCGTCTTCCGGAAAAACTGCGCCATGATCTTCCCGAAATTCGCTGGCGCCGAATAACGCTGACCTTCCCTGACCGCCCATCATCCGGGGCCTTTTCTCCCGGCCTGTTCAGCGGGAACCGAAGAGAATCCCAATATGCGTCATTTATTTGCAGATGTGCCAGCTCGTTTGAAAAAAAGATGAGAGGAGGGAGCAAAAAACGTTATGAAAAAAACATGGGTCATCCTGGTCAATGTCTTCATTATAATCGCCATGCTGACCTTCGTGGCTTTTTATTCCAACTTTGAGGTCAGAGCTGCGGCCCAAAGGCAAATTGAGCATTTTGAAAATACCACGATTACAATGGAGCATGTCACGGAGAATTATCTGGAGGGCGAACAGCGTATCTGTGATGTTTGGGCTCGCTATATCAACAGTGAGGACATGACCATTGAAGACGCCGTCTCCTTCATTCGTATCTCTCATGTGCTGCCGAATGCCTCTGCTCACATTGTGTATCTTGACACGCTGTCCGGTCTGTCTACGAGAGCAAGGCAGGACGATCCCGGGAATTATTCCGTCTCGTATAAACAGATGGACTTTTTGAACGATGTGAGCTGGATCAAAATGATAGGGGAATCCATCAACATTTCCCGTGCTTACACGAACCCGGTCAATGGTGAACAGTCCCTGGCCTTCTGTAATCATATCACGCTTCATGATCCGGAAACCGCTGCTCCTCGGGACGCAATACTGCTGCGTGTGCTGCCGCTCTCAGAGTTGGCGCAAAAATGGGTCTTCCCTCAGGAAGAGTTTGAAAATGCCGAACTTTCCCTGATCGACGCTGACGGCGATTATATCATCAAGGGCCATTCCTTCAAAAATTCCAGCTTCTTTGAGTTTTACAGATCTTACAACGCCATAGACTCCGCCTCCGCCAAGGAGCTCTTTGGAAAAGTCACATCTTCAACGGGCTCTTTTACCATGCTTAACTCCCGCAATGAGGAATGTATACTTGCCTATACGCCGGTTGATGCGGCGGAGGGATGGACGCTTCTCAGCTTCATGCCCAAGAAGGATCTGAATGTAAATACCGAAAACTGGCTGTTGATCGGCTTTGTTTCTGCGGGCCTCTTGATATTGTTCGTATTCGATCTGGCAATTATGCTATCTTTCAATAAACAGCTCCAAGCGTCGGCCAGAGAAGCGGAGACAGCGAACAAGGCAAAAACCGATTTTCTCTCAACGATGTCTCATGATATCCGCACGCCTATGAACGCAATTATCGGCCTTACTACGATCGCGGAAAAGAATCTCGGCGATACGGAATCGGTAGGAGAAAACCTGCGGAAGATCACAATGGCCAGCAATCATCTGCTCACTTTGATCAACGATATTCTGGATATCTCAAAGGTCGAGAGCGGAAAACTGAATCTCAGCCCGCAGACCTTCTCCATCGTCGAAACGGTGGAAAACCTTGTGAACATCTCCCAGCCGATGATAAAAGAAAAAAACATCGATTTCAATTTCCGCACCAGCCGGATGGAAATAGAATATCTCTACGCAGACCGGCTCCGGCTGAATCAAATCTATATCAATATTCTTTCCAACGCCATTAAATACACGGAACCCTGCGGCCATGTCAGCGTGGATATGCGCGAGGAGAAAAGCCAGACGTCCGGCTGCGTCCGGCTGACCTACACAGTATCCGATTCCGGCATCGGCATGAGTCCGGAATTTATGGAAAACATGTATCAGCCGTTTTCGCGCCAGACAGACAGCCGGGTAAACAGCATTCAGGGAACCGGGCTCGGCCTTGCTATCTCGAAGCAAATGGTCGATCTGATGGGAGGCACCATCGACTGTCAGAGCGAGCAGGGAAAAGGAACAACCTTTACCGTAATACTGGATATCCCAATTGCGGATCGACAAAGAGAAGATATGATGCTTGAGCCCATGGATGCTTTGATCGTCGATGACGATGAGATCCTTCTGGAGACTGCAGTCGATACATTGGAGTCTCTCGGCTTGACAGCCGACCGTGCAGAAAGCGGCCTGGAAGCGCTCGGCATGATCCTGCATCGCCATGAAACAGGACGGGATTACAGCATAGTGATCCTTGACTGGAAAATGCCGGATATCGACGGCGTTGAAACGATCCGCCGGATCCGCACGGAAGTGGATGCGAACATTCCAATTTTGCTGATTTCCGCTTATGACTGGTCTGATATTGAAGACGCGGCGAAGGAAGCAGGAGCAAACGGCTTCGTCAGTAAGCCGCTGTTCCGCTCCATACTTTACGATAAAATCAACGAACTCCTCGGAACCGAGGCAAAGTCCGTTGAACCGGAGAACGACTATTCCGATCTGCAGGGAATGAACATTCTCATTGCGGAGGACAATGATATCAACTGGGAGATCATTTCCACCATGCTCAGTATGTTCGCCATCACGACGGAGCGCGCTGAAAACGGACGTATCTGCGTGGACAAAATGGAACAGGCGGCAGAAGGAAGCTATGATCTGATCTTTATGGATATACAGATGCCGGAGATGAACGGGCTCGACGCCACAAGGAATATCCGCGCGCTCGATGATCCGTGGGCGTCTTCCATACCGATCATCGCCATGACGGCGGACGCGTTTTCTGAAAACGTCACAGAGTGTCTGAACGCCGGCATGAACGGACATATCGCAAAACCCATAGACATTAAACTCGTCATCAAAGAGATTCGCAGAATTAAGGAGGAAAAAAGATCATGAAGAAGTTACTCTGCGGCATCCTGCTCATCTGCACCCTGCTGTCGCTGACGGCCTGCGGCGGGAAACCTCAGGAAGAAACCGCAGCCGGATTCAAGCCCTCCCTCGATACGAGTACCGGCTGCAGCATCACTGTAGTTGGAAGCTATGACAACTTTGAGGCATTGGAGGCTGAATTCGACAAATTCAATGAGATATATCCGAATGTGCAGCTGAGCTATGTGAAGCTTGATGATTATAACAACGTCCTTGGCACGACGTTGGAAAGCAATGACAAGCCCAACGTTTTTTTCTCCTACACCTGGATGATGGGAAACGAAAAATACGCTTCGGTATGCGCGCATATGGAGGAACTTTCAGACTCCGCTTTGGGGCTGAATCTGGACTGCATCCGCCCGGG
>JAEEGI010017676.1_pt1 | contig 14594 bp, 9 predicted proteins | sample 8958751 | NCBI WGS metagenome assembly JAEEGI01 (sample SAMN16246545, study PRJNA631951) | gut metagenome | biome: gut microbiome; feature: rumen; material: KS-attached | host: Bos | place: Iran: Karaj | collected 2018-10
AAAAATTATTTAAAAAATCAAAAGAAAAAAATAATTCTTATTTTCATTCTAATGATGATGATGGAGTAAATAATAAAAAAAATATCATTCCAAAATTAAATTTAAAACAAATTGAATTTAATAAAGATAATAATAATTGTATTTCTTCTAATTATATTTCTTTTTCTCCAAGTAAATCATTTACTGAAACAATTACAAATAATAATGTTTTAAGTAATTCTTTATTAGATGAAAAAATTGAAGAACAATGTGAAAAAATTATTATGATGAAAAAAAAAATTGCAAGGAATAAAAAAATTATTAAAAAATTTAAAAATTTTTGTAGAAAATGTATGAAAATATATGACCATGAATTACTTTTTGAAAATGATTATACTAATACTTTATGTAAGAATGATATTGATTAATTAATTATTAATATAAAGGTTTTATATATTATTTAATATTTATTTTGTTTTAATATGATTTAAAAATATTTTACTTCTTTTTAATTTATATAATATCTTTTTTTCATTTGATATTACTCATTTAATAATAGTTTTATAGTATTTTTATTAAAATAATATTAATATAAATTAAGGAATATTTATCTTTTAAATTAAATAATTTCAAATAATATTTTTTTTAATTAATAATATTTAATCTTTTCCTTTAAATTATAAATAAAAAAATATTCAAATTTATAATTTTACATTTATTATAAATATTTTTATCTAAATAACTTTAAAATTTAAAAATTATGTTTTCTAATAAAACTTCCTCTATTAGATAAAGACTTTTTAACTAAAGCTTCATTAATTTTGTATTTTCCTGAAATTTCAGTTTTGAAAGGAATATTATTAATAATTTTAATTTTTTTTTTTTTACAAATATAACCTAAATAAGAATTATTTTTAGATTTATTTAAATTTTTTTCAGTTAAATATTCAGGAGAAGAAGAAATTGGTCTTTTGATTTTTTTAATAATTTTTTTTGTTATTAAAGAAGTAGTATAAACTTGAAGAGGAGTTAATTTTTCATTTCTTAAATATATTTTTTTATTTAAAGAATTATTTGTTTTTAAAGGAGAATATCTTTTATTTTTCATTCTTGAACAATGAAAAGATAAACTATATCTTTTTTTTAATAGATTAATTTGAAAAGAATTCTGCTTTCTTAATTTTTCTAATTCTGATGTTGTTTGTTGTCTTTTAAATAATTTTTTTCTTTCAAATATTTTTTTTGGATAAAATAATGTACCATTATTTTTTAAATTTTCTATTCTTTGAGTTTTATTTTCTTTTATTTTATTTAATTCTATATTTATTTTCTTAAATATTAATTTATAATTTTTCATTCTTTCTTCTGATTTTCTATTTATTGATTTTAATATATCTTCTTTATTTTGTTTTGAAATTTCTTTATAATTCAATTTATTATTGTTATTTAAATTATATTCTTCATTATTATGAAAATTTTCTAATAAATTATCTATATTTTGAGTTTCTTTTAAATTTTTTTGTATTTTTTTATTTGTTTCTAATAAATAATCTATTATACAATTATATATATCATTCTTTGATTTTTCATTTGGCTCTGTTATACTTAAATTATTTAATTCTATTTGATTTTGATTTAATGATATATTTTTTAAACTGGTTACAATATTATTTTCTTTTCTTTTTAAACCAAAATTTTGTTTTTTTAATTCCATTTTTAAATTTTCAATTTAAAAAAATTATTGAAAAAAACAAATAAATGAATAAAAAAAATAAAATAGGAACAATAAATAAATTTAGTATATATTAAAATAAATTAAATATAATAATTATTATTTGACTCATTTAAAAAAATGAAAAAAAAAATCCTTTTAAAATTAACAATAACAATAATAATAATAACAATAATTAAAGGTCAAATAACATTACCAATAGAAAAGAAAAATCCAGAACAAAATATATTAGATCTTTTATTTTCAAATGAAATAATATACAAATTAAATATAGGAACTCCAATACAAATAATAGAATCAAAAATAGATTTTTCTCAACCTTCATTTTATATTTCTTCAGATAGCAAAAATAAAAAATTTAATTATGAAAAATCTTCTTCTTATAAAAATTTAAATAAACCAATTGATACAAAGTATTTACCTTTTAATAATGGAGTTTTATCTTCAGAAAGTATAAAATTTATTATTAATGATCAAGAAAAGTTAATTACTGATTTTTCTTTTTTTAATGCTAATAACCAGAAAGAAAATAAAAATTTCTATTCTTCTTCAATTGGTTTTTCTATTTCAAATGATGAAAAAAATTTACTTAGTTTTTTCAAAGAAAAAAATCATATAAAAAAAAAATATTTTTATGTAAATTATTTTGAACATTTTGTTAATAATAAACAAATTGGAGAAATTAAAATAGGAGAAACGAATAAAAGTTATAAAAAAATATATTCTGAAAACAAAGAAAATAATTTAGAATGGAATATTAAAATTGATAAAGTAACTTTTAATAAAAAAGAATTAGAAAAAGATTCTTTTAATGTTTATTTTGATATAAATGTTTATGGAATGTTTGGAACCGAAGAATTTAATAGACAATTAAATTTGAATTTTTTTGCAGAAAGAATAAGAAACAAAACTTGTTTTATTGAAAATTATGATTCTGCAAAACAATATGTGTATTATTATTGTGAAAAAGATGTTGACTTTGAAAATTTTCATGATATTATTTTTTATAATAAAAATCAACAATTTAAATTCTCTTATAAAGATTTATTTATTAAAATTAATGATAAATATTATTTTTCAATTGTTTATGATAATTCAAATAATAAAAAATTTATTTTTGGAGAAATTTTTCTTAAGAAATATCCTATGTTATTTAATTTAGAAGATAATTCAATAAATTTTATTACTTCTTCTTCTTTTTCTTTTTGGAATGTTGTTAATATTATTTTAATTGTCATTTTATCTATTCTTATTGTTTATGTTTTTTTAAGAATTACTATTAGAATTCTTTCTAAAAGAGTTAAAAGTAAACAATTAAAAGGAATTAATGATTTCTTTATTAATTTAGATGTGGCTTATGATGAAAATAATAATAAAATTACTATATAAGTTTTTATTTAAAAGAAAATTTTATTTTTATTAATTAATTTATTTATTTTTTATAATAATTAAAAGTTAAATAATTCAAAAATCCATCCATAAAGAAATAAAAGAAAAATTATATTTATTTATAATTAATTGTTTTAATAAATAAAAAACAATTATTTCCTTTTTTTCATTTATAAATCATATTAACTTCAGAACATTTTCTAGATTTAATAGAAAAAAAAGAGTATTTAAAATCAAAATGTAGGAAAAATCTAATTTAATATTTTTTTGAATCCTGATTAAAATACTATATTCTTTTTTAATTCATTTTTTTATTTATATTTTTTATTATATTTAACTAATTATCAAATATTTTAAAATAAATTATTTGAAAAATATTTTAGGATAAATCATACTATTATTTTAATTTATTATATATTCATGTTAAAAGAAAAAATAATTTTCTTTTTCATATTTATTTTTTAATTACAATATTTTAATATAAATTATACATGGGAATAATAAAGAAAATGGATTTTTTATATGAAGAAGCTCATTTCACATTTAACAAATATGGAGATACAGGGTTAAAAACAATATTTGGAGGTATTATAAGTACAATAGCAATATTATTATCAGTATTTGTATCATTTTATTTCATAATAAGATTAATTTTCAAAAAAGATGCAACTGTTATTTTTTCATCAAAACAAGATACAAATTTCAATTTATTATATTCATATAAACTTCCAATCCTCTTTAGAATAAGTGATAGAGTCTCTGTTCCTTTAAAAGATTACAACTTATATGATCTTAAGTTAAATTATTGGTATACTACATCAAACTTAAGTGATGTTCATCATTATCAAAATTTAACTTTTAAAAAATGTAATATTTACGAACATTTCAATGATTATAAAAAATATTTTATAAATAATGAAGATTTAGAAACTTTCTTTTGTATGGATACTAGAGATGAAAATTTAACACTTTTTGGAGCTTATGGTGATAATAATCCATTTAGTTACATTCAGTTTGAATTTTATATTTGTAATAATGATACGATGAACAACCAATGTTTATCTAAAGATATGATTCAAAAAATTTTAGATGATGCTTATTTAGATTTAAGATATATTAATTATAATGTTGAATCAAATAAAAAAAATGTGAAATCAATTTCTGTTAAAAGTGAAAGAGTTCCAGTTTCTTATTCTGTTTATAAGAGATTATGGATTAATTTTAAGGCAATTGAATTTTTTTCAGATAATGGAATAATTTTTTCAAGTAATTCAGAAGAAATTTTTCATCAATTTCATAGTTTAAGATTAGATACTGATTTAAGAAATCTTGAAAATGGTACTGTCCCTGGTAATTTTTTTTCTATAACTTTTGCATTAACTGGTGAAATTTCTATATTTAATAAATATTATTCAAAATTACAAAATTCTTTGGCAACTATTGGGGGACTTATTAAAACAATTACATTTTTGGCTCGAATATTAAATTATTATAATGCTAGAAATTCTTATTATAAAAAAATTGCTAAAGATTTTTTAATTGAAAATAATATTGTTAAGAAAGATAAAAGTCTAACAATAAATAAATCAGAACAAAAAATGTCGAATATTATAAATAATTCTTCTTTTCAATTAAATATTAAAGAAAGTCAAAAAACTATTATTAGAAGTTTAGAAAGTAAATTGAAAAATAAAGATATTTTTAAAACTAAATTTAAAAATTCTTTTTTTCCTCTTAGCTTATCTTCAATAAAACATAATGAAATGAAATGGTATATACAAGTTATTAATAATAAAATGAATATTATTTATATATTGAATGTTTTAGAAGGATATAATAAATTAAAAGGATTAATTCAAAATAGAAATAACAATACCACAAATAAAATTAATACAATATCTGGAAATATACTCTATAAGAATAATTTTCTTATAAATTAATTTGCATATAATGTAATAAAATTTATTATAAAAAATAATAATAGATAAAACATATTTTTTAATTATATATTTTAATATAAATTGGAGATTGGGGATTATATCTTCCCGAACTAATCAGAATAAATATGAGGAATGGATAATATTTTCCATTAGAAATATTATAATATAAATTTTATAAAAGATTTTCTCTAAAAGAAGATTTAAAAGAGCAAATTTCATAAATAATATCACTTAAACTATGATTATAAGATTGTTTCTTCCATACATATTTAAGGAACAATTTGTTCATTTTTTTTAAACCATCTATTTTAATATTCCATTTTTCATTATCCCCTTTTATATATCTATTCATTATTTTATTTGAATGAAAATAATATAATTTTTTTATTTTAAACATTTCATTCAAAATGATTAAAAATGAAATCTCATTATTTGCATATTACCTTAATATGTATAGTGTATTTGATGTTTAGTTATTATTCTTTATATTCTATTAATTTTTTGTAATTTAATGATTCTAAATTCTAATTTTGTTTAAAGTTGTTTTTCCAATTGTTAAGATAATGTTGTTATTATTATATTCATCATTGTATAGGTTTTAAATCCTTTTAGAAGAACTATCATTAATGAATCAAATATTCCTTTTTCTGGTAGTTTAAAAGAAATTAGATTATTACATTATCAATTTGTTTTGCTTTTTTTTTGAGGAATTGTTGTTTTTATTTATGAAAAATAATATTTTATATACCAAATCATCAATAATATAATTATGTGATATAAATATTTATCTTATGATAATAAATAATTTATCTAATTATAATATCTATAATATCAGATTGTTATAATTGAATAAAATAACATCAAATAGGAAAATTAAAAATGGAGTTTATTTAATTTTATTTGTTATGTTTTTAATCTGATATTATTAATTATTTATCGAATATTATTTTTTTTAAAATTGAAAATAATTTTTATATATAAAAATGAAAAAAAACCTTTGATATTCAAAAGATATTTAATGAATGGGAAAAAAATTTAATAATTGATTTCATTCTCATTTAAAATTCAAAATAATTATAATAAATATGAATCATCTTTTAAATTAAAATAAATCATAATTTATAATTCAAATAATAAAATAAAAGAAATTGTAGATTTTAAATAGAAGAAAAATTAAATAAAGATAGAAAAAAAAAGAAAAACATTTAAAATTAAAATATTGAATTAATAATAAAAGAAAAAACAAATTATGCAAAGAAACAATAATAAAATTAATAGAAGAAAAAAAGAATTTAAAAGAAAGAACAATAAATCTTGAAAATAAAGAAAAAATTAAAAATAAAGAGAATAATAAAATAAATAAAAATGAGGATAAATTAATGAATAAAAATATAACTCAATTAATTGATTCTAATTTAAAAGAAATTAATTCAATATATTCTCATAAGAATTTATTCTATTCATTCAGTATTAATATTTCCTTCAAGCAATTTGATTCTATGACTAAAGATAATATATAATAATATATTATTCAAAATATTTTAAAAGCATATGATAATAGTATTTTAGATATTGATATAAAAGATGATAAAAATTTTGTTACTTGGGCATATAATGATATAAAAACATCGATTAAAAAGAATTAAAAGATTATTTAAAGATGAATAATATATAATTTAAATGGAAATATAATTTCTTATTAGACTGATAATACATTAAAAAATGGGAAGAAATTAATAATAATAAATATCAATCTAATTTCACAATAAATCATTCTGATAAGGTTTATTCAATATTACTATTAAAAGATAAAAAAATATTAATATCTTCAAGAAAAGATGGAACTAAATTTTGGAATTTAAATGATTATGAAACTATTATTTATATTAAAGAATTTAATTATTTCCTCTAATAAATAATTAAAAAGAATTGATAAAATTAGAATTATTTTGGTGGAAAATTAATAAAAATAATTTTAATAATTAAAAAAAAATTAAAGAAATTAATAATAGATTTACTTGTCGGGAATAAATGAGATAAACAATAAAGGAGTATTTTTAATTGGAAGATATAATAAAGCTATAAAAAAAATATAGAAATGATAATTATAAAGTATTCAAAAATCAAAGATGTTCATGATGATAATAATTTTAAAGGTATAAATGAATTAAAAAATAGTTGAATTATATCATATGATAAAAGAATAAAAGTTTGGTCATTTTAAGATGAAATAATCATTAAATATATATTTATTTGTTTACTATATTTAATATATTATCAGTCACTATTTGTAAGTTAAAATAATGCTTTGATTGTTGGTACCCTTTTTTTTTATGGTCATCACTATTATAATTTAATAAAAATGAAATAATATAAATAATCTATATTTTTTCTTTTTGATTGAATAATTATTTAAAAAATAGAATTAAATGTCAATAAGAAATAAAAGTGATGAAAAAATTTATGAAGAAATAGGTAAAATTAAATATTCAAATATATCATCAACAGGGAAAATTTTTGAAAGATTAATTTCAGGAAATTTGTATTATACTTTATTAAATAAAAAACAAAATAATAAAATAACTTCAAGGAATAAAAATTATAATGAAAATAAATCAACAGAAAATATTCTTGATGATATAATTAAGAAAGAAAAAACTTTTCAAAAAGAAAGTTTTTATGCGAGTGAAGAAATGAGAAAAATTTCAAATAAATTACAAATTATAAAAAAAAGCAAAGAAGAAAATCTTATTCCTTCAAATTATAATACAATAGATTTAAACAAAAAAAATTATAATGTCAATTATAATTTGATTAAACATATTCAAGAAATGAAAAAAAAACTCCTGAATTATGTTATTATAAACCAAATTATAATTCAATTTATAAACATATTCCAATTTATAAATTAAAGCCAATAAATAAAAAAAACATTAAAAAAAGTTCAAGTCAAAAAAATATAAAAAGAAGAAAAAAAAAAAATAATGAATTAATAAATGAAAATAATATTAATTCTATAAATAATAATAATCATATAATTTCATTTGAAAAATATACAGATAGAAATAAAATAATAAATAAACCTTTAAGTGATAATTATTGTGATTTTAAAATGAAGAAAAATATTTTAGTTCCTGATTTTAAAAGAATGATTTCCAGAGAAAAAAAAAATAATCATAATCAAATTGAATCTGCAAGAGATTATTCACCTAATTATAATTATATTTTTTGTGAAAAAAATTTACCTGATATTAATGTTGATTTAAAAAGAAAAAAAAATTTATTAAGAAAAATATTAGTTAATTATAATATAAGAGGTGAATATTTATTAATTCCAAAATTAAATATTAATAATAAATATATGTAATAATGTTTATTTTTAATCATAAATATTTTTTAGAAAATATTTGAACAATAAATATTAAAATTATATTATATTTATATTTAAAAAATATTAAAAACTTTTATTTTTTAATTATTTTTTTTTTCATTGTTTTTATTTTTTTCAATTAACTTTTTATTATAAATTAATCTTTGAGAAGGAGAAACAGAATGAATTTTCCTATTATTATTTTTATGAGTATTAATTTTTTTCTTTGGTTGTAAATCATAAGCTTTAAGAACAGTATCACATAAATCTTCTGTAAAAAATCTTTGAGGATTTGAAGTAAATTTATAACATTTTCTTATTTCTGTTTTATGTGGAATTTTATTTTTTAATTTATTTTTACTTTTATTATTTTCAATATTTTCATTTTTTTTATTTTCGAATTTTTTACTTTCATTTTCATTATTATTTTCTTGTTCATTTATTAATTGAGTTAAAGTATCTAAAGCTATTTTTTTATCTTCATTTTCTTTATTTTCACTATTATTAGTTTCTATCACATTATTTTCATTATTGTTTTTTTCATTATTATTATTTTCTAAAATATTTTTTTCACTATTATTATTTATATTATCACTTATATTATTATTTTCACTAATATTATTCTCACTATTATTATCTGTTATAATTTGTTCAATAATTTTATCAGCATCTTCATCATTAATATTATTTTCTTCATTATCACTTTCTTTATTATCATCATTTAAATTATCTTCATTTTCTTCTTCTTCATTAATTTCTAAATTATCATAATAATCCATTTTTTCTTTAATTCCTTTTTCAATTAATTCCATATTTAATTTTTGAGAATTTAAAATAATAGATTTTGGTTTAATATTTTTTTTAATATCATTAATATAATCATTGATTTTAATTGGAGTAAATTCACTTTTTTCTCCATTTGAATTAAAAACTGAAAGTTTTATTGCAGATTCTTCTTCATTAAATTTAATTATTGAATTTTTATCTTCTGAAAATGTAACACTCTTATTTATTGAAGTATTATTATTTTTTTTCTCTATTGATGTATTTAAATTGTTATTTGCATTTTCTAATGCTTTTCTTTTTATTTCTTCAAAAATTGCTTCATCATCTGATTCTGAATTTTCTATATTTTTATCTTCTAAATTATTTTTATTTTTTTCTTCTGATATATTTAAATTATTTTCTGAATTTTCTTGTGATTTATTTATATTATTTTCTTCTGATGTATTTATTACATTATTCTCTAAATTTTGTTCTTCGATATTTTTATCTTCATCTTTTTCTTCTTCTTCATTTTCAAATTCTTCATTTTCGTTTATTTCTTTCATATTATTATTATTATAATTTTCTTCTTCTTCTTCTATTTCATTTTCTTCTTCATAATTTAAAGAATTATTTTTTAATTCTTTTTCAATTGGTTCTTTAAATAAATTTTGGATTTTTCCAATGTAAGATTCTTTAATATTTTTATTTTTTAAATTTTGATAAGAATTATTTATTTTTTCATTAGAATCATTAATTTTTTTTTCAGGAGAATTTTTATCTGATTTTATTTTATCATTATTTTTATTTTTTATTATTTGTTTTTCACCATCTTTTATTATTATATAATTTTCTTTTAATTCTTCTTTATCTCCATTTTTAATAAAAATATTTTTATTTTCTTTACATATTTTTTTTTCATAATCTCCTTCTTCCATTTTTTCATAATTTATTTTTTCTATTTTTTGAATGTCTAAATTATGAGAAAATGATTTTTCATTTTTATTATTAAAATTATTTTCTTCTATTAATTCATTTTGTTTTTTACTTATAATATTAAATTCATTAATTTTTTCAATTTTTTTTGGTGAATTGTTTTTTTCTTTGTTTAAATCTAAGTTATTTAATTCATTTTCTTTTTTAATTTCTATATTATTATTATTTACATTTAAATCTTCTTTTTTTAATTTTTCATTATTTTCATTTTTATTTAAATCATCACTATAATTATATTCATTATCATCATTTTCACAATTTTCTTTTTCATATTTATTTTCATTTTGATAATTATTTCTAATTATATTTTGTTGATAGTCATTATTATAATTTTCATTATAATTATTATTTATATTTTGCTCATAATTATTTTCTAAATTTTCATTTTCATTATTATTTAATTCTTCTTTATAATAATTGTTTATTTTTTCATCATATTTATCATTTTCATCATCATGATTATTATTAATTTCTTCTTGTAATTCATTTAATATATCTTCATTTATTTCTATTTCTTTCTTATTATCATTAATATTATTAACATTCATTTCTTTTAAATTTTCTTTCATTTTTTTTATATTTTCTTTTAATTCGTTTAAATTGTCAATACCATAAATTTGGTCTTCTCCTTTTTTTTCATTATAATTATTATTATCATTATTCATTTTATTATTAATATTTAAATTTAAATTATCTGAAGGATTATATTGTTTTCTATAAGCATAATTACCATAATTCTTATCTTCATAAGTATTATTATAATTATATTCATCATAATTATTATTTTCATAATTATTATAATTTTCATTATGAATGTTATAATTATTATTTTCATTATTATAATTTTCATTGTTGTTGTTTTCATAATAATTTTGAATATAATTATCATAATAATTGTTATTATTTACCATTTGCATTTGATTTATATTATGAATATTTTGTTCTTGATTATTTAATTGTTTATTTTTAGAAATTAAATTTTGATTTTCATATTCATTTAATTTATTTTGAATCAAATTATATTCTATTAAATTATTATCATTTTCTATATTTTTGAAATTATCTTCATTATTATTATCATTTATTATATCATATAAATCATCTGCAATATCATTTAATTCTTCTTCTGAATCATTTTTTTTTAATGAAAATTGATTTTTTAAATTATTTTGATTATTAATTTCTTCTTCTTCATCATAATATTTTTCTTTATATTGTAATTTTATTGGATTTTTATTATTATTTAAAATATTATTTTTAGTATTAAAAGTTTGATAATTTAGATTATTAGTCTTATTAAAATTATCATTTTTATTGAAATTTTCATTTTTATTATTTTTACTTTCGTAATTATTAATATTATCATTATTGTAATTTTTATAATTTTCTTTATTAAAAGTTTGATAAAAATTATTATTGAAAGTTCTGTAATTTTCATTATTATTATTATTAAAAGTTTGATAATTTTCATTTAAATTTTGATAATTATTATCTAATTTTTTTTCATGAAAATTATGAAATTTTTCCGTGTTGTTTTTCTCATGATAAGTAAAAAAACCATCATTTTTATTTTCATTATAATTTAAATTATTTTCCTTATTATTAATATTATTATAATCAAAATCATCAGAAGTTTTTTTATAATGTTTTAAATAATTATTTTCATAAGAAATAGGATAATTTTTATATTGATTTCCAATAATATATTTTTCATATTTATTTCCTTCATTGGAAATATTTAAATTAGTATGTTTATAAACGTCATAATTATGATTTCTGCTTAATTGATTATTTTCAGAATTTTGATAATTAGAAACAGTATTTTGATTATCAACATTTAAATTATATTCACTGTTATTTCTTAAATAAGAATTTGGAGTTTGATTATAATAATTTGAAGAAATGTTACTATTTCTTTGAGAATTATCTAAATAATTTGAAAAAGATTTTTTAGGTTCAATTTCTAATTTAATTATATTATTTAATTTATCTATTTTATTACTTAATAAATCAAAACCAATTCTTAAATTCATCATATTTGAATTTTCAATTCTTTGATTGTTTAAATTTTTTAAAGTTTTATTATATTTCGTATTAATATCTGGATGATAAGAAGTTGAACTTCTAATATAATGTTCAAATTTATTTATTGGAGAATTGCTTTGAAATCTTAAATTAGGAGTTTGATTAATTTCACTTTGATATTTTGGAGATATCATTTTTAATTTATTCAAAGAATTTTGAGTTGTTATTCTTGGTGAATAACCTTTTAAATGATAATAAGAATCTTGCATTTTTAAAATTTAATTTGTTGAAATAAATAAAATAGTATTCTAGTGTATAATTAAATAATATTTAAATTATAATAAGTACCTAAAAAAAAAAAAATAAAAAAATTAATTTTATATAAATAAATATGTCATTATTAATAGATAAGATAATATAAATATATATGATAAAAATAAATAAATTTAAGTATTCGTAATTTGATTTTTACAACAGAAATAAAAATAGCATAAATTAGGTAAATAAATGTATGACGAATTAATGACTAAAAATTGAAAAAATTAAAAATATATATAAAAAAAATTAGATATTAATTACATAGAATAATGAAGAGAATTTACAAATCAATTTTTTATATAATTAATTATTTTTTTTGGAATAATAAATATATATAATATTTTGGAGTAATAAATACATTTAATTGTATTAAGTAGAAATAAAAAAGAAAATATATTAATTTCAATATTTCAATATGATAAAAGGATAAAGATGATTAAAATGGATTAAATATGCCATTGGACAATTAAGAAACTTTTATGAAAGAAAGTAATTCATTTAATAGTTTAATTCAAAATTTAAAATAAAAAAAGGCTTTGAATTAAAAATTCATTTAATTTTAATTAAAAATATGATTATAATGATATTATTTATCAAAAAGAAAAAGTGATTAATATTTTAAATTTTGGAATGGAAATATTTTTTTAGGGATTACTTAATCCTTTTTATTAAAAAAAGGAAACAATATTTTAATTAAACAAATTTTTATTTTAAAAATCATTAAAAGTTAAAGCAATATTTAATTAAAGAATTTTATATTTTTGTTTTTACACTAAAAAAGGTCTCTTTAAAAAAGGAAATTTTAAGTTAGAATTAATTTAAAAAATAGTTGCTTAATATTAAGGAATTAAAAATTCTTTTTTTTATATTAGATAAAAAAATTTTAAAATAAATATATCACGAATTTTAAAAAGAAGAATAAGAATGTGAAAAAAACAAATAAAAATAACAATTCAAACAAAACAAATCAAAATCTTGTTACAAATCATCAAAAAATCTGAGTAAAAATCTCAAAATGAAATCCAAAAAAAAAATGAAAAAAATTTTCTTCTTGAAAATTATACTGTGAATGATAATTAATATTCTGGAGAAATATTAATTAATCCAAATTATAATTTATATATGGTTAACAAATATTTCTAATAAAAGATTTATGGTATATATAAGATATATTTTATTCTCATCTCTTTAACGCTTTAACCTTTCCATTTTTTTAAATTAAAAATTAAATAAATTATTGAAAAGAAAGCAAAGAAAAAGAAAAAAAGTTTAAAAGTGTTTTTAAACATTTTTTAATAAAAACTCAAAAAAAAAAATATCTTAATTTTCTTTTTTCATGTTTAATAATCTTTATAACAAAAATTTAGAAGGACAAAGTTTTTTTAACGCAAAAAATTTGAAAAATAAAAAAATTGAGTAAAATGAAAAAAAGAAGTAAACAAATATATTAGCGCCATTATATTTAGAAATAAAACTCTTTTATTAAATATATATAAAGTTAAAATGAGAAAACAAGATTTGGAAAATAAAGGGAAAAAAAAGAAAATAAAAAATTCAAAAATTAATTATCAAAAAAATAAATTGCAAAATTTAAAAATAAGAAGGAAAAGAAAACATATATTTAAAATCACTGAAGTCAGTTCTCAAAAATTAAAAGAAGAAAAAATTGATTTTCAATCTAATGACAAATTAATTGATAAATTATTTGCTTTTAAAAAAAATTCTGGGTGTAAAATTAAAAAAATTCAATGATTTTTTTTTCTTATGATTTTTCAACTTTTTTTTAAGCAAATTTAGTCAAGAGTTCAATGTAATCAAATAGGAAGTTTTGTTAAATATAATTTTTAATATAAACGTATATTATTTTTTGATATATAAAAATTATAATATGAATATTCAATTGATTCAAGAAAATTATTTTTTTTTTATTTATTAAAAAGATTAAATTATATTATTTTTATATCAATTAGTATTTAATTATAAAAAAAAATATAAAAAATAATTGGGGATTGGGGATTGTTAATTGGACCAAATCGACAATACCAAATGCACAGGAGACAATGGCGAAAAAACAAAATAA
>JAEEGI010017680.1_pt1 | contig 14593 bp, 15 predicted proteins | sample 8958751 | NCBI WGS metagenome assembly JAEEGI01 (sample SAMN16246545, study PRJNA631951) | gut metagenome | biome: gut microbiome; feature: rumen; material: KS-attached | host: Bos | place: Iran: Karaj | collected 2018-10
CTCCATGGGAGCACAACTGCGGCCTGCGCACAGCAGCTCCGCGCATCAAAGCGCACTTAAAGGCGCAAGGCTGACGGTTTGGAGCAGCTCGACCTGGCGGGCGCTTTTATCAAAGAGTGAACGGCGTTCCGCATGGGCGCGCCAACGGTCGCAGAAGGAAAAGAAAGGCAGGATCAGCCCACATCCGAGCAGCAAGGAAAAACCAATGGCAGTAACGAGGGCGCATGGCGTCATACTCTTCCCCTGGAAGCTAGAATCCGATGAATATCCACGCACTTGTGTAATCGCGCGTCTTTGCCTATAATGCCAGCAGGAACATTATGGTACATAAAGGCGTATTTTTAATAGTCGTCACATGAGATCGATGTCAATGCTCCGCATGCGCATGGGAACGGCACTCGTGGTCCTCTGGGGGTTGAGCCTCCTGTTGGCGAGCGCTGCCTACCTTGCCTGGCTGCAGCCTTCGCGCATCGCAGGGACCCTGGAAACGCTTCTGGAAACCAACCTTTCCGTTCCCTGCGATGCCGAGTCCTTTTCGATCGACCTTCTTCCGCGCCCTACCCTGTACGCGGATAACCTGTCGCTGCGCACGGGAAACACGGATCATGTCTCACTGACTATCAAGCGCGTCACCGTCGCCTTCAGCTGGGCTTCGATCCTGCGGTTGAGCCCTGTTCTGCACACCGTGCGCCTTGAAGAACCCGTCATGAAGATCGTGACCGGCGGAAGTGAAGTCCTCCTGCCGGTAGGCGGGACACAGGCAGCTCCGGGAACTCCTTTCCTCAAATTGCATTCTTCGCTGATAGGGACCCATGCGTACATCGAGCATGGCAGGTTCGTCCTGACGGATGAGGCCGGCGGGGGGCAGGTATCCCTGGAAGACATCGATGTCACGTCCCGCCTTCCCGGGTTTTTCCACGGGAATATCCATGCGGACATCGGCAGCATCGTCTGTGATTCCCCTTCCGGGCTCCATGTCGAGGGGAAAGCGGCGCAGGTGCATGTCGAAGACCTGAACCATAGGAATGATCACGGATGGCAGGGGCGTCTCAAATGCAGTTCGCACTTGCAGATGGATCCGCTCGAGAAATTCATCGGTCATGCCATCAGTCCGGCGTACCAGTATTTCCCCATGCCGGAACCATTGTCCCTGCGGTGCGAGGCCATCTTCCAGCTTGCTTCATCCTTGATCCCTGAGAGCGTGCGCGGCTCCGTCATGGCCGATGCCGTTCTCCCCATGAACGGCCATGACACGCCGATCTCTGCCTCCCTGCCCTTTGACTACCGGCGTGACAGCCGCGGGATAGGCGTTGAAGGAGCGCGGATCGCCTTTGACCGTGACTATGGAGAACTGACCGGCGTCATCGACCTGGATGCGGAGCATCCTTGTTTTCGAGGCAGCGCTCAGATCGGGCAGTTCAGCCTGACCCGCTGGTTCGGCTTCGGCAGGCGCATGGATGCCGGTCTGCAGAAAACGCTCGACACCATTTCGGGATCGTTCGAGGACATGACGCTGGATCAGCGCGGCATCATCGTGCCGCGCCTGCACGCACGGCTTTACGACATGGATTTCCATGGGTCCGGGAGCTGCAAGGACTTTCGCCAGCCGTTCATCGCCATTGACATCCATGCATCGCAAGTCGACCTGGACAAGGTGTTCACAGAACTCCACGGGAACGTGCCCGACATGTCCTACCTCCCCCCACCCGCCATCCCCTTTTCCGAAACCGGAGCTTCACAGGAAGATGAAGAGATCGGATTCGATATCCATATCAGTGCTGATGATGCCGGGATCATCAACCTTAGCCCGCGCGGCACCGACGTGCACGTCCTGCCCTCCCCCAAGGGGACCATGCTCAAGATCAGCATCGCCGATCTTTACGGCGGAGACGCGCGCGCCTCCGTCTATCTCCGGGACAGGGTCAAGATCACGGCTGATCTCAAAGGGGTCGACCTGCGGCGCGCGTCAGCAGCACTCACCGGATTCGAACCCGTCAGCGGAACACTGCAGCAGGGGCATTTTGACATCGGATTCGACCAGGGCAGCGGCATGCGCATGCTCCATACCCTTTCCGTCAACGCCCGCGCTGTCATCGGCAAGGGCACGCTGAAGAACCGGACATCGGTACTGACCCCCTTCCAGTCCATGGTGCTTTCCGTGAATGCGCAGTCACCGTCCAAAATGGCCGTTCCTGCTGAGCTGCCCCCCACCATCCCTTATCAGGGGGCATGGGATATCACCCTCGACACGAAAGGCTACGCCTGCAGGGTGCGGTCTGATGCTGCGCTGCTGAATTTCAGCACCGCCTACTGGCTCCCCTCTTCCATGGCCAACCAGAAATGTGATGTGCAGCTGACCTTGAAGGATCCCGCATATAAGCAGCTGGCCAGCCAGAAATTCTCACTGAAAGGCAAGGGCAGCTTCAATATCGATAAAAATATCGTCAAATTTTCGGGCGCGACGCTCAGCCATGCCGTGTTCACGGCAATGGGCAGTGCTGAACTGAAAAACTGGCGCAGCGGTTTTTCCCTGTCCGGACAGGCAGAGGCCTCGTCGCCGGATCTCAGGAAAGTCCTCGAACTGCTGGGGATGGACGTCCCGCTCTCCATCGCCGGCAACGAGGCGCCAAAAGGGGCACTGAAAGGTACGTTCAGCATTTCTCCGCATCAGTTCAAGCTTGAAAACCTCGAAGGGACCTTGGACCGGTATCCTTTCAGGGGGCAGATGTCCGGCACCAGGGGCAAGTCTCCGTCGTATCAGGCCTCACTGGTATTCGATGACCTTGACCTGGATGCATTCCTGCCGCGTTCGTCTCTGAGCCAGTGGCAGTCACGAGGGAAAAAGACGCCGCTGCCCCTGGACTTGCTCAGCGGCTCCACGGCAGCGTTGCAGTTCCAGGCCAGGAAGCTGCGCATCTATTCGACGACGCTCAAGAGTGCGAACATGAATGTCGACATGAAAAACGGACGCCTCAGCGCCCCCTTCCAGGCCTCTTTTTCCGGCGGCGGCAGCCTGCGCGGGACTTTTTCCGCCGTCGCTGCCGGAGGTGCGGCTGACACTACCCTGAACTACACCACGTCTGATGTGGATATGCTGAACCTGAGCAGGGACCGGGCGCAGGATACGCTGATAAGCGGCAGGGGTTCGAGTTCGGCCTCGCTTTCGGCCCGCCAGGCCTGCTGGGATGATTGGAAAAATACGTTGAACGGGGAAATGTCCTTCAGGATAGTGTCGGGCAGGATCTTTTCTGCATCCTCGTCACCACGGGAAGGGGACGATACGCCATTCAAATCGATGTCCATGTCTGCGACGGCCCGCAACGGCATCATCAGCAGCAACGACTTCCTGCTGAAGGGCAGCATGTCCTCCATCAAGGGCTCAGGCGAGATCTCGCTTGCGACCCTTGCCATTGATGCCCGGGCCGTCATGACGTTGGTCGGCATCCCTGAGCTTCCGTTCACCATCAGCGGAACGCTCGGCGAGCCGAAGATCAGCTACAAGGTGCTGGGAGCCGTGACAGGTACCGTGGGCAACATAGGCAGCACACTGTTCGACATCGTGGGCGGCATTCTGACCGCGCCGATCAGGCTGGTGACCGGCAACAGGTTCCTGGGCGGCAAGGAATGAAGGCCGTCAGCTAGCCATGCACGTTCCCAGAGCCGTTTTCATCGAGGGGAAGTTCTGCGATCTGCCTGAAAATTTTAAGCGATTCCTCAGCTTCTTGCGGGTCGAGCACACGGAGGGCGAATCCGGCGTGGACAATGACGAAATCACCGACATGGGGCGGTTCGGGCAGCAATATGGTCGAGATCTCCATGCTTGCATCAGCACCACCCGTTTGGATGCACGCTTTTCCATCCGGATCGACGGATGAAATGCGCGCAGGAACTGCCAGGCACATATTCTTCTCCTTACGTCAACTAAAATTGCCCTTTGCCACATTCCTTCAGAATGTTCAACTAAAATCCCGCACCGCAGGGCAAACATTGCAGGCATGCAAAAAAAAGGATATCCTGCACGAAATGAAGGTTGAAATGAAGTTCGCACATGATTTCTTCGCCGTGTTCGAAAAACTTGGAGAGATGGCCGTCTTTCTCTTCGAGGGCTTTGCCTGCGTGTTCAGGATCAGGAGGCTTGCCGGGAAGACCTTGCGCCAGGTATATACCATCGGCGCGCAATCGATGTTCGTCATCCTTTTGATCGGCCTGTTCACTGGGCTCGTGCTCGGCCTGCAGGCCTTTTACGCCATGTCGATGTTCGGCGCGCAGGGCATGCTGGGATCGCTCCTCTCGCTCACGCTCATCCGTGAACTTTCCCCTGTCCTGACGGCCGTCATGGTCACGGCGCGTGCGGGGTCCGCCATGACGGCCGAGATCGGCGTCATGCGCATTTCCGACCAGATCGACGCCCTGGAGATCATGGACATCCATCCCATCGGCTACCTGGTCTCCCCCAGGCTCATCGCCGCCATCATAACGTTCCCGATGCTCTCCTCCATTTTCACGGTGATCGGCATCTTTGGAGGCTATCTTTCATCATGCGTCCTTTTGCCGCTCAATGAGGGAAGGTATTTTTCCGGCATCGAATCCAGCGTGACCATGGCTGACATCCGCGGCTGTTTCATCAAATCCGTCATTTTCGCCGTCATCGTGGTTGCTGTCTGTTGCTATCAGGGATATCATGCGCACCTGCGCAAGGACGGAAAAGGCGCCGAAGCCGTGGGAAACGCCACGACATCTGCCGTCGTCGTCAGCTGCGTCCTTATCCTCATGGCTGATTATGTCATCACTTCTTTCCTGCTGTGAGATGGTCATGGACGACAAAGCCTGGGGCATACGCATCGAAGATCTCAGCGGCGGCTACGGCGGCAGGCTCATTCTTGAACATTTTACCGCTGCCATGCCTGGGGGGAGCATAACCGCGATCCTCGGCGGATCCGGCTGCGGCAAAACGACATTGCTCCGCATGCTCCTCGGGCTCACACCGGCGACCTCCGGAAACATCTTCATCGGCGGACGCGACACGACGCATATGGCCCCTGGGCAATTCCATAAGCTGCGCCGGCGCTTCGGTGTGCTCTTCCAGGATGGTGCGCTCATCAGCGCCCTGACGCTGGCGGAAAATACCGAACTGCCCCTCATGGAGCACACCAGGCTGCCGCGGAAGGTGCTGCGTGAAGCCGCCCTGCGCACCCTGGAACTCGTCGGCCTGCGGAAGTTCGCCGATTTCTATCCCGGTGAACTGTCCGGCGGCATGCGCAAGCGCGCCGGCCTCGCACGTGCCATTGTCACGGAACCGCCGGTCCTGTTCTGTGACGAACCCACTTCAGGTCTTGATCCCATCACGGCCGCCCAGATGGACCAGCTCCTGCTCGACATGAAATCCTGCTATCCTCAGATGACCATCGTCGTCGTCACCCACGACCTGGACAGCATGGTGCGCATCGCTGACGAAGTGCTTGTCCTTAAAGACAAGAAAGCTGTTTTTTCAGGCAGGAAGGATGAGTTGCAGCGGTCGGAAGACCCCTACATCCGCAGCCTTCTTGACAGACGATTTGAAGAATCCCGACGTATGGCGGCGCCTCCGCTGGACGAATCCGTCCGCAGCGCGCTGTCAGCATGGCTTGATGCCTGAGAGGTCCCTATGGTTGCCGGAAGAAATGCGCTCATCGGTGTGTTCGTTGCCATCGCTCTCGCCTGCATGGCCTATCTGACGATAAAGCTTGGCAGGATGGAGGTCTTTGACGACAGCGGCTACACGGTCACTGCCCGCTTCACCTCCGTTGCCGGCCTGCGGGTCGGTGCCAATGTCGAGATCGCAGGGGTCGCCATCGGCAAAGTCTCCGCGATACGGCTCAGTACCGAGGATTTCTCTGCCCAGGTGGACCTGCGCATCGATAAGGGCGTGCCGCTTTCCGAAGACGTCATGGCCTCGGTAAAGACAAGCGGGCTCATCGGCGACAAGTACATCTCCATCACGCCTGGAGGCTCCGATGAAAAGCTTGCCGCAGGCAGCACCATCACCGACACAGAATCATCCATGGATCTGGAATCGCTCATTGGAAAATTTGTCTTTGGAGGTGTTTGATGAAAAGGCTGGCTCGCCTTTTTGTTTTTCTGCTGATCACGGTTTCCTTCGCCTTCACGGCGGCAGTTGCCGCTGACCGCACGGCACGGCAGACAGCCGAGGACGGGGCCGAGCGCATACTTGCCCTTCTGAATGACGCGGCATTCAAAGATCCCGCTACCAGGCCCGGCATAAAAAAGAAGATCGAACAGGAAGTCGTCGCCCTTTTTGATTTCGAAGAATTTTCCACGCGGACGGTCGGTCCCAACTGGAAAAAATTCACAGCGCAGCAGAAGCAGGGTTTTAAAACGGCATTTACCGACCTCCTGCGCAATACGTATATCGATACGCTCGATGAATATAACGGGCAGAAGGTGCAGTTCACCGGGGAGACCGTCGCCAATGGCGGCAAGCGCGTTGAGATCCAGATGAGCTTCATCGCCGGTGAGAAGAGTTACCCCGTCGCCTTCCGGATGCTCGAAAAGAACAATGCATGGGTCGTCTATGATGTGCTTATCGAAGGCATCAGCATGATCAAAAATTACCGTGAGCAGTTCCGGGACATCCTGTCAAAGAACAGCCCTGATGACCTCATCAGGCGCGTGCAGGCGAAGGCTGAGGAACAGAAAACCAAGAAGCAGGCTGCAAAATGAAGCGCGTGGCGACCCTTCTGCTCATCATCAGCCTTGCCTTGACCGGATGCGCGTCAAAAAACGGTGACACGCATGATGCCGCACAGGCCGCGGCCCAGGCGTCCGTGCTCGAGGAAGGCGTCTCTTCTGCGCCGCAGTCCGCCGCGGAACCTGTTTCCACTGACGGACCGGATCTTGACGACTATGATGACGACGAGGCTGATGACAAGGCGCTGAGCGATCCCCTTGAAGGCTGGAACCGCTTCTGGTTCCGCGTCAATGACTGCCTGATACAGTACATCCTTAAACCTCTGCACAAGGGATACTGCTTCATCGTTCCGGAACCAGTGCGTTCCGCTGTTTCCACATTTTCCTACAACGTGTTCTTCCCCGTACGCATGGCCAACAGCATCCTCCAGGGCGAATTCGCCCAGGCAGGCGTCGAATTCGACCGTTCCTTTGTCAATTTCTTTCTGACGCTCGGCTTCGGCGATCCGGCTTCGGAAAAGAAACCGCTTTTCCCGTACCATCCGGAAACGGAAAATTTCGACTGGACGCTTGCCCGCTGGGGCGTGCCTGACGGCCCCTATTTCATCATCCCCTTCCTGGGACCATCAACAGTGCGCGGCACGATGGGGTTTGCAGCAGATTCGGCCATGAAGCCCCAGTCGTATTTCCTTGACTGGCCTGTCAGCGTGGGGAGTTCCCTGTACCTGGACTTCAACGGCATCGACGAGCGTTTCAAGGCCTATGATGCCATCACGGAATCCGCGCTTGAACCCTACATCGCCCTGAGAAACGGATTCCTTAATCTCCGCAGGCAGCAATTCAGTCCGCTCGACCGCCCATGATGTCGGGCCGGCAGGCCCCTGCGCTGCGGCCGCCGCCATGTGGCCTTCATTCCCCGGGAATGGACCGCCCGCTGCCGGCTGCAGCTTTATGACGCCGGCCAGGATGCGCAGACTTCACCATGCCTGAGGATACTGGATCGTCTGCAACATCCCCAAGACGCTTCTGATCCTGCACTGCCCGGACACGGATAGCCAGGTGTGGCGGCATCATGGATGTTTTTTATCCCATGTTGCACCGCAACCTTTCATATTTTTCTTGGCAAAACGCAAATTTCAGACTAGTATTCGCCAGAATTATTGAAACAGGAGCCATTATGAGTACTTCACGTTCTGACGCATATACATCAGCCGGAGTGAATATCAATGCGGGCAACGCCCTCGTTTCACGCATAAAATCCCTCGTCGCCACCACCCATACGCATGGCGTCCTTTCTGATATAGGAGGGTTCGGGGGGCTTTTCCGTCCTGATATCACGGGAATGCAATCACCGGTCTTGGTCTCTGGCACGGATGGCGTCGGGACGAAGCTTAAAATGGCTTCTCTTTTCAATAAGCACGATACCGTTGGGATCGACCTGGTCGCCATGAGCGTGAACGATTGTCTTGTGCTGGGAGCAAAACCACTTTTTTTCCTTGATTATTTCGCATGCGGCGAATTGAATGTCGACCAGGCTGAAATGGTCATCAAAGGCGTAGTGGACGGCTGCAGGCAAAGCGGCTGCACCCTGCTGGGGGGCGAGACAGCTGAAATGCCAGGCATGTACGCGCCCGGTGATTATGATCTTGCTGGATTCTGCGTCGGCATCGTTGACAGCCCTAATATCGTCGATGGCTCCACGATAAGCGTAGGTGATGTGATCATTGGTTTTGCGTCTTCCGGCGTCCATTCCAATGGCTATTCCCTCGTTCGCAAGATCTATGAAGCCAGCGGGGCACGGCCCGATGACATCCTGCCCGGTACGGACAAGACCTTTGCAGAAGTATTGATGGCCCCCACGATCATTTACGCTGACCAGGTCAAGACGGCCATGCGCGACATGCGCATCAAAGGCATGGTCCATATCACCGGCGGAGGATTTTACGACAATATCCCCCGGGTGCTCCCCGCCAGCGTCTGCGCCGAGATACGCTTCGGCAGCTGGGAGCGTCCTGCTGTTTTTGAATGGCTCAAGGAACAAGGCAATCTGGATTGGACGGAGATGCTTCAGATCTTCAACTGCGGCATAGGTTACATCATGATCACCGACCGTGCTACGGCTGATGAACTGCTCCCCCGCTTCCAGACCCAGCCGGCCAAAGCCTGGGAGATCGGGTCCATCACCCGCCGCAAAGATGACCAGGAGCAAGTTGAGATCATCTTTTCCTGATCGTCTCAGCCGGTGAACGTGAACGTTATCGTAAGCGCCTGTCTGGCAGGCATGCCATGCCGTTATGACGGGCGCTCCAATGCGAATGACATCATCATAAGGCTCGCCAGGAGCGGCGGGGCTGTTCTCGCCTGCCCGGAGCTCCTGGGGGGCCTTTCCGTGCCACGCACACCTTGTGAGATCTTTCATGGCAGGGTCTTTGATGCCCATGGCTGCGACAAGACAGACCAGTTCATGCAAGGCGCCAGGATGGCACTGGATATGGCCTTGGCTCATGGCTGCACAACAGCGATCCTCAAGGCACGGTCCCCATCGTGCGGATATGGCTGCATCTACGACGGGACGTTCCGCCATGCATTGATGCCTGGCAGCGGTTTCTTCGCGTCCCTCCTTGAAAAAGCAGGATTGAGGATCTTTACCGAAGAGGATGCCGCATCCCATCTGGATATGTTATGAAAGTCGGACTGCTGTTTGTTGCTTACGGTTCCGCCAGCTTTAAAGGCACGTCCGCATTGCGCAGTGTGCAGGAAAAGGCTGCGCAGCGTTTTGGGCTCCCCGTACGCTGGGCATACACTTCGGAGACCATGCGCCACCGGCTCGCATGTTCAAAAACAAAGTCTGATTCCGTCTATAAAGCCCTTTCGCGCATGCGTTTCGAGCGTTTCACCCATGTCGCCGTCCAATCGCTCCATATCATTCCCGGCCGGGAATATGATGCCGTTGGATCCGATTGCGCCCATGCCGCCGCACAACTGGGGATGCACATACAAACCGGTCCCCCCCTGCTCTTTTCATCAGAAGACCAGGAAGCCAGCATAAAGCCGGTAGCCGAACTCATGATACGGCATATACCTGCTTCCCGGGCATCGGATGAACCTGTCGTGTATATGGCACATGGCACCAGGAATGAATGTGCGGCGTTGTATGCCTGCCTGGCTGGCATCGTGCATGCCATGGACCCCCTTGTCTTTGTCGCAGCCATGATCAGGAACAATGCCGATGTCCCTGCCACGGGCGATCCTGCAGTGCCGGACGATGATCTGGAGGCCCTCCTCCCCCTTCTCCGGTCATGCACGCCCACCGGCAGGCAGGTGTGGCTCCTTCCCATGCTTTCTCTCGTTGGTTCCCATGCCGTCAAGGATATGGCCGGCGATCACGACACATCGTGGAAGAAGCGGATCATGGAAGCGGGGCTGCCCTGTACTGCGGAGCTGAAAGGCCTGGCAGATGATCCGTCCTTCGTCTCGCTATGGCTTGACAGAGTTGACGCTTCGCTGAAAAAATTATACGCCCCCACATAGGATTTTTCCGTACGCATATTCTGTCTTCCACGTCAGGCACAGGGAGTGCAACCATGTCTTCAGATTCCATAAGCGCTGCAATGAGGCAAAATCTTTCTCAGGGGTCCATGATCCGCCGCATGTTTGAAGCAGGCATCGAATTGAAAAAGAAATACGGGAACGATGCCGTATGTGACTTCAGCCTTGGCAATCCTGATCTGGCGCCCCCGGTGCAGGCAGCACAGGCCATGCAGTCCCTTGCCGACAAGCTCAGCATCCCCGGGATCCTTGGCTATATGCCAAACGCCGGCTTCGCATGGGCCCGGGAACAGCTCGCTTCATGGCTGTCGACCCAGCAGGATATGCATCTGGAGGCCCGGCACGTCATGCTTGGATGCGGCGCAGCCGGAGTCATGAATGCCTTTTTCCATACCGTCCTGGAACCAGGCGATGAAGTGATCGCTGTTGCGCCGTTTTTTGGTGAATACCGTTTTTATGTGTCGAATCATGGCGGCGTCCTTAAAACAGTCCCCTGCCGTTTAAGCGACTTTGCACCTGATGCGGCAGCCATCGACAAGGCGATCACAACGCGTACGAGAGCGCTCATCATCAACTCTCCGAACAATCCATCCGGCGCCGTTTACCCTGCTGAAGTCCTCAGGGAGATCGCATCGGTGCTCGAACACGCATCCTCCCGCACGGGACGCACCATCTATCTCGTCAGCGACGAGCCCTATCGCTTTCTCACCTACGATGGCATCACGGTCCCGCCCGCCCTGCCCCTTTACCGCAATGCCGTCATCACCAGTTCCTTTGCCAAAAACTACGGTCTTGCCGGTGAACGCGTTGGTTACATCGCCATAAACCCTGGCATGGACGATGCGGAAGCACTCATGGACGGACTCATTTTTTCAAACCGGGTGCTTGGCTTCGTCAACCCTCCGGTCGTGGGTCAGTACCTGATGTCCGGATGCCTGGGATCCTCGACCGAGGAAGCCGTCAGCATCTACACCAGGCGTCGCGACCGCCTGGCGGGCATCCTTGCTGATGCCGGCTATGCCTTCACACCGCCCCAGGGCACCTTTTACTTTTTCCCCAAGGCACCCGGGGGCGATGACAAGGCCTTTACGGAACATCTTGCGCAGTTTCTCGTCCTGGGGGTCCCGTCATCCGGATTCGGCATGCCGGGATATTTCCGCCTCTCCTTTGCCGTCGATGATGCCGTCATCGAACGCTCTCAGGAAGGCTTCCGCAAGGCCATCAAAAAGTTCCAGTAACACTATGCCGGAGGACGCCGCATCATTCAGGATGATGCCGTGAAAGGGCGTCTGCCTCTCGCATAAGTCCCTGTCCCATAGAATTTCAACGTCAAGGCTAGGCATGCTGGAATACCTGCGCATCAAAGGGCTCGCCCTCATTGATGATATGGAACTCGAGTTCGGCCGGGGCATGAATGTCCTCACGGGAGAGACGGGAGCTGGCAAAAGTTTCATCCTGAAGGCGATCAGCTTCGTCCTTGGAGACAAGCTTTCCGTGGATCTCATCCGGCCTGGCTGCAGCATGGCCCAGGTAGAGGCCCTTTTCCACTCCAAGACATCGGGCGGAGAAGAGAAGGAGACCATCCTGCGCCGGACGATATCTGCCTCGACCGGTCGCAGCCATTTTTTCGTTAATGATGCCTTGTCCTCCCAGGATGCCGTGCGGGAAATGAGGCCGGATCTCCTGTTCCATATCAGCCAGCATGGCCAGCAACGCCTCCTCCAGCCTTCGTTTCAGTCGGCATTGATCGATTCTTTCCTGGAGACGCCCTCACTTCTTGAAAGACGTTCTTCACTGCTTGGCGAACTCAAAAGGGTCTCCGAAAAGCGCCGGTCGCTCCGTGAGCAGATCATGGCATTGACAGAGAAGCGCGAGCTGCTTGAGATGCAGCAGTCCGAGATCGATAAGGTGTCTCCCGAAGAAGGCGAGGAAGAGCGCCTTGAACGCGCACGGTCCGAATTGAAGCAGTGGAAGGCATCGTGCGGATCCTATGCGAAGTCGCTTGAACTGCTCTCTGGTACGGAAAAGCCCGGCATCATCGACATGATGTGCGAACTGCGGCATTCCGTGCATGCGTTGACGGTCCAGGACCCCTCGTTCCAGGATTTCCTGGATAGCATCGACAGCTTCAGGAATGTACTCGATGGCCTGGAAGGACGTTTGAGAAAGCAGCCGTCCAGACCTCCCGGATCAGATGCCGACGCTGTTGAATCCAGGCTGTTCCAGCTGGCGCAGCTGAAGCGGAAGCTGCGGCGGAGCATTCCTGAAATCTTGGCATTGAAACAGGAGATCAGATCGACGCTGTCATTTCTTGACTCGTGTTCCCTCGACCTGCAGCAGATGAGCAGGAAAGAATGGCTTCTTTCACAAGAACTTCACGGAACGCTTGAGCTTTTGAATGCGCAGAGGCGCTTGGCTGCGCAGCGGTTCTGTACAGCCCTTGAAGAGCAGCTCAAGGGACTTGGCTTCAATGAGCATCTGAGAGTCATCCCCTTGGAAGGAAGGTCTGAACTCTGGCCTGCCCTGCATGGCAAAAAATCGACCCTTCCGCCATGCGAAGAGCTGCGCGAAACGCTGCTATGGTCTCCCAATCCTGGCCAGCATGCCCATCCGCTCGATAAAATCGCTTCCGGCGGGGAATTGTCCCGGTTCATGCTCGCGGTAGTCGGCATCCAGAGGTTTTCCGATGATTCCACGCTCGTGTTTGACGAGATCGACTCCGGCATCGGCGGCATGACGTTGAATCGTGTTTCCGAACGGTTATGCGCCCTCTCGGCAAAACGGCAGACGCTCGTGATCACCCACTGGCCCCAGCTTGCAGCAAAGGCCGACCAGCATTTTCGCGTCAGCAAGGAAATACATGGCGGTCAGACCTATACCTTCTGCAAAAAACTTTCCGCCGGTGAACGGCAGGCAGAGCTGAAGCGCATGGCCGGCTTGGGAGATGATGGTGGGACGCCTCCCATCTCCTCAAGCTGTCAGGCATGATGGTAAGGTATGTTGCGTGCGATTGTTTCTGCACGGTATAGCTGCTCCAGCAGGACGACCCTCGCCAGCTCATGGGGAAAGGTCTGCGGACCGAACGATATGCAGTGCCTTGTCTGCGGCAGCAGGTCCAGGCGCAATCCGAAAGCCCCGCCGACGATGAAGCATGGCCTGAAGGAGGAATTGCTGGACAGTTCCGTGAGAAAAGAGGAAAAGGATGTGGACGTCAATGTCTTGCCGTGCTCGTCTAGGCATACCACGATGTCCACGGGCGTGATCACGGAAGCGATTCGTCTGCTTTCGTGTTCCACCCTCTGGTCGATATCCAGGCCTGGGGGCGCATCCCTGACGATGGTTTCCTCGATCTTGCGCCAGTGGGAAAGCTTTTCGAGGTAATAGTCTGCAGCGTGCTTCCAAAAGGAAAGGCGGGGCTTGCCTACGGATATGATCCTGATCGATTTGAAACTCATGGACATACTTTAAATGTTAAATACCTTCGATGCAAGCAGCCGTGAAGCGATCAGGAATGCTGCAGACCGCCTCTGCAGAGGCGGCGTCGCCATCTATCCTACAGAGACTTTTTTCGCCATTGGCTGCCGCATTGACTGCCCGCACGCTATCGAGCGCATTTTTCGATTGAAAAAGCGGCGTCATCAGGCCGCACTTCCGGTGCTGATATCATCTGGCGGACAACTTTCGTCTATCACGCAGATCCATGCCTGTGATGCAGAGACCATGGATGCCCTGCGGTCATTGTGGCCTGCGCCCCTGACGCTCCTGCTTGAGGAGAAGCCAGGGATGCCGGCCATGCTGACTGCAGGAACTGGCAAGATAGCCGTCCGCATAAGCCCGCATCCTGTTGCGTCCGCCCTTACGGAGCTTTGCGGATGCCCCATCGTCTGCACAAGCGCCAATATCAGCGGAATGCCTCCATCCACCCTTGCTGGCGGCATTTCCCGAGAACTCATCAATGGCCTCGAAGCTGACGTCGATGCCCTTCTCGACATGCCGCCTCGTCCTTCAGGCGGTTTGCCAAGCACCATAGTCGAGCCTTGCGGTCCCATGACGCTCCGCATATTGAGGCATGGAGCCTTTGACATGCAGCGCCTTGAAAAGCTAGGATTCGTCATCATCACTCAAGAGGCTTGCCCATGAATCATCCCCGCTATTGTCCGAAATGTGGCACGCTTGTCGTAAGGTACAGCAACCCCCTGCCGACAGCCGATGTCGTGATCTATGACCCCCAGTGCGGGATCGTCCTTGTGAAGCGGCGCAATCCACCCTTTGGCTATGCCCTTCCGGGGGGCTTCATTGAAGAAGGGGAGACCGCAGAACACGCCGCAGTCAGGGAAATGAAGGAAGAGACCAACCT
>JAEEGI010017681.1_pt1 | contig 14593 bp, 10 predicted proteins | sample 8958751 | NCBI WGS metagenome assembly JAEEGI01 (sample SAMN16246545, study PRJNA631951) | gut metagenome | biome: gut microbiome; feature: rumen; material: KS-attached | host: Bos | place: Iran: Karaj | collected 2018-10
AGACCGAGCACGAGCGCTTCCTCACCGAGCAGGTCTACAGGCGCCCCGTGTTCGTCACCGACTATCCCAAGGAGATCAAGGCCTTCTATATGCGCCTCAACGACGACGGCAAGACCGTGGCCGCGGCGGACTGCCTGGTGCCCGGCATCGGCGAGATCGTGGGCGGCAGCCAGCGTGAGGAGCGGCTGGAGATCCTGGAGAGCCGCATCCAGGAGCTGGGCATGAAGCCCGAGGACTACTGGTGGTACTGCGACCTGCGGCGCTACGGCTCCTGCACCCACGCCGGCTTCGGCCTGGGCTTCGAGCGCATGGTCATGTACCTGACCGGCGTCAGCAACATCCGGGACGTGGAGCTCCACCCCCGCACCGTGGGCAACGCCGAATTCTGATCCCCCCCATTCCCCATTCAACGAAAGAAAGCGCTCCGTTCGGAGCGCTTTCTTTTCGTTTTCTTTGCGTTTTCCCTGCATTTTTCCCGCGGCATTCCACGTGCCGCCGGGCATATAAGCGCGGCCGGGCGCAGCCGTCCGTATCGCTACCGATACACGATCTTCGTCTGTCTCGATTCCAGCACCGCCACCACCGTCAAGTCGTCCACCGCCTCGTTCATGACCGTAAGCGTATAGATCCCCTGCTCCTTGTGCAAATCATAGGCAGCGCCGCCCATCACGGCGTAGGCGTACGTCGTTTCCGCAGGCAGGTCTGTGATCCTGAAAACCGTCAACGCCTCGCCCGGCGCGCGGTCCACCTGATCCGGCCGCAGCGCGTCCGCTTCCTCCTGCCACCCGTCAAATCGCGACAGGGGCGGATTCAGCTGCGCCGCCTGCATGTCCTTATAGTAGAAATAGTCGTTGCTGAAAACGTACTCTCCCACCTCGAAGATCACGCAATCCGGCTGAAAAATGTTGAAGTAATAGTCAAAATCGGTGATGTTCTGATAAGCGTGGACCGCCACGTACTCCCCCAGCCGGTTGTCCAGGAACTTATACCCCATCCCGTTCATGTAGCTCCCCTGGAAAACCAGCGCCCGGGGCGCGCCTTTTTTCAGCTGCTCCTCATTTCTGGTAAAGCGGAAGTAGCGATAGTTGCTGTCTCTGTCGACCTCGCCGCTGAAACGGTCCGTCAGGTTCGTCAGCTCCCCCTTCATCGTGAAGACGGGCTCATATTCATGGATGGGAAACTCCGACACCATCAGGCTGGTGTTCAGCTTTTCCTCGACGGTAAACTCGTCTCTTTCGTTTTGCACCAGCGCCGGATAGTCCGCTTCCAACGCGCCGAGCATGTTGTTGACGCCGTAAAAGGCGCCCAGATCGTTCCAATGCCCGGCGTTATACTGCCGGTTAAATACGTCCTCGCCCTCCCGGGTCTTCCGGATCAGCAGGTCCGTATTGTCCACGCAGCGGACCCCGTTCTCCTCCAGCAGCGCAAAGAACTCCTTCTTCCAGTCGTTGTTGAAGTTGACGCCGTCGGCCAGCTTATCCCGCAGCACCGCGTTTTTGATGGGGTTGAACACAAACAGGAAGGGGACGTCCCTCTCCTGGCAATAGCGCTGTATGCGGATCACCATGTCGGCAAAGATCCGGTCGTATTCTCTGCACGTCGGCCCGCCGCCGGCATTGCGGAAAAATACATACCCGTCCTTTCCGTAGGTATAGATGGGATGCACCATGACGCCGAACAGCCCGTCGTTGAGCCGGGTGTACAGGCGGATCATATCCGAGTGGAATCCGATCCGGTCGGATACGTAATCCTCCAGCATTCCGGATATTCCCTTCTCCGGATCGATTGCCGTGTCTTTGCCGAAGGGGTTCTCCGCCAGCGTCCGGTTGTCGATCTCCGAGACCACGTTCTCCCGGGTTTCAAACGCTGCGATCGGGACGGCCAACAGCGCGAAAAAGAGAACGATCACCGCGATCTGCAGTTTTTTCACGTCGGCACCCCCCTCAGTAGCGGAAGTAGATGAACGGGCTGTAATCGGAGTTCACCATAAAGATCACAGCCAGCACCATCAGCAGCATGAGCCCCAGCTCCTGTAAGACAAACCAGCCCGTTTTCTTCGCCAGCTCTTCGGGAAGCCTCCGGATCCGCGGGATCGCGGGCACCGCAGCCCCAAGCGCGGCCACGGCGGTCAGGAACCAGACCTTCGCCGTGAAGAAGTAGGAAAACGAATACTTGATCCACGCAAAGACTCCGCCGCCGAACATGATGCGGAGGAACTCCACCACGTCCGTCAGTCCGCCCAGCCGGAAAACCTCCCAGCCGATCATCACCACAAACATGGTCCCCGCGTATTTGACGGGCTTCGGGATGCCCTTATAGAGCTTCGAGCCCTCCAGCGCCTTTTCCGCCAGCCGGCACGCGCCGTGCATCACGCCCCACAGGATGTAGCCCCACCCCGCGCCGTGCCACAGGCCCGTCAGGAAGAACACGATCGCCAGGTTCAGCAGGGTCCTCCCCTTCCCCCGCCGGCTTCCGCCCAGCGGGATGTACAGATACTCCCGAAACCAGGCGCCCAGGGAGATGTGCCAGCGGCGCCAGAATTCCGTGATAGAGGTGGATACGTAGGGGAAATTGAAGTTCTCCGCCACGTCAAACCCGAACAGGCGCGACAGGCCGATGGCGATGTCCGAATAGCCCGCGAAATCGTAATAGATCTGCAGCATATAGAGAAACGCGCATCCCCAGGCCGTCGGGACGTCGATGCCGGACGGCGTCGCCTTCTGGATCTCCAGGCATACCGCCCCGAAGGAGTCCGCCAGGATCACTTTTTTCGCGAAGCCGATCATGATCCTGTTCAATCCCGACACAAACTTCCCGGTCCCGTAGCTCCGGCAGGAGATCTGCCTGCTGAAATCGCGCCACAGGACGATGGGGCCGGAGGCGATTTTGGGGAAAAACGTCAGATAGAGCGCCGTGTCCAGCAGGTTCCCCCGCTTTGCGTCTCCCCGATAGACGTCGACCACATAGGAGATCGCCGTAAAGGTGACGAAGGAGATGCCCAGCGGAGCCAGGAGGCTCTTCACGCTGAAGATCTCCCGCCCCGCCACGCGATTGACGGTCGCCGCGGCAAAGGAATGGTATTTGTAGAGATACAGAACGCCCAGCAGCAGGATCACCGCCACCGACAGCGCGGCGGCAGCTCTTTTCTTGCCGCCCTGCTCCGCCGGCCGCTCCACAAGGCAGCCGGCCAGCCAGACCCCGACGATATAGCACGCGAAGCGGGGGACGTCCCGCAAAACGCCCCAGCCGAAATATACGATGCTGATCGCCGTCAGCGCAATGTCCGCGATCCTCCAGCGCCGCAGCGGCGCGACTGCCCTTTCCAGCCACAAGACGGCGTAATAGCCGGCTATGCTGACGGGAAAAAACAGAAACAAAAACGCCGGTCTGGTAAAGCCCATCTCTGTTTCCCACCCTATTTTTTCCTTTATTGTCAGTTTTTACCTTATTTGTTAGTATATGGGATGTCGGTGGAAATGGCAATGCGCTTTTATATTTTGTATCCGTTTTTCTGTTTTTTTCCGGAAATCTCCGGTGTTTTCCCTTCTCTCCGGGGCGCGCAGACAAAAAAGACGGCCGGACCGCAGAGGGTCCGGCCGTCGGGCCGCGCAGTATTCCGGCGGGATTCTATTCCAGCTTCTCCAGCACCTGCAGCTGCAGCATGGTGGTCTCGTGGTACGTCTCCCCCGCCCGCAGCACGGTGGAGGGGAAATCGGGATAGTTGGGCGAGCAGGGATAGTGCTCCGTCTCCAGGGCGAAGCCGCTGCGCCGGTGATAGCGGCAATTTCCCTTTCCGGCCAGCGGGTTGTCCTCCAGATAATTCCCGCTGTAAAGCTGCAGTCCCGGCTGGGTGGTAACGACGGTGAGGGCGATGCCGGTCCGGGGCGAATAGGCCAGGGCGGCGGGAGCGGCGCCGGGCCGCAGCACGTAGCAGTGGTCATAGCCGCCCACCAGCTCCATCTGTTCGCAGGCGGCGGGAAAGCCCAGGCCGATCTTCCGCAGGCGGCGGAAATCCATCGCGCCGCTTACCGGAAGGATATGGCCCGTGGGGCAGGTGTCGTCCGCCGTCTCCAGAAACTGATCCGCCGCGATCTGCAGGAGCTGGTCGTCCACCTTGCCGCTCCGGTGGCCGGAGAGGTTGAAGTAGCTGTGGTTGGTGAGATTCAGCACCGTGTCGGCGTCGCTGACCGCCTCGTAGCGCATGGTCAGCACGTTTCTGTCGTCCAGCGAATAGATCACGCTGATCTGCACCGTGCCGGGCAGGCCATCCTCCCCGTCCGGGCTGGTATAGGTAAGGCAGAGGCTCTCGTTCCCCACCGAGGCGTGGAACATCCGCTTTCCCAGGGCGCCGTGCAGGTGGTTGGGGCCGTCGTTCGCTGTTAAGCGATACTCCCTGCCATTCATTGTAAACGCCGCGTCCTTGATGCGGTTGGCATACCGCCCCACCACGGCGCCGAACCAGGCCGTGTCCGCCTCATAGGAGGACAGGCTGTCGTAGCCCAGCACCACGTCCGTGGGCTTTCCCTCCCGGTCGGGCACGATCAGGTGGGTCAAAATGCAGCCGAAATCCAGGAAGCGGGCTTCCATCCCGTTGGCGTTTTTCAGCGTATAGCAGGTCACGCGCTCACCGTTCCTGGTGATCCCATACGGCGCGCTGGAAATCTTCACGATACTCTCCCCTTGCTGTCAGATACGATCCTGTGTTTTGTCATTGTAGCAAATCTTTCCGCCGATTGCAACTGCAAGTAAAGGCTTCTTCCCGCCCGGCAATTTGTAAACTTTTTGTTTGCTACTGTTCACCCGGCAAAAAATGGGGTATAATGCAGATAACAATCTGAACGGAGGATTCATTCTATGGCTATTATTCATGTAAACGAAGACGCCTTCACCCGGGAGGTCCTTGAGAGCAAGGAGACCGTTCTGGTGGATTTCTGGGCCACCTGGTGCGGCCCCTGCAAGATGCTGGCTCCTATCCTGGAGGAGGTTGCCGAGGATACCGGTCTGAAGATCGCCAAGATCGACGTGGATGAGAACCCGGATCTGGCCCGGCAGTTCGGCATCATGAGCATCCCCACCCTGATGGTGTTCAAGGACGGCCAGCTGGTCAATAAGGCCATCGGTCTCATCCCCAAGGAGAACATCCTGGATCTGGTGGCGGACTGATCGCCCCCTCAGCGCGGCGGACAACCAAAAAGGACACCCGAGCGATCGGGTGTCCTTTTTTCAGCGTTTTTCTGCGTTTTTTCAGCCGTTTTTCCGCGGTTTTCCCGCGCTTTTTCAGCGGTTTTCCCGTGGTTTTTCCGCGGTTTTTCCGCGGTTTGTCGGCGGTTTATCGGCCTTATCCCATATTGGCGCAGATGTTGCACAGGCGGCTCTTGCCGTGGCTGAGAGCCTCCTCAATGGTGCCGGACAGGATCTCGCTGCTCCGCTTCAGGGAGACGCAGTCCCTGTGGGTGTGGTAGACCTCTCCGTTCGGCGTCCACCATACCGTATCGCCCTGGGGTCTCTTCGCGCCCGGGACCCATTTGCCGTCCGGCCCCACGTAGTACTCGCCGATCCACTCGTCCACGGCCATGGAGCCGTCGGCCTTCAGGTAGTAGTCGCCGATCCATTTGCTGTACTGCATGGCGCCGCCGCTGTTGAAATAGTACCACTTTTCGTTGATCTGCCGCCAGCCGGTCACCATATCCCCGTTGCCGGTGAAGTAGTATTTCGTGCCGCTGATCTGCTTCCAGCCGGTCACCATGTCGCCGTTGCCTGTAAAGTAATACCACTTTCCACTCAGCTGCTTCCAACCGGTCACCATGTCGCCGTTGGAGGTGAACCAGTACCATTTCCCGTCGATCAGCTTCCAGCCGGTCACCATGCCGCCGCCGCTGTTGAACCAGTACCATTTCCCGCTGATCAGCCGCCAGCCGGTCACCATGTCGCCGTTGGCGGTGAGGTAGAACCAGTAGCCGCCGTCCTTCAGCCAGCCGGTCTGCATATAGCCGTCCTTGTCAAAGTGATACCACTTGCCGTCGATCTCCTGCCAGCAGTTGGCAGGATAACTGCCGTCCCAGTTCCGGTACCACCAGCCGACGCTGTTCTTCTGCCAGGAGCCCGCCGCAAACACTTTCCAGGTCAGCGTCCCGCCATAGTTCACGCGCATCTCTTCGGTCCAGGTCTCGTCCCCGCCGGGATAGCACGCCGTAGCCGTGACGCCGGTAAACGCATCGCCGGAGATCTCAGGGGCATTGCCCGGGAAGTTGATGGCCTTCAACTTGCCGCAGCGGTAGAAGGCGTTGCTGTCGATCATCGTTACCGTGGCGGGCACCTCATAGGAGGAGGGCCCGCTGCCGGGATAGGCATACAGCGTGGTCATATCCTTATTGAACAGAACGCCCTGCTTATCGCTGGCATAGTACTCGTTATCCTTGTCCACCCAGATCCCTGTCAGCGCCGTGCAGTCCATAAAGACCTCGTAACCTATCCCCCATACCAGCGCGGGGATCCGAATGGATCTCAGCGCGGTACAGTGGTAAAAAGCCCGGGTGCCGATCTGGGAAAGGCCGCTCGGGATCTCCAGGGAAGACAGCCCGGTGCAGCCGTTGAAGCAATCGTCTCCGATCACCTGCAGGGTGCCGGGCAGAGTCAGGCTGGTCAGCCTCGTGCAGTCCTTGAACCCGGATATCCACTCCACACCCTCCGGAACGGCATATTTCGCCGGCCCGGCAATGGGATATGCCAGGAGCGAGGTCTTTTCCTTGTCATACAGTACGCCGCTGCCGTCGCTGCTGTAAAACCGGTTGTTTGCCGAGACGATGTATTTCTGCAGGGATCCGTAATTAAACAAATTTTTTCCGATGCTGGTAACGCTGGCCGGGATCGTCAGCGTGGTACAGTTTACGAGCATCCGGAAGGCCATCTGCTCCACCTCTGTGATCCCTTCGTTTACAATGACCCTCCTGACGGTTTCAGACTGTCCCAGGAGCAATTGCTTCTCCCACCACATCATATCCGGTATCGCTCCCGTGCCGGAGAAGGTCAGCGTCCCGTCGTCCGACAAAACCCAGGTGACCTCGTCGCTGCACTTGCCGCTGGCCACCGTGCCGGCGTGGGCGGTCACCGCCGCGGCGGGGATCATGGCCAGCACCAGACACAGGGTCAGCAGAATGCCGCATATCTTTTTCACGCATATCTTTTTCATTGTTCGTCCTCCCCTTCCCGAAAACTCGCTTTTTTTACATCCCTATACATTATTATACAATAAAACCGGTCAGGCCGCAACAGGAAATATACGCGCAGTCGGCAGGCCACCTCCGGGCCCCGGATCCCCCTCCCCGCAGCCTCGTGAAAATTGTCCGAAATCTCCCGCTCCTCCCCCTTTTTGCCCTTGACATTTCCGCGGATTTGCGGTACTCTATGGATGTTCACGACAATATAGTATAAGTAGTTTCGTGAACGCATCTGTGAAGGAGGTCAGCTGATGACCATACAGGAACGCGATATTCTCCGGGCGATCCGCGGCCACGGCGGCGCCAGCCAGCGGGAGCTGGCCAGGCGCACCGGCTATTCCCTGGGCGCCGTCAATCAGGCGCTGAAATCCCTGGCCGCCGGCGGCTGGCTCGACGCCAAGCTGCTGCTCACGACCCGGGCGGAGGAGGAGTTCGCCGCCCGCGCCCCCCGCAGCGCCGTGATCCTGGCGGCGGGGTTCGGCATGCGGATGGTCCCCATCAATCTGGAGATCCCCAAGGCCTTTCTGACGGTACACGGCGAGGTGCTGATCGAGCGTCAGATCCGGCAGCTCCATGAGGCCGGCGTCACCGATATCTCCGTCGTGGTGGGCTTCATGAAGGAGAAATTTGAGTATCTGATCGACAGGTTCGGTGTCAGGCTGGTGGTCAACCCCAGCTATGCCGTGAAGAACAACCTCTATTCCCTGGCGCTGGTCACCGGCCGCATCGACAACACCTACGTGGTGCCCTGCGACATCTGGTGCCGGGAAAACCCCTTCCGCTCCGATGAGCTGTACTCCTGGTACATGGTCAGCGACCGGTTCGACGGCGGCAGCGACGTCCGGGTCAACCGGAAGAGGGAGTTGATCTCCGTTCCGGCGTCCAAGCCGGGCAACGCCATGCTGGGCATCGCCTATCTGACCGGCGATACGGCCGCCCACGTGCGCGGCCGCCTGGGTGAAATGTGCGGCGGCGGCCGCAACGAGCACACCTTCTGGGAGTCCACCCTCTATCAGAACGGGCGGATGATCCTTCCGGCCCGCGTGCTGCCCGCCGGCGACGCGGTGGAGATCAACACCTATGAGCAGCTCCGCGATCTGGACGGCGGCTCCGACCAGCTGCACTCCCAGGCGCTGGACGCTATCGCCGCGGTCTTCCGCACCGATACCAATTCCATTACGAGCATCACCGTTTTGAAGAAGGGGATGACGAACCGCTCCTTCCTCTTCTCCTGTCTGGGCGGCACCTATATCATGCGGATCCCCGGCGAGGGGACCGATCAGCTCATCGACCGGCGCCACGAGGCCGCGGTCTACGCCGCCATCTCCGGCCGCGGGCTGTGCGATGATCCCGTATATATCGATCCCGCCACGGGCTATAAGATCACCCGGTTTCTGAACGGCGTGCGTACCTGCGACCCGGACAGCGAGGCGGATCTGCGCCGGTGCATGGAAAAGCTGCGGCAGTTCCACAGCATGGCGCTGCAGGTCGAGCACACCTTTGATATCTTCGGCCAGATCGATTTTTACGAATCTCTCTGGGGCGGCGCCCCCTCCGTTTACGGCGACTATGCCGCCGCCAAGGCCAACGTACTGTCCCTGCGGCCGTATATCAGCCGACACGCGGAGCCCTTCTGCCTGACCCATATCGACGCCGTTCCGGACAACTTCCTGTTTTACGACGACAACGGCGCGGAGGGCCTTCAGCTGACGGACTGGGAGTACGCCGGCATGCAGGATCCCCACGTGGACGTGGCGATGTTCTGCATCTACAGTCTCTATGAAAAGGATCAGGTGGATCGGCTCATCGACATCTACTTCCGCGGTTCCTGTCCCCCCGAAACGCGGACCAAAATCTACTGCTACATCGCCGCCTGCGGACTCCTCTGGAGCAACTGGTGCGAGTACAAATCCCATCTGGGCGTGGAGTTCGGCGAATACTCCCTGCGGCAATACCGCTATGCCAAGGAGTACTACCGCTACGCCATGGAGTCCATGAGGCAATCAGGAGTTGACCATGTTTCAAGTTGACAACGCCGTCATACTGGCCGCCGGCACCTCCAGCCGCTTTGCGCCGCTCTCCTATGAGCAGCCCAAGGCCCTGATCGAGGTCCGGGGCGAGGTGCTGATCGAGCGCCAGATCCGGCAGCTCAAGGAGGCCGGCGTCCCGTCCGTCTGCGTCGTGACGGGATACAAGGCGGATCAGTTCTCCTATCTCCGCCGGAAATACGGCGTGGAGCTGATCCACAATCCCGACTATCTGACCCGGAACAACAACGGCAGCATTTACGCCGCCCGGGACGTCCTCCGGAATTCGTATATCTGCTCGGCCGACAACTATTTCACGGAAAACCCCTTCGAGCGGGAGGTCGCCGGCAGCTATTACGCCGCGGTCTACGCCGAGGGAGACACCTCCGAGTGGTGTCTGACCGCCGGCCCGGACGGGATCATCGACTCCGTCGCCGTCGGCGGCCGCGACGCCTGGTATATGCTGGGTCACGTCTTCTGGGACGAAACCTTCAGCCGCCGCTTCCTGGAGATCCTGACGGCGGAGTACGACGCTCCGGCCACCGCTGGAAAGCTGTGGGAGGACATCTACGCCGCCCATCTGGACCGGCTCCCTATGTCGCTGAGAAAGTATCCGCCCGGCGTTATCTTTGAGTTCGACACGCTGGACGAGCTCCGCGGCTTCGACCCCAGCTACCGGGACGACACCCGCTCCCCCATTCTCCGGGACGTCGCCGGACGCCTGGGCTGCCGGCAGCGGGACATCACCGATATCCGCGCCTGGCGCGGCAGCACCGCGGAGGCGGAGGGCTTCACCTTCCGCGTCGGGAGCCGAGAGTACCGATACTCCTATGAGACCCGCGCCCTGTCCGCCGCATGCAATACCTGTAAGGAGGCTAATCACCTATGAATAAGAAAACCCACAGAAAAATCGATCCGTTTACCACCGTCGTTCCCTTCGTCGCCATCTTCATCCTGTGCGCCTTCTTCATGGTCGACCCTGCGGGATCCACCAACATGCTGTCCGCTATCCGCTCTTTTTTGGGGGATAAGTTCGGCGTCTATTATCTGGCCGTGGGCCTGGGCATCCTGGCGGTATCGCTCTGGATCTCCTTCTCCGACATCGGCAAGATCACCCTGGGAAAGCCGGGTGAAAAGCCCAAGTATAATTTCTGGACCTGGGGCGCCATGGTGTTCACCTGCGGTCTGGCCGCGGATATCCTGTTCTATTCCTTCTGCGAGTGGATCTACTACGCACAGGAGCCTCACGTATCCGAGCTGGGCTCCATCCAGGATTGGGCCTCCACCTATCCTCTGTTCCACTGGGGCCCCACGCCCTGGAGTATCTACGCCATGCTGGCCGCCTGCTTCGGCTTCATGCTCCACGTCCGCGGCTGCCATAAGCAGAAATACTCCGAGGCCTGCCGCCCCCTGCTGGGCGACAAGACCGACAAGCTTCCCGGCAAGGTCATCGACATCCTGGCCGTCGTCGCGTTGATCGCCGGCACCGCCACCACCTTCTCCGTGGCGACGCCGCTGCTGTCCGCCGCCCTCACCAATCTCATCGGCATCGAGAGCTCCAAGTTCATGACCATCGGCATTCTGGTGATCACCTGCATCGTGTACACCATTTGCGTCATGCGCGGCATCAAGGGCATCTCCTGGCTGGCGAACCTCTGCATGTACCTTTTCGGCGCTCTGCTGGCCTACGTGCTCCTCTTCGGCGGCGAGGCCCGCTACATCATTGAAACCGGCTTCTCCGCCCTGGGCAATATGCTGCAGAACTACATCAGTCTGAGCACCTGGACAGACGCTCTGCGCACCTCCAGCTTCCCCCAGAACTGGACGATCTTCTACTGGGCTTACTGGATCGTCTGGGGCGTGGCCTCCCCCTTCTTCATGGGCAGCATCAGCCGGGGCCGCACCGTCAAGCAGGTCATTCTCGGCACCTACATCTTCGGTGTGTCCAGCACGCTGATCTCCTTCATCATCCTCGGCAACTACGGCCTGGGCCTGCAGATGATGGGGAAATTCGACGGCATCGGCTTTTATAACGCCTGCGGCGACCTGTATCAAACCGTCATCGCCGTCATCGGCACGCTGCCTCTCCATTGGATCGTCCTGATCCTTCTGGTGGTCTCCATGATCGCTTTCTACGCCACGTCCTTCGACAGCATCACTCTGGTGGCCTCGGCATACAGCTACAAGGAAATCAACGCCGACGAGGAGGCCAGCGGCCGCATGAAATTCTTCTGGGCCGTCCTTCTGATCATGCTTCCTATCGCTCTGATCTTCAGCGAGGGCAGCATGAACAACCTCCAGACCGTTTCCATTATCGCCGCCTTCCCCCTGGCCATGGTCATCATGCTGATAATCGCCAGCTTCATCAAGGACGCCAGGCGCTACATGGCCTCCGGCCAGCAGTATCCCTCCGGCGAGGCCGATCCCGCAGACCCGCAGGATCCCTGAGCCCCATATCGTCGGCTGATCCAAATAGAAAAGCAGACGCGCATCACGCGCGTCTGCTTTTTTCTGTTTCTGAACGTCAAAGGGTCCCGGCGTTCTTCCGGCTCCCCATCAGGCGGGGCCGCGGGCCGTCCTTCCGCTCCGCCTGCCGCAAAAGGCACAGCAGGTATCCGGCCAGAGGCCAGAACAGGAACGTCGTGATATCCATGGAGAAAAAGATCTCCATAATAAAGAACGCGGACACAATGGGGCAGATGATCACCGCCGTCAGGATCAGGATGACGCCGTACCTTCCGTCCCGCTCCGTCTTGTCGGAAACAAGGTACCGCGCGGTACGCAGTATCGCCAGGAGGAACCACAGGGCGACGGGAAGCGCTCCCAGGATCCCGGTGCCGACAAGGACAGCCAGGTATCCGTTATGCACCAGGTATTCCTTTTCCACAACGTACAGATCCGGCAGCTGATCCTTCACGTAATCCAGCGGTTTTCTCGGGCTTGTACCGACCAGAGGCGTTTTTCTGAAGGCCTTCAGATAGTCTTTCCAGATGGCAAAGCGGTTGTTGGAGATATTGGTCGTGTCCTCAATATCGTCCCGATCCAGATCCACCGGCTCCTCCGGGAATTCAATCCCATCCACAAGGTGAAGCTCGGCGACGATCATGGGGACGTAAGCCAGGCCCATCTTGATCACCTTTACGCTTCCGTAAAGGACCGCCATGCACATGACGGCAGCCAGGGCGGCGGACAGCACCCGTATCCCCTTCCCCTTCCGCCGGAGGTATCTGCAGGTAAGCACGGCGGCCGTAAACCCCAGGGCAATCATGGCGGCCAGCAGCGCCGTCCGGGAGCCCGACAGGATCACGTAGATCGCCTGAAAAACGATGGATACGATATAGTAGGCCCTCAAAAGCCTGCGCTTTTTCCGCAGATACAGCAGCAGCGAGGCCAGGCCGATCGCGATCAGGGAGCAAACGGCGGCGTAGTTGGGATCCGTAAAGACGCCGAACAGACGGTTCTCGATGAAGCCCTGCCGGTAATAGCGCATCTTTCCGTCGGCAATACTCCGCATGTACCCGCCGTACTGGATGCAGAACTCCCCGAAGGAGATCAGGGCGCCCACCAGCCATATGGCGACGAAGATCTCCGCCAGTACCTTCAGATGGCGCACGTGGACGTCAAAGGACACCTCGTCATCCGGCGCGCACAGAAGGAACACCTGGATCCCCATCCACACCATCAGCTTGGCGTTCCCCATGAAATCATACTTGCGATTGACCACGATCGACAGGAGATACGCGCAGAAGAAGAGTATCAGGAGCAATACCCGCTGGAGGGAAAACATGTTTCTCCGTGTCAGCAGGTCGATCAGCAGAAGAAGCATACCCGTCAGCGGGATCGCCAGGTATACAAAATCGGCCACAGGGGTTCCGTAATAGGCCCGCACCGGCACAAAGGTGAACGCGGCAAAATAGAGGACGCAAACGGCGATATAGCAGAACCGGACAACCGTCAGGATATTCTGCACGCGGCGTGTTCTGTCTGTCATCGTTACAACTCCCATTTGAATACGGTCTTGAACGGCGTCGTCAGATCGTCCGCAAACACACGGTAGATGTCCTCTATCGTCCGGACGGGCTTGTCAACGGTGACGATAACCCGCATACGGCGCTGAAAAACGGGGTCGTTCAGCATGGCGACAGCCGCCTCGAAGTCTTCCCTTCCGGAGCGGGAGCAGCCGGTCAGCGTCAGGCCCTTTTCCAGCACCATGCGGGTATTGATGGCGACCCGGTTCTCCGAAACGCCCATCAGCATCAACGTGCCCTGGGGCTCAATATAGCGGATCACGTCCTCGATGGCGAAGTAGGAGCCCTCGCCGCCGCAGCACTCAAAGGCGTGGTCCACGGACAGATCCTCCGGAATGTCGTCAGAGAGATATGTCTCATGGGCAAAGGAAAACTGGGACAGCTTCCGCTGGGAATGGCCCACCACCACCAGCCGCGCCTCCGGAAAGCGCTGACGCAGCACGTTGGCCACTACATAAGCCAGGCTTCCGTCGCCCCAGATACCGATCCGGCGCCGAATACTGTGGGCAACGCGGTCGAAGCGGGTCGCGGCGTGAACGGCCACGCTGATAAACTCCGTGATGGCGGCGACCTGCGGCGGTATGTCCTCATAGGGAACAACTCTGCCCCGGTCGATCTCAACCAGCTCACGCATGAATCCGTCATAACCGCTGGACAGGAAGTAGGAGCCTCTCCGATAGTTCTCGTAAATGACGTCACTGTCGGAGACCGGCACGTTGGGGATCATGACGACCCTCTGGCCGCTTTTCCATACGCCGTCGGGATCATAGACCACCTGTCCGCAGCACTCGTGGATCAGCGCCATGGGCAGCTTTTTCCGCAGCGTTTTCGCGTCCCGCTGCCCCAAAAAGTACCGTTGATCCGCGTGACACAGCGCCATGTATTCCGGGCGCACGATCACCTTGTCCGAATACGTGATGTCGTCGTACTTGACAGACAGGACCTTCGGCGAGACCAGCTGATAGATCTGATTAATCAACCCAGATCCCCCCTACCATAGCCTGCGCGATCTTATAGTCACCCGGAGTCGTGATCTTCAGATTGGTGGAGGAGCCCTCGACCAGATAGACGGGGTAGCTGCGAACCACGCAGATCTTGCAGGCCTCCGTCAGGATCTTTTTCTCCTCCTCCGTCAAGGACCGGTAAAGCTCCTTGAGCAGGCCGATCCGGAAGCTCTGGGGCGTCTGTCCCTGGTACATGATGGAGCGGTCGGGAATATTGGTGATCACCTTGCCGTCCTCGGAGACGACGATGGTATCCGCCGCGGGCGTAACGGTATCCACCGCCCCGTACTTCTCGGCAAAGTCGATGTTCTCCTCGA
>JAEEGI010017685.1_pt1 | contig 14590 bp, 11 predicted proteins | sample 8958751 | NCBI WGS metagenome assembly JAEEGI01 (sample SAMN16246545, study PRJNA631951) | gut metagenome | biome: gut microbiome; feature: rumen; material: KS-attached | host: Bos | place: Iran: Karaj | collected 2018-10
CGTCGTTGGCTAAAGCAGGTGTTGTGGCCGAAGGATTTACCGAGAAAGGTATGGTGGATCTGAAGATGAACCTGGTGATTCAGATTGTCATGATTTCGGCTGCTGCGCTGATGATTATCTTCTGTAAGGCTCAGCCTAAGAAGGCGGTGGCTGGTCCGGTTTGGCAATCAGGTATGGTTGCGGTAGTTGCCATCTATGGTATCGCCTGGTTGGCCGACACATACTTCTCGAACTACATGAACGAGATGCAGTCGATGCTGGCCGACATTGTCAAGGAATATCCATGGAGTATTGCTATCGTATTCTTCCTGGTTTCGGTGCTCATCAACTCGCAAGGTGCAGTGGTTGTAGCCATGCTGCCGTTGGCCTATAAACTGGGTATACCTGGTCCCGTACTGCTGGGTGTGCTGCCAGCCGTTTACGGTTACTTCTTTATCCCTAACTACCCATCGGATATCGCTACCGTTAACTTCGACCGTTCGGGTACTACGGTGATTGGTAAATACCTGCTGAACCACTCGTTTATGATGCCTGGTTTGATTAGCGTATTCACCTCTACGATAGTAGCTTATCTGCTTTCAATGATATTCTACTAAAAGGTATAAAAATAGCCCTCGCCGATGTGACGAGGGCTTCTTTTTTTTATGTATATGCTTTAGAGATTCAAGCTCTTCTTCAGGGCCTCGATCTTCTCCTCGGCAGCCTTGGTGCAGCGCTCGTAATCGGCAGCATCCTTAAAGCTGGCATCCTTCACCTCGGTGTAGAACTTAATCTTTGGCTCGGTACCTGAAGGACGAACTGATACCTTTGTACCATCCTCGCAGAACCACTGCAGAACGTTGCTGGTGTCAGGCATATTCAACTTCTCAACACTACCGTCGGCCTTCTTAGCCTCCAGAGTCTTGTAGTCCTTCCACAGGCAAACCTTGCTACCGCCCAGCTCCTTTGGAGGATTAGCACGGAAGTCGGCCATCATCTGCTTAATCTCGTCGGCACCGGTCTTACCAGGACGAACCACATTGATGGTTACCTCCTTAGAGAATCCGTACTCCTTGTAGATGTTCATCAGCAGGTCGTACAGAGTCATACCGTTATCGCGAGCCCATGCAGCAATCTCACAAATCAAGCAGATAGATGCTGGAGAATCCTTATCGCGAACCTTATCGAATGGCAGGAATCCGAAGCTCTCCTCACCACCACCGATGTACTTCTTAACGCCCTCAGAGATGCGAATCTCGTTGGCAATCCACTTGAAGCCTGTATAGCAGTCGCGATACTCTACGCCGTTCTTCTTAGCAATCTCGGCAATCACCTCGGTAGTAACGATGGTCTTTACCAGGAACTCGTTGCCCTTGAGCTGACCGAGCTTCTTCTTGTTGGCGATGATGTACCATGAGAACATCATACAGGTCTGGTTACCATTCAGAATCTCCCACTCGCCCTTAGCGTTGCGGCAAACGATAGCCAAACGGTCGGCATCTGGGTCAGAAGCGATTACCAGGTCGGCATTCAGGCGTGTACCCAGCTTCATACCCAGTGTCATAGCCTCGGCATTCTCGGGGTTAGGACTAACTACTGTGGGGAAGTTACCATCGATAACCATCTGCTCGGGAACCACGTGGATATTCTGGAAGCCCCATGAACGCAGAGCCTCAGGAATAATGACGCGACCAGTTCCGTGCATGGGGCTGTAAACGATATTCAGGTCCTTCTGGCGCAGGATGACATCCTGATCAACCATAGCCTCCTTAACAGCCTGCAGGTAATCCCAGTCCATCTCACCACCGATGATGTCGATGAGCTCCTTGTTACCATTGAACTTAACGTCCTCGATCTTTACCTTGTTAACCTCGTCGATGATACCCTTATCGTGTGGAGCCAGCACCTGAGCACCATCGTCCCAGTATGCCTTGTAGCCATTATACTCACGAGGGTTGTGCGATGCGGTTACGTTTACGCCAGCCTGACAGCCCAGCTGACGGATGGCGAACGAAATCTCAGGTGTTGGGCGAAGGCTCTCGAACAGATAAACCTTAATGCCGTTAGCCGAGAAAATATCTGCTACAGTCTCAGCAAACATACGACCGTTGTTGCGGCAATCGTGACCTACAACAACCGAGCTCTGCTTGCCTGGGAATGCCTTCAGGATATAGTTGGCAAAACCCTGTGTAGCCATACCTACAATGTACTTGTTCATGCGGTTGGTACCAGCACCCATAATACCACGAAGGCCACCTGTACCAAACTCAAGATTCTGATAGAAAGCATCGATCAGCGCTGTCTTGTCAGCATTGTCGAGCATTGCCTGTACTTCCTTACGTGTCTCCTCATCAAAGGCTGGAGAAAGCCATTCCTTAGCCCGTGCCTCGCACTGAGCAATCAGTTGAGCATTGTCTGCCATAATCTTTCTGTTTTATTTCTTTAGATTATAAATAAATTCTATTTTGCGAAATTACAAAAATAAAACGAGAAACGACCTAAATCATCTCTCGTTTTATAATTCATTAACTAATTAATTCTTCTTATCTTACTTCTTCAACAGTTTATCGATTTCATCAAACTGTTTACCCATATTCAGGTTGAAGTAGATGCGATATAATGCGGGCGCCCACTTATCGAGCTCGCTTGGAGCCATTTCGCGATATTTTTCCATATAGGGGCGAGCCTTTTCGTACATCTTCAGAATCTGCTTCTTGTTCTTTCGGGGATCCATGCGCTGAGCAATGTTCAAGCAGGCCAAACCGGCTGTGTAATAAATGTCGGGCTGCTCTGGGTTTACCTCAATCAGCTGCTCGCTGAACTTCAGGCAGTCGCTATACTTCTTCATGTTCAGCATCACGGTGCTCTTGGCAAACAGATACAGCTCGTTGAGCGAGTCGATAGCCAATGCCTCGTTAACCACACTGTCAGCCATCTTATAGTTGCCGCGAGTGTTGTAAACATCCATCAGTCGGGGAAAGAAGTAGTTGGATTTGGGGTACTTCTTAAAGCCCTGCCAAAGGGTTGCGATATGCATCGAGTCGTCGTCGAGTTTATCCCATGCTTCGGCCATATACTGCAAGGTGTACTCCAGCTTCTGCTCGTCGCGCTGGGCGGTAGCTGCATGGCGCAGGGTAAGTACAGGGTCGTTCAAGCGATAGCCGCAATAGGTTGCCCAGTAAGCCACCTCGCCCATCTTGGGGTCCTTGTACATATAGTCGTAGCCTGTAAACAGTGGCTGTCGGTCGCAGTCGAGATAGGTCTCAAAGAATTCAAGTGCGGTCTTGAAATCGCCCTTCTTCAGATGGTGGGCGCCGCCGTAGTAGATATTGGGGCGATAACCATTCATCTTGGCAGCGTTGTCCTTGCGATATTCGGGGTGCGAGTTACCTTTCTTATCGGGTATGGCATCGATAGAATCCAATTTCTCGGCTACGGTAAACATACGCTTAGCCAGATTAAAGAAGGCGGCTGTATCAACCTTCTGCTTGATATACATCTTCTCGTTAATGGCCAGATACTGCTTCTCAACCGACTGCAACCAGATGTCGTATATACGTACGTTCTGCTGGTTGGCAGAATCCTTCAGCAAGTCGGTCATCAGCTTCTCTGCCTGCTCTAAATTCTTCCCACTCTTCAGTATGGTTCGTGCTTCGCCAATCTGCTTACGCTGAGCGCTCATAGGGGCACTCATTATCACGCAGCTTATGGCCATAATTATCAATCTCTTCATCCAGTTTATACCTTATTATATATATAAGCGGGTGCAAAGGTATAAAAAAATGCTTAAAATGTTTGCAAACTACAGATTTTTTAGTATTTTTGCATCGTATTTATCAACTAATAACCTATTTGGGGCATGAAAAAGAAATATCTTTTATTGGGTTACGCAGTTATTGCGCTTTGTATTTTTATTATTCTATTAGCCATCACTGTTACGTCAATTGCAGGCGCTCAGGGAGCGCGAAATCATATGGCCAATCCGGAGAATCGTAAAGGTATCTACGATACGGCTGCCAAAGTGAGCAGAGATACAGGACTGAAGTTCCCGGAGTTCCGCATTAAGGAGCACAAACCAGGCGAATATCTGGAAGGTGGACAGTTTCGCGATACACTGATTGTGTTCTTCTACAAGGGTATCCCCGACTCTGTTTATCGCTCGTTCGAAGAGCGTGCCGAAACGATTGAGAAGGCCAGGGAGATCGGCAAAGACAGCTGTAAGAGTGTTGAAATCGACAGCATCAACTATCATTATCAAGATTTTTATGTTGGTGGATTCTCATGTTATGTGGGCGTCCAGCTGGCTAAGAATTCGCCTTACGGCCGCATTATCTTCGGCAACTGGAAGCCTGCAAAGAAGTAACATCCAAATAAACTTTGCAAAGATTTCAAGGAAAAGTTTGGTAGGTTCGAAAAAAATAACTACCTTTGCAGCCGATTTCTTAAAAAGGAGTCAAACAAGGCTGGTTCGGTAGCTCAGCTGGATAGAGCAACTGCCTTCTAAGCAGTAGGTCTTGGGTTCGAGCCCCAACCGAATCACGAAAAAGTGGGATATTATAATATCCCACTTTGTATTTTTATAATAATAATCCTGCTTTTATTTCTTATCGGCAAAGTCATTTATCTCCTTGATGGTTTTATTAAGCGTACGCTTCTCGCGGTAGAAGGTATAGAAAACAAATGAAAGACCTATAAGAATGATTAAGGCATCCTCGATTAAATGGGTAGTTGAGGGTAATGGAATATTTGTGCCATAATAAATATCAAATAAAATCCATACTATCCATAACAGAAGGATTGGTAACACAATAAAAAAGGAAAGTTTCTCCCTGCGCCTGAAAGCTGTAAGTCGCCGCTTTACACTGAGCACGTTGTCACATAGCAGATACTTATCACGAATGGTACTTATGTTCCAGATGCCGAAGGCAGCACTAAGGATAAGTATCAGTTCGCAGAACAGAATCGGGCCCCATGAACAACCTACAATGTTTCTAAATACCAGAATCACTATTGGTATCATCACTATATTTATGATAGCTCCCCCGATATTAAGCTGTTTTATCCATGAAATATGTCCTTTTGTTGTTGCAGCCATCAATAGTTTTCTATTTACTATCTCCTGCTCATCCATGCGGTTCTTAAAATCGGCCACTTGTTGGCGAAGTAATTCCAATTCCTGCAAGTTGTCATTCTGATTTTCCATAATTTTGTTTTTTATTCGTTTGACATGTTTTTTAATTCCTCCTTGATGCGATAGAGTCGAACAGAAACGTTTTTGACAGTGATTCCCATAATGGCGGCAATCTCCTCATAGCTAATATTCTCCAACCACAGCAAGATGATAGCACGATCGAATTGGCCTAATTTGGCGATGCGTCGTCGTAGCATATCCATCTGTCGTGAGTTCTGGTTGGATTCTGTTTCCTCAAAGGGATTGACACCCATTGTTAAAGGAACTGTTTTGCGACGGCGCTTCTTGCGGTCGAGCGAGATGCACACGTTAAGGCTTACGCGGTAGATCCATGAGCGCACATCACTACGTCCCTTAAACGATGGCAAACTGTTCCATAGGTTTATAAGCACCTCCTGAAACAAATCTGCCACTTCATCCTGGTCGTTAGAGAACATGTAGCAGACGGTGTAAATTGTGCCTCGATGTTCTCTCACCAATTGTTCAAACTCTCGTTCTGAATCTTTCATTTTAGTCATGATAAATAAACTTTGATAATAAGTCGCAAGAAGGATGCAAAAAACTACATAAAAACAAAAAAAATGTTGGAAATTCAAACGTTTATTATAAAGTCTGAAAGTTTTTGGTTAGGGATTTTGTTCTTTAAGTAATGTTTGTTATTTGTCATTATAATGGCCCTCTAATTCCAAAACAAGGACAGTTACTACTTCATCATTATAATTCATAATTCCTCCATCCATTTCTGGGCATCTTTTGCACTCTCAAACTTAAGTGTTTTGCCTTTCTGGTACTCTTTTCGAGCCTTCTCTATCTTTTCTGTCATTTTTGGCGTGATAGAGAGATCGTCATCATCCATTAACACGATTGCATATTTCTTTTTATTGCCTCGGTTAATGAATACAAACTCACCAGCATCGACACGGTCGAATGAACTGGCCATGTTCTTTCTGAAATCGGTAAATGATAATGCTGTCATAATTCTATTCATTTATATGTTACGGCGGTAAAGATAGGCAATTTATTATAATCTTCCAAATGTTTATGTACTTTTTTAAGTACTTTTTAATTATTTCTTGATATAATTTGGTAGTAACACAAAAAAGGTTAGCGAGTTGCTAACCTTTTTGTTTTTTACTTAAATATTACCTTGCTTCGGCAACATTCGGTATCGCCATCTTTGCAGATGCGGATGCAATATTCGTTCTCGCCTGTCTGCATGCGGTAGAACGAGAGCGTATCACCCTGATGGGCCTCGGCTACGTAAGCTATTTCGAAACGCTTAATCTGATGCTCACGATACCAATCCAAATCCCATAAGTCGAGCACATGCTCGATGTACTTCACGGAATTGATATGCCCATTGATATCTACATCGTTATATTTGGTTTCTACTGTACCAACCAGCTGGGCGCTATCGTCCATCTTTACACGACCGCCTTTATCAATGGGGCATTCCTTGTCATCTACAATCCAGTTGTTGATGGCACCGTTGTCAATCGCAAAGATATCGGTTGGCTGGCGGGTTTCGGTATCAATCATGGCCCAGATACTGCGTCCGTAGCCATATACCTTACCATCCTCGCCTACTACACGGAAGTTACGACTGGTAAAGAAACGCATAGCACTCTCAACCCATGTCTCAACATTAAACTTAGTGTACATCTGTGGCATCTCGTCCATCTCGATGGCCAGTCGTGAGAGTACCCACGAACGCTTGATGGTCATGAGATATTTCATGCCAAAACCACGTGCCGACGAGTGATAATCGGCTGCATTCAGCATGTGATTGCCCATATGGCCCATAAACAATCGCTGCGAAAAGTCGCAGTGAAAGGGCTCTGCTAAAAATTCATATTTTCCTACTTTATCCATTTTCCTGTCTCGACTCTAAGAATTCACTAACCTGCTCCTGCATACCACGGGTTACGGCAATACGTCCGCTACGGGTGTACTGTAGCACGCAACCAAACGTGTCGAGGGCGCGGAACAACGAAATAATATCCTCGGTTACACCATGCATCTGTACAATGGTATAGGTGGGATTCACCTCGATTATGCTGGCCTGGAACCTGCGGATAGTACGCGATATCTCAGGATTCTCGAGCACCATCGGGGTTGACAGCTTGTAAAGACCCGATTCACGGATAAACAGCTGTTCGTCGGTAAAGAAGTTGGCCTTTACCACATCTATCTTCTTCTCAATCTGACGGGTAATCTTTACTATCTGATCTTCGTTGCTCCAAGCAGTGATGGTGTACTTATGTACGCCAGGAATACTTGATGCCGATACATTCAAGCTCTCGATATTTACCTGACGACGGGTGAACACAGCTGTAATCTGATTCAGAATACCAGCCACATTCTCCGAGTAAACCAGCAGTGTATATAATTTCTTCTTATTTTCCATAATTATCAAAACTATTAAATCTCAAGCTGCATTTTGTCAACGTCCATACCTGGAGGTGTCATTGGCAGAACATTATCCTCCTCGAGGATGGCGCACTCCAGCAGGAATGGGCCATCGGTAGTAAGCATCTTCTTTACAAGGCCGGGCAGATCCTTACGATCGACTGCTGCCGCATAGTTAATACCATAACCTTTGGCAATGAGCTCGTAGTTAGGGTTCATCATCTTGGTGAACGATTTACGGCGCATCCAGAACATATCCTGCCACTGGCGTACGTTACCCAGGTAGTGATTGTTCATCACAATCATCTTTACAGGCTTCTGCTGCTCCATGATGGTGCCCAGTTCCTGAATACACATCTGGAATCCGCCATCGCCCATAAAGCAGCATACCGTACGGTTAGGGTCGGCAAAGGTAGCACCGATGGCTGCGGGCAGACCGTAGCCCATAGTTCCCAAACCACCGCTGGTACACAAACTGCGCTTGTGGTGATACTTAAAGTAACGGGTTGCAAACAGCTGGTTCTGACCAACATCCGTAACAAGAACGGTATCGTCTGGAGACATCTCGGCTACCACGTTTACTACCTCGCCCATCTTCAGCGGACCTTCGGTTGGATGGATGGCGGGCTCGATGACCTTTTCGCGCTCCATAGCGTCTAACTCCTTAAACGAGTCGCGCCACTTCTGATGGTCGTTGGCCTCAATCAGCGCTGTGATAGCAGGTAACGATTCCTTACAATCAGCTACTACAGCTACGTCGGTCTTTACGTTCTTATCTATCTCGCTACGATCGATATCCAAGTGAATAATCTTGGCCTGTTTGGCGTAGGTTTTCAGATTACCAGTTACGCGATCGCTGAAACGCATACCGATAGCAATCAGCACATCGCACTCCTGCTCCTTCAGGTTCACGGCATAGTTACCGTGCATACCCAGCATACCCACATTGAGTGGATGGTTTGATGGCAATGCCGAGAGGCCTAACATGGTACGACCAGCAGGGATATCAGCCTTTTCGAGGAATGCCTGCAGCTCTTTCTGTGCATTACCCAGCTCTACACCCTGACCAACAAGAGCCAAAGGTTTCTTGGCATTATTAATCAGTTCGGCAGCCTTGCGTACAGCCTCGTTATCCAGCTTTGGATAAGGTACATACGAACGAATGAAGTCGCACTTCATGGGCTCCCAGTCGATCTCCTCTACCTGTGCGTTCTTGGTAAAATCGAGTACCACAGGACCAGGACGACCCGTACGGGCAATATAGAAAGCACGACTTACAGCCCAGGCAACATCTTCGGCATGACGAATCTGGTAGCTCCACTTTGAGATAGGCTGCGATACGCCAACCAAATCTACCTCCTGGAAGAAGTCAGTACCCAGAGCGCCTGTTGGCACCTGACCGGCAATCACCACGATAGGTGTAGAGTCCATCATGGCATCGGCAATACCTGTTAACGTATTGGTGACACCAGGACCGCTGGTTACCAAAACTACACCTACCTCGCCACTAACGCGGGCATAGCCCTCAGCGGCATGGGTTGCACCTTGTTCGTGGCGCACCAATATATGGTCGAAACATTTCTTTTCGCCTCGTGTATAATCAAAGAGCGCATCGTAGGTAGGCATGATCGAACCGCCGGGATAACCAAAAATGGTTTTTACACCCTCGGCCTTCAACGCCCTCATCAGCGCCTTTGCACCTGTTATTCTATCCTTCATGTCAATTATAAATTCTCAATTGTCCATTAATCTATGATTCTAACACCGCCTTTATCGGCACTCGATACGCTCTGGGCGTAGGCGCGCAATGCCTTGCTAACCACGCGGTTACGCTTAAGTGGCTGCTGTGGGCGTGCTGCCAGTTCGTCGTCGCTCAGTTTTACGCTGATAGAACGACTGGGGATATCAATCACGATGATATCGCCATCCTTTACCTTGCCGATGTTACCACCATTGGCAGCCTCGGGTGAGATATGACCGATACTCAAACCTGATGTACCACCCGAGAAACGACCATCGGTAATCAGCGCACACTCCTTACCCAGGTGCATGCTCTTAATATAGCTGGTAGGATACAGCATCTCCTGCATACCAGGACCTCCCTTTGGTCCCTCGTGGGTAATCACCACGCAGTCGCCACTCTTTACCTTGCCACCCAGAATGCCCTCGCAGGCATCCTCTTGTGAGTCGAACACCACAGCAGGGCCCTCGAAGTGCCACAGACTCTCATCTACACCAGCGGTCTTAACTACGCAACCGTCCTGGGCAATGTTACCAAACAGTACGGCCAGTCCGCCATCCTTGGTGTAAGCATGGGCCAAGTCGCGGATACAACCGTTTTCGCGGTCGGTATCAAGTGTGCCCCACTCTTCGCTCTGCGATCCCATCTTGGTTGAGAAGCGATTGCCAGGAGCCGTCTGATAAATGCGATTAGCTTCGGCATCTACAGCACCATCCACAATACTATATTTCTGCATGGCCTCGTTGAGTGTCAAGCCATCCACACGTGGGGCTGTGCCATCAATCAATCCACCTTTATTCAGCTCGTTCAGAATACCAAGAATACCACCTGCACGACCGCACTCCTGTACCGAGTACTTCTGGGTGTTAGGAGCCAGCTTACACAAGCAGGGAACCTTGCGGCTCAGAGCGTCGATATCCTTCATGGTGAAGTCGGCACCAGCTTCCTGAGCCACAGCCAACAAGTGCAGCACCGTATTGGTACTACCACCCATAGCGATATCCAGAGCCATCGCATTCATAAAGGCCTTGCGGGTAGCAATATTGCGTGGCAATACGCTCTCGTCGCCATCCTCGTAGTAAGCAAAGGCGTTCTTTACCACCTGACGGGCAGCAGCCTTGAACAGTTCGATACGATTGGTGTGAGTTGCCAAAATGGTACCATTACCAGGCAGCGACAGTCCGATGGCCTCAGTAAGCGAGTTCATCGAGTTGGCTGTAAACATACCCGAGCAGCTACCGCAACCAGGACAAGCACACTGTTCTATCTCCTTGATTTCGTCGTCGGTCACACTTGGGTCGGCACCTTTAATCATGGCGGTAATCAGGTCGGCATTCTCGCCGCGCCATTTACCAGCCTCCATCGGGCCACCACTACAAAACACCGTAGGAATATTCAGTCGCATTGAGGCCATCAGCATACCAGGTGTAACCTTATCACAGTTTGATATGCAAATCATGGCATCGGCCTTATGGGCGTTTACCATATACTCTACGCTGTCGGCAATAATATCACGACTGGGCAGCGAGTACAGCATACCATCGTGACCCATAGCAATACCGTCGTCGATAGCAATCGTATTGAATTCGGCAGCATAGCAGCCCATCTTTTCGATTTCCTCGCGCACAATCTGACCAATCTCGTGAAGATGTGTATGACCGGGCACAAACTGGGTAAACGAGTTCACAATGGCAATAATGGGTTTGCCAAACTGCTCGTGTTTCATACCCGTGGCTACCCACAATGCGCGGGCTCCAGCCATTCTACGTCCTTCTGTGCAGACTGCGCTGCGTAACTGGTGTTTCATATACCTATTTACTTTTAAAATCCGAAATTTAGCCGCAAAAATACAAATAAACTATCAAATAGCCAACTATTTCGGAAAATTATTAGTAAATTTGCAGCAAAATAATGATTACTAATAACAAATTGAAATGAAAAAGGGACTAATTACAATGCTGTTGGCAGCCCCGTTATCGGTGTTTGCCCAACAGCGACAGGAAATCACATTGAGCGATAATTGGCTCTTCTCACAAAACAAATCCGATTGGCAAACCGTTTGTGTGCCTCACGATTGGGCTATTGCAGGACCGTTTGATAAGAAATGGGACTTGCAGAAGGTGGCTATCGAACAGAATGGCGAAACCGAAGCAACCGAAAAGAGTGGACGTTCGGGTGCCCTGCCCTGGATTGGCGAAGGACATTATAAGCGAACCATCACTATCCCAGAAGGTTACAAGCATGCAATGCTGGTGTTCGATGGGGCTATGTCCGAACCTACCGTAAGCATCAACGGCATGCAGGCCGGCTATTGGGCCTACGGCTACAATACCTTCCGCGTGAATATCACCCCATTTATACAAACAGGCGACAACCTGCTGGAGGTTGATCTGCAGAATGTAGAAGAGAGCAGTCGCTGGTATCCTGGCGCTGGTATCTACCGTCCTGTAAAACTGGTACTTACAAAATATGGATGGATTGATCCTTGGAAAACTTATATCCGCACCCGCGAACTGAGTGCCAACCAGGCTGTACTTGATGTAAACGTGGGTATCGGCAGTGCGCTGGATGGTGGTTTAAAATTCGATGTGGAGATTTGCGATGCTACTGGTAAAGTAGTAGCAAGCGGCAGTAGTGACGACCTGAACAACGAAGGCATTGCACAAATGGCTATAACCGTTAATCAGCCCCAGCTGTGGAGCCCTGAGTCACCTTATTTATATACTGCTCGCATCAAATACTCGCAGAGTGGCGAACTGCTTGATGAAGTAACACAGAAGTTTGGTATCCGTACCATCAAATGCTCAAAGGATGGTGGTTTCCAGCTTAATGGCGTATCGCGCAAAATTAAGGGTGTTTGCTTGCATCACGACCTTGGTCCGTTGGGTGCCGCCATCAACAAGAGTGCACTTATCCGACAGATCAAGATGATGAAGGCGATGGGTTGCGATGCAATTCGTACATCGCACAATATGCCCAGTCAGATGCAGATGGATGTTTGCGATTCGTTGGGTATGATGGTGATGGCCGAGAGCTTCGACATGTGGAAATATCCTAAGTGTAAGAATGGTTATGCCCGTTTCTTTGATGAGTGGTGGGAGAAGGACATTACCAATCTGGTACTGGCCAACCGCAATCACCCCAGTATAGTGATGTGGAGTATCGGTAACGAAATCCCTGAGCAGGGCAATAAAGTAGCAGGCCCCAAGATGGCCAAAGCCCTGCAGGACCTGTGCCATCAGCTCGATCCTTCACGCCCAGTTACACAGGGTATGGACCGTGTAGACGAAGCCGTGAACTATGGTTTTGCTGCTGTGATGGATGTTCCAGGTTACAACTACCGACTGCCTAAATATAAACTGTATTACGATAAGCTGCCACAGGGATTCCTGTTAGGTTCCGAAACGGCTTCAACCGTCAGCAGTCGCGGCGTATATAAGTTCCCTGTCGAGATTAAGGACAACTCGCAGTATGCCTCATGGTCGCCTGGTTATATTCCTGGTGCCGTACTGAAAGAAGACGGACAGTGTTCGGCTTATGATGTGGAGCATTGCTCGTGGAGTAATCTGCCCGACGACGATTGGGTGATGCAGGACGATCTGCCTTGGGTGATTGGTGAGTTTGTTTGGACAGGTTACGACTATCTGGGTGAGCCTACCCCATACGATGAGTACTGGCCTGCACGCAGCAGCTATTTCGGTATCTGCGATTTGGCCGGTCTGCCTAAGGATCGTTATTTCCTGTATCGTTCTAAGTGGAACAAGGATCAGCATACTATCCATCTGCTGCCTCACTGGAGCTTTGGCAAGGAACGTGTTGGCAAGGTAACACCAGTTTATTGCTACACCGATTATCCTGCAGGCGAACTCTTTGTAAATGGTAAGAGTCAGGGTAAGGTAACTAAGAATCCAGCCGAGCGTTTGGACCGTTATCGTCTGCGTTGGAACAATGTGGTTTACAAGCCAGGCGAGGTAAAAGTGGTGGTTTACGACACCCAAGGCAACAAGGCTGGCGAGCAGACCATCCGTACAGCTGGCAAACCATCAGCCATCGCTTGTGATGTTTGGACACAGCACGATGCCCCATGTCTGAAGGCCGATGGCGACGATTTAGCCTTCGTTACTGTATCACTTACTGATAAGAATGGCATCATGATTCCAGAGGCCGACGATCAGCTTACTTTCGAGGTGACTGGTGCAGGTACCTTCGAGGCAGTTTGTAATGGCGATGCCACCAGCTTAGAGCCATTTAAAGAGCCAACCATGAAGCTGTTTAAAGGTCAGTTGGTAGTTATTGTTCGTGGTGCTAAACAGCCAGGAACAGCCATCTTGAAGGTAACCGATAAGAGCAGAAAACTGAGTAAGACTATCGAGATTAAAGTAGGCTAATAAGACTACTTACTAACACGATAACAACCATGATGATTTCAGCTGTGCGATTTACTCGTACAGCTGTTTTCATATCTGCTGTAGTCAACTCGCGATCGTTATCACCAATATAAGGTTTATCGAATACTTCGCCGAAATACTTATGTGGTCCACCAAACCTGCAATTCAGAATGCTGGCTAATGCAGCCTCAGGATAACCGCTATTTGGTGAAGCATGACAGCAACCGTATTTGCGCACGAAACCAAGGCACTTTGGGCACCAAATAACCATCAGTAACGCAGTTAAGCGCGCGGGGATGTAGTTGGCTACATCATCGATACGGGCAGCCCAGCAGCCAAACTGCAGGTAGCGTTCGGTATGGTAGCCAATCATCGAGTCGAGTGTGTTCACCATCTTATAAGCCAGCATACCAGGTGTGCCCAGCAACATCAACCAGAACAGCGGCGCTATTACTCCATCGCTCAGGTTCTCGGCCAAAGTCTCGAGTGCTGCCGTACGTACCTCTTGGGCTGTGAGTTCTGAGGTATTGCGGCCCACAATTCTTGCTACCTGTGCCCTACCCTCATCTAGCGATCGATCGAGCGCCACAAATACCTGTCGCACCTCACGGATAAGTGTCGTTCCCGCCAAGCAGTAAAACACAGCGATGGCATCGAAGATCATTGAACATGGACCATTGACCATTGAACATGATTTGCGGATAAGCCATATGCCGGCAAATACCGCTACTATCAGTCCGATAGCCATGATGGCGCCCTTTAGTTTACGATGGGCACCATGATTGAGATGCCGTTCGCCAAAGGCAATCAGCCGTCCAAACCACACGATGGGATGCGGCAACTTCTCTGGGTCGCCAAATACCAAATCGGCCAACCAACCTA
>JAEEGI010017694.1_pt1 | contig 14585 bp, 10 predicted proteins | sample 8958751 | NCBI WGS metagenome assembly JAEEGI01 (sample SAMN16246545, study PRJNA631951) | gut metagenome | biome: gut microbiome; feature: rumen; material: KS-attached | host: Bos | place: Iran: Karaj | collected 2018-10
CCCCGAGTGGAAAGGACAGAAACTTCCCCGCTTCTCGGAGCTGCTGGAAAGGGTTGCCCCGTCCAGTCTGGGCATCACGGTAGATTACCGCAACGGAGACTTCCAGGACCTGGTGAGCCTGGTGCAGTCGTACGGAATGCTGGAAAGGACGTGCTTCACTTTCTCGTCAGAGGAAGATACCCGGAGGTTCCGCGAGCAGTTCCCCTGGATCCACACCCTTCAGGCATACGTCTGGGATCCAAAGGATCTGGATCAGGTCCTGGACGATATCCACCCGGACATAGCGGTGCTGAGGATAAACAAGATTGACCGCAGGATCATCCGCCGCTGCCACAGACGCAACGTCAAGGTCCTTGCCCTCATCATGGGACTGGACGACAAGACCGCCGACAACCGAAAGGCCATACGCCTTGGCGTAGACATCATTGCAACGGACAAGCCGGAACTATTGGTAAAGAAATGATAATGATATGAAAAAAGCGTTTTACATTACCCTGGCTGTTCTGATGCTTGCAGGTTGTAAGAATACAACAAATAAAAATACAGATATGAGCAGTAACGAACCCCTGAAGGAGGTGGCCGGCCGCAAGAACTTCGGCCCCAGTCATGCACTTATGACAACGCCCCAGCCCTGCGTAATGATAGCTACCTGGGACAAGGACCACAACCCTGACGTCATGATGGCCGCATGGGCCGGGCAGTACGACTACAACAAGATAGTTGTCTCCATGTCCAAGCACAAGACCACGGAGAATCTGGAACTCACAGGTGCCTTCACGGTGTCGTTTGCAGACATCCGTACCGTGGCGGAATCGGACTACTTTGGCCTTGTGAGCGGCAACCAGGTGCCGGACAAAGTGGCCAGGGCAGGCTTCACTGCAACTCCCAGCCCCAATGTGGACGCCCCCATCATCGACCAGTACCCCCTTACCCTTGAATGCAAGGTGGTAAGCTGGGCCGATGGCATCCTGGTCGGAGAGGTAGTGAACCAGAGCGCCGATAAGAGCATCCTCACGGACGGAAAGATAGACCTCGCAAAGCTCCAGCCCATAGTGTTCGATGCTGCAGGCATGTGCTACCGCGCCATAGGTGACGTGGTTGGCGGCGCCTGGAACGCCGGCAAGAAGTTCACGGAGTAAAAACGTTTACTGGATCTCTTTCCCGAAGGGGAAGAATGAGGCCAGGGCCATCTTGAAGTGCTGGATGCCCCACGGGACACCCACTATGGTTATGCACAGGATGAGGCCGAAGGCAAGGTGGATGGTGGCTATTTCCCACCAGCCCAGGAGAATCCAGATAACGTTCATGACGATTGATATGCATCCCGGCTCGTTGGGGCCGTCAACAAGGTTGTGCCCAAAAGGCCACAGGGCGTACGTTCCCAGCTTGAACAGCTGAATGCCAAAGGGAAGGCCCACCACGGTGATGCACATGAGCAGCCCCACAATATAGTAGATGAGGGCAATTACAAGGCCGCCCAGTATCAGCCAGGTTATGTTTCCAAGGAATTTCATACTCTTTATTCTGTTTCCTTACAAAATTACAAAAAAAACGGCATAAATGAGTATATTTGTATGTCATGCTCAAGATCCTGAAGGCGTCGGCGGGAGCCGGCAAGACATACCAGCTGGCGCTGGAGTACATAAGGCTCCTGGTAAGGGAGCCGGACCCTCTGGCGTACAGGCATGTCCTGGCCGTGACATTCACCAACAAGGCCACGGAAGAGATGAAAAGCCGCATCCTCAAGGAACTGGACACCCTGGCAGAAAAACCGGAAGAATCACAGTACCTTGAGGAGCTGCTCAAAGAGTGCGGCAGCATCCAGACCCTCCAGGAAAGGGCCAGGACCCAGCTTTCAGGTATCCTCAACGACTATTCCGCCTTTGCCGTCTCCACCATAGACAAGTTTTTCCAGCAGACCCTCAGGGCGTTCTCGCGGGAGGTGGGGCAGTTCTCATCGTACCAGGTACAGCTGGACAGGGAGGCCCTGGTGCAGGAAAGCGTAGACCTTGTGCTGGACGGCCTTCAGGAGAGCGACAGCACCCTCCTTGGCTGGCTCACTGAAGCCGCCCGCGGGGACCTTTCGCGTACCGGAAAGTTCTCCGTTGACGTGAACCTCCTCAACATGGCAAACAGCCTCAGGGACCTGCCGGAGAACCATCCCTCCCCCACCCACGGGCAGCTCCGTGAACTGAACAAGCTGTGCAGGGAGATAAGGGAAAAGTTCCAGCAGGATGTCACCGCCGCCGCCGGCGAGATTGCAGACCTTTTCAGCTCCAGGGGCATAGACATGGCAGACACCTCCCACCACTGGATAAAAAGCACGGTCCTGAAGTGTTCCGATCCGGACACCATAGAGCCCCCCACCCCGTCTTTCACTGCCAATGCACAGGACCCCTCCAAATGGTTCGCAAAGGCAAAGGCGCATTACAGGGCCGCCCTTGAAGGCCATCTGGAGCAGCCCCTGCAGAAATTCATCGCCCTCTTTGGCCAGAGGTATGCAGAGTACATCACCGCCGGAATCATAACCGGCCAGATATACGGCCTGGGCGTTGCCGATATCCTCCGCAAGGCCTTCGCACAGGTGCAGAAGGACAACAACGTCCTCTCCATCGACGACAGCAATACCATCCTCCGCGGAATCATCGACGGCACGGACACCCCTTTCATCTACGAGAAACTGGGCGTCCGCTTCGACAATTTCCTCCTGGACGAGTTCCAGGACACATCGGACGTCCAGTGGGAGAATTTCCTCCCGCTCATACGCGGCAGCGAGAGCACCGGCGGCCATTCCCTGGTGGTAGGAGACGTAAAGCAGAGCATCTACCGCTGGAGGGGCTCGGACTGGGACCTTCTGGGAAGCCGCATCCAGAAGCAGTTCCCCCGTGCCGTAACCCGTCCCCTTGACGGCAACTACCGCACCTGCAGGAAAATAGTGGAGTTCAACAACCGCTTCTTCAAGCATGCGGCAGAGGTCCTGGACGCTGCCCTCGGCCTGGACCCGGACGCCCCGGACAGCATCTCCACGATATACAAAGGCGTAAAGCAGGAAGTCTGCACCCGGGAGACCGCCCCCGGCCTTGTTGAAGCCGTCTTTACCGACGACCAGATGCAGGAGGTCATAAACTCCGTAAAGAGGCTCCACGATAAAGGGATAGCCTACAGGCAGACAGCCATCCTTGTAAGAAACAACGCGGAGGGCTCTCAGATAGCCGCAGCCCTTGTTGGCGAAGGCATCCCCGTGGTATCTGACGATTCCCTCTTCGTGAAGGCCTCCGTGACGGTTCGCCGCCTGGTGTCCCAGATGTCCCTCGTAGCCACTCCCTCAGACCCGGACAGGCCGTCGGCAGCAGGGTTCCTGGGGCAGGAAATGGGAATAGACATCCCCTCCAGCTACCATTCGCTCCCGGACCTTGCAGAAGGCCTTCTCAGGAGCATCCGCGACGCCGCCCCTGGCACCTTCCAGGCGGAAATCCCTTACATCCAGGCCTTTATGGACTACCTCAAGGACTGGACCGTCACCGGCGGCAACAACCTCGCCTCCTTCCTGGGGAGCTGGGACGATGCGGAGCCAAAGTTATCGTCCCCCTCGTCCGGAGACTCGGTCAGGGTCATGACCATCCACAAGTCCAAGGGACTGGAGTTCCCCTTCGTGATATTCCCCTTCGCAGAGAAGGTTACCCTGTACAAGGCATCGTCCTACTGGACCCGCCCCCGTCTTGAAGGCAGCGCCCTGGAGGGAAAGGCCGACGGATACTACCGCGTGAGCATGGACTCAGGAGCCGCCAGTTCCCTCTTCCGGGACAGGTACCTCCAGGAGGTCCGCCTCCAGGCAATAGACAACATAAACACCTTCTACGTGGCCCTTACCCGCGCCAAATACGGGCTCAAGGTAATAGCCGCCACCCCGCCCGCCAAGATTACCAATTCCAACCTCTCACAGATTCTGTACGGCTTCCTTGGAACCACGGAATACACTGAAGGTGAGCTCTTTGTGCCGCCAGTCAAGGACGATGTCCCGGAGGCCTCCATCCTCCTTGACTACCCATCCTTCCCGGCAGAGAGCGGCGGACGCATAAGCTTCAGCCAGGAGGCATCGGACTACTTCGGGGAGGACGGCACCTACGGGCAGGAGGCCAGCGCCCGCATCCGCGGAAACGTCCTCCACGGCATCCTGTCGGCAGTTTCTGAAGAGGCCGATATCCCCACCGCCGTGCACTCCGCCGTCCTGGACGGAGACCTTCCCGCCTCCGAGGAGGAAAAGACCCTGGAACTCCTTACGGAAAGGATAGCCTCCGTGAGGGACCGCGGCTGGTTCTCCCCCGCCGCAAAGATCATGAAGGAATCCGCCATACTGGACCGCGACGGCCGTGAATGGCGTCCGGACCGCGTCGTAGTGCATCCTGACGGCTCCGTGAGCGTCATAGACTACAAGTCCGGAGAGCCTGATCCGAAGTATTACAGACAGGTGGAGCGCTATGTGAACCTGTACCGCGCCATGGGGTATCCGGACGTAAAGGGATACCTCTGGTACCTGGCGGACGGCAGCATCAGAGAATCTTGTCCAGATAATAGAAAATGAGGCGTATCCGCTTCATGAAAACGGGATAGTCCAGCGTGTCAGGGGTATCCCCTGGCTTATTGTTGAGCATGGTTATACCGGAAGTGAACATCACGGACGGAATGCCGTGCTCCAGGAAAACCTTCTGGTCCGATACGCTCCTGTAGAACAGTTTTGTGAAGTCTTTGCTGCCGTAGTAGTCAAAAGCCAGTTCCAGGCCTATGCGCTGGGTTTTCTCCGCACTCACAAGAGTGGTGCGGTAGCCGGTGGCTTCCTCGCTGAGCATCATGAGATAGTCCGGATTGCCTTTGGTTATGGGAGAGAGGGAGCTGCCAAGCTGGTCAAGGTTCACGACCAGGGAGATATCGGCGGGAGAGAAACCCAGGCGGCCGTTATTTATGCGGGTCCAGAGGTCCGAAGACCCCGCCAGTCCCTTTTCCTTTGCATCCAGCGCCACGAATACCAGGGTTGCGCCGTAGCTCTTGTGGCACTCTTTCATGCGCTTGAACATGAGCGCAATCTGGAGCAGCGCCGCCACTCCGGAGGCATTGCTGTCAGCTCCCGGGTAGAAAGTGTCCCCAAGGCGGCCGAAGCTGTCAAAATGGGCCATCACTATCACTACGCGCGAAGATGTCCCCGGGATGACGCCTATGACGTTCCTGTACAGGGACCCGCCGCTCCGGAAACCGTAAAGATAGGTGCCGCCGATGTTTTCCAGACCTGCCTGGCGGAACTGGAGGTCTATCCAGCTTGCCGCAGCAGCGCCGCCGGGAGTACCGGACGCCCTGCCTCCCAGGGACTCTGCGCAGAGATAGCTCACGGCGTCCTTCACGTACTTCTCGCTTACCGCGGTCTCTGCGTTACGGGCAGAAATGACATAGCCGCTGCGCTGCGCCACGGCCCCTGCGGGAAGGGCCAGGGACAGCACGCAAAACACAATTATTTTTGCTATCTTTGTCATTTGGCGCGAAATTAGTTATTTAAGCGCTGAAATGAAAATTTTTTTAATGAAACCACGCATCCTCCTTACCGTTCTTGTCCTTCTTGCCGGCATCAATGCAGGTGCCCAGTGGGACAAGGACGTATTCTCCTTCCGCGGCCGTACCGCACTCCAGGACGGCCGTTACCAGGATGCCGTTTCACATTTCAATATCCTTGCCCAGCTGGACTCCACAGACCACTGGACCTTCTTCTACCGCGGCATAGCCAAGTACAACCTGGGAGACATACGCGGAGCAAAGCAGGACTTCTCCACCGCCGTACGCCTTAACCCGGTATTTACATCGGGCTATCACTACAGGGCCATCACGGAAAGCCGGAGCGGCAACTATGACGGCGCCCTCAAGGACCTGGAAAGGGCCCTGGAGCTGCGTCCCGGCAATGCCGGCCTGTATTTCACACGCGGGGTGACATACTTCCTGAGCCGCCAGTTCGACAAAGCCGTCACGGACTTTGACAAGTACATTCGCCAGGAGCCCAAGGACCCCAGCGCCTACCTCAACCGCGGGGCATCGTACCTTTTCCTCACGGACACCACAAAAGCCCTGGAAGACTACAACAAGGCCATCAGGCTGGATCGGTTCGAGCCGGAAGGCTATATCCGCCGCGGCGGCCTCTCCGCAGCGCAGGGACGCCTGGACGATGCCCTGAAAGACCTTGACAAAGCCGTGGAGCTTGACTCCACCATTACCCTTGCATACTTCCAGCGTGCCCTTGTGCGTGCAGAAAAGGGAGAGCTCAGGGACGCCATGCAAGACCTCAACACCGTCCTCAAATACGAGCCCGGCAACGCACTCACCCTCTATAACAGGAGCCTCCTGAGCGCCCAGGTGGGAGACTACGAGGGCGCCCTGAGCGACATGGACCGCGTGATAAACATCAATCCAGGCAACGTTCTGGCGTACTTCAACCGGGCCGGCTACTTCATCCAGATGCAGCGCTGGGACGATGCCCTTGCCGACTACAACAAGGCCATAGAACTGTACCCTGACTTTGCAAAGGCATACATGAACCGCGCCTTCGTAGAGCTGCAGATGGGCATGAAACGCGCTTCCCGCGAAGACTACCGCACCGCCCGCCGCAAGGTTGCAGAGTACGAGAACTCCACCGCAGAAGGCGCAGATTTTTCCGACACCACCAGGAAGTACAGCGGCCTCCTTGCCCTGGACGCAGACTTTGCCCGCCACGGAGGCTTCGAGAACGAGATGCTCCGCCACCGTGACGTGGACATTAACCTGAGGCCTCTCTACCGCTTTGCCCTTGCCGGGGAGTCCGGCTCCGGGGCCAACATCCTGGAGCACAGGTACGAGAACCGTCTCATGGACCGTTTCGTCCAGTCCTCGCCGCTGCCGCTGGAGATGGCATCGGCCCAGAAGGAAGTGCCGGAAAAGGTGCTGGAGGAAAAGACCGGGGACAGCTTCATAAGCGGCCTCCAGCAGGTGGGGAAAAAGCAGTATTCCCAGGCCCTGCAGGAGCTTGACAAGGCAGTGGAAACGGATTCCCAGGAAGCCTACTCCAACTACTACAAGGCCTTCTACCTTATGAACAGGGCCGTCCTGAGGGCAGAGATGATAGAGTTCATAGCCTCCTTCGAGTCCAACGTTCAGTCCCTTTCCATGGACGACAAAGGCGCCGCCCGTGCCAGGGTCCGCGAGCAGGTTACCCGCGAGTACGACTACTCCGAGGCCCTTTCGGACATGGAGCAGGCTGCGGCGCTCCTTCCCGCCTTCCCATACATTCAGTTCAACCTTGGAAACCTCTACTGCCTGTCTTCGCGCTTCGTGGAGGCCATAGACAGCTACGACAAAGCCGTGAAGCTGTACCCCTGGATGGGAGACGCCTATTTCAACCGCGGCCTGGTGCTGATATATCTTAAAGATAAGGAAAAGGGCTGCATAGACCTTTCCAGGGCCGGAGAGCTTGGCGTGGATGGCGCATATACGGTAATAGGCAGATACTGCACAAAGGAGGATACACCGTAATGCGTTTCATCAGTTTTTCCAGCGGCAGCTGCGGCAACTGCAGCCTCCTTCTTGGAGAGAGCTCCGGGATCCTCATCGATGCCGGAGTGGGCATACGCCGCGTGAAGAAGGAGCTGGACACCATGGGGCTGGGGCTGGAGAGCATATCGGCAGTGATAGTCACGCACGACCACGGAGACCATATCCGCTCCCTGGGGTCTTTCTGCAAGAGGGTGCAGGCGCCGGTCTGGACCACGGAGACCATCCATGGCGCCCTTGCCTGGCATCCTTTCACCAAGGAATGGATAGGCCCGTGCCGCCAGGTGCTGCAGGCCGGGGTGTGGAACCAGATTACCCCGGAGTTCGAGGTCCGCTACTTCGTGGTGCCTCACGACGCCACCCAGTGCGTGGGCTATGCAATCCGCTCAGGGGAAGAGCTCTTCGTACTCATGACAGACCTCGGGCACACTACGGAAGAGTCCATGTTCTGGGCCTCCCAGGCCACTACGGTGGTGGTTGAATCCAATTACGACGAGGAAATGCTCCTTGGCGGAAGCTACCCGGAAGAGCTTAAAAAACGCATACGCCAGGGCTACGGCCACCTGTCAAATTCCGACTGTGCGAAGGCCATCCAGCAGTTCCTTCATCCCGGGCTCAGGAACATATTCCTCTGCCACTTGAGCGGGAACAACAACACCCCGGAACTAGCCTACCAGTGTGCACTGGAAGCCCTGGAAGAATCCGGCGTGGAAACCGGAAGCTTATCGCTAAGGGTCCTGCGAAGAGGAGTATCGTCTCCTTTGCTATATCTGTAAAATTATTAGGAGAATTGCCAAAATTTATTTAAATTTGTAACCATACAAAGATTATTTTGGCAATTTATGAATCTGCACGTAACATCGGAGACAGGCCGGCTCAGGACAGTGATCCTGGGGCTTCCCTACCAGAACGGCCCCACCCCCACCCTTAACCAGACCTTCGACAGCAAGTCCTACGAGTCTGTCCTCCACGGGGTTTATCCCGTGGAAGAGGATATCGTCTCTGAGATGGATGCCTTCAAGGCCGTGCTGGAAAAATATGGGGTACAGGTGCTGCGTCCCTCCCTGGTGCCGGAGTGCAACCAGGTCTTTGCACGCGACGTGGGATTCGTAATAGAGGACAAGATCATCGTCTCCAACATTATCCCTGACCGCCAGGAAGAGATTGACGCCTACGGAGACATCTACAGCCAGATCCACTACAAGCAGATTTACAACCTCCCGGAGGCCGTTCACGTGGAAGGCGGGGACGTGGTGCTATGGGGAGACACCATCTTCCTTGGCCAGTACGCCTTCGAGGACTATCCCCAGGTAAAGACCGCCCGCACCAACCGCCTGGCCCTGGACTATCTGAGGATGCTTTTCCCGGACAAGACAATCGTCCCCCTGAACCTCAGAAAGAGCGACACGGACCCTTACGACGGCATCCTTCACCTGGACTGCACGTTCATGCCCGTGGGGCGGGGAAAGTGCATAATCTACAAGCGCGGCTTCCTGAACCCCCGCGACGCAGACCACCTTGTAGAGATGTTCGGCGGGGAGGAGAACGTCTTCGAGCTCACCACCGAGGAAATGTACTGGATGAACTCCAACGTGTTCTCCATAAGCCCGGACGTGGTGGTCACGGAAGAGCATTTCTACAGGCTCAACAACCACCTCAGGGAGAAATGGGGCATGACGGTGGAAACCGTTCCCTATCGTGAAATATCCAAGATGGGCGGACTGCTCCGCTGCTCCACCCTACCTCTTTTAAGAGACTAACCCAATGGCACAGAAACTTGCAATGGTGGCTTTCGGAGGCAATGCGCTCCTCCGGGCCGGTCAGAAGGGCACCTATGCCCAGCAGCTTGAAAACGTAGAGAATACCTGCTCACAGCTTGTGGGGCTTCTCCGCAGCGGTTACAACGTGGTAATAGGCCACGGAAACGGCCCCCAGGTGGGAAACGCCATGCTCCGTCACGAGGGCGGACGCAAGGTATTCGGCCTGGAGCCCATGCCCATGGATTTCTGCGGGTCGGAGACCCAGGGGTCCATCGCCTACATGATTGAAACCGGCATGGAAAGGGTACTTGCCCGGGAAGGCCTGGACCGCAAGGTTGTCTCCCTGGTGACCCGCGTGGAAGTTGCGGCCGATGATCCCGCATTCCAGAACCCTACAAAACCTGTGGGCCCGTACTACACGGAAGAGGAAGTTAAGGGCATGGAAGGCACCTTCCGCCCGGATGCCAAAGGCAACGGCTGGAGAAAGGTGGTTCCATCCCCAAAGCCGCTCAACATCAATAACATAGACCTGGTAGAGCGCCTTGCGCGAGAGGGCTGCATCGTGGTCACCGTGGGCGGCGGCGGAATCCCCGTTGTAAAGGATGGGGATGGCCACAAGGGCATAGAAGCCGTAATCGACAAGGACCTTGCAAGCGCCCTTGCCGCCCTGAAGATGAAGGCCGACTGCCTCTATATCCTAACCGATGTCCCCAAGGTCTACATCAACTTCCGCCAGCCTTCGGAGAAGGCGCTGGACACCATGACGGTGGCCCAGGCCCGCGAATACCTTGCCCAGGGCATGTTCGGAGAGGGTTCCATGGCCCCCAAGGTGCGCGCCGGCATCATGTTCGTTGAAGGCGGCGGCGGAGAGTGCATCATAACTGAGGCCGGGCGCCTGGGTGACCCCGCCGCAGGAACAAGAATAATACTTAAATAACACATAAAACTATGGCTTACAACCTCAGAAACCGCAGCTTCCTGAAGCTGCTGGACTTCAGCCCCAAGGAAATCCGCTATTTCCTTGACCTTGCACGCGACCTCAAAAGGGCAAAATATGCCGGCACCGAGCAGCCCCGCATGAAGGGCAAGAACATCGCCCTCATCTTCGAGAAGACCTCTACCCGCACCCGCTGCGCCTTTGAGGTGGCTGCATACGACCAAGGCGCACATGTAACGTATCTTGGCCCTTCCGGCTCCCAGATTGGCATCAAGGAGACCATGAAGGACACCGCACGCGTGCTGGGGCGTATGTTCGACGGCATAGAGTACCGCGGCTTTGCACAGAAGACCGTGGAGGAACTGGCAGAATATTCCGGCGTTCCCGTGTGGAACGGCCTTACCAACGAGGCCCATCCCACCCAGGTGCTGGCAGACCTCCTCACCATGGAAGAGCACACGGACAAGCCCCTTCACGAGGTTACTTTCGCATACCTTGGCGACGCCCGCTTCAACATGGGTAACTCCCTGCTGGTAGGCGGAGCAAAGATGGGAATGGACGTCCGCATAGTGGCCCCCAAGGCCCTCCAGCCTTCTAAGGAGCTGGTAGACAAGTGCAGGGAGATTGCCGCCCAGACCGGTGCACGCGTCACCATCACCGACGATGTGGACGCCGGCGTCAAGGGCTGCGATTTCATCTATACCGATATCTGGGTTTCCATGGGAGAGCCGGACGAGGTCTGGAAAGAGCGCATCGGCATGCTCATGCCCTACCAGGTAAACGCCTCCCTGATGAAGCGCACGGGCAATCCCCAGTGCAAGTTCATGCACTGCCTGCCATCGTACCACAACCTTGACACCAAGGCCGGAAAGGACGTGTACGAAAAGTTCGGCCTCAACGGCATAGAGGTAACCGAGGACGTGTTCGAAAGCGAGAACAGCATAGTCTTCGACGAGGCCGAGAACCGCATGCACACCATCAAGGCCGTGATGGTTGCAACCCTTGGCGACTGACATCCTAACCTAACCACATAATAATGGAAAAGAAAATGACCTCCGCGGATTACATCGCACTGGAAGAAAAATACGGTGCGCATAACTATCATCCGCTTCCCGTTGTCCTTTGCGAGGGCAAGGGCGTATTTGTATGGGACGTTGAAGGAAAACGCTACTACGACTTCCTCTCCGCCTACTCCGCAGTGAACCAGGGCCACTGCCATCCCAAGATTGTAAAGGCCGTGTGCGACCAGGCCCAGAAACTGTGCCTCACCTCCCGCGCCTTCTACAACGACTGCCTTGGCCCGTATGAGAAGATGGCCACGGAGTTCTTCGGCTACGACAAGCTCCTTCCCATGAACTCCGGCGCAGAGGCCGTGGAGACAGCCCTCAAGCTGGCCCGCCGCTGGGGATACAAGGTAAAGGGCATTCCTGAGAACGAGGCCCTCATTGTGGTCTGCAACGGCAACTTCCACGGCCGCACCATCACCATCGTCACCATGTCATCGGACCCTGACAGCTATTCCCAGTACGGTCCGTTCACCCCGGGATTCATCCAGATTCCCTACAACGACGTGGAAGCCCTCCGCAAGGTCCTGGAGGAGAAGGGAGACAAGGTGTGCGCAATGCTGGTGGAGCCCATCCAGGGAGAGGCCGGCGTGTACGTCCCCTCGGACGGTTACCTCAAGGCCTGCTTCGACCTCTGCCATGCCCACAACGTCCTGTTTGTGGCCGATGAGGTCCAGACCGGCATCGGCCGTACCGGCAAGATGTTCGCCTGCGACCACGAGGGTATCCGCCCGGACATGATAACCATCGGCAAGGCCCTCTCCGGCGGTGTCCTTCCCGTATCGGCAGTCCTGGCCGATGACGAAATCATGCTCACCATCCTGCCCGGCGAGCACGGATCCACCTTCGGAGGCTTCCCTCTTGCAGCAAAGGCCGCAGTGGCCGCCCTGGAAGTGATCCGGGACGAGCACCTCACGGAAAACGCCGCCCGCCTTGGCGTGATTTTCCGCGAAGAGATTGCCAAGATCAAGAGCCCCTTCTTCAAGGCCGTACGCGGCAAGGGCCTCCTGAATGCCGTAATCACAGAGCCCCAGAATGGCATCGAAGCCTGGGACATCTGCCTCAAGATGGCGGAAAAAGGCCTCCTTGCCAAACCCACCCACAGGCACATCATCCGCTTCGCCCCGCCGCTCGTCATCACCGAAGAGCAGCTCCGCGAAGCCATCGGCATCATCAAGGACGTCTTTGAGAGTCTATAGAACGTCATCCCGTTGACTACCTACGTCATCCCACGACCCCCTACGTCATCCCCGGCCCCGACCGGGGATCTCTTTTTGACGTGCGTCAACTCCTGTTTTATAGGACATTACATGACACCTTCCATGGCAATTATTGTAAATAGCTGATAATAAGGTGGTTATAATTTGGCACAATAGAAGGTCCCTTATTTTTCCGGGGGACCTTCCATTGTGCCATTTGTAACACGCTGTGAGTCAAGCGCTTACAAAAACCGCCCGTGGAAGGTGTCCTATGGCTGCACTATCCACCTCCTGTTGTCATCTGCGGCCACGTTTTGCCGGGTTTTTGTGCCCTGGCGTGACGGGCCTGTCATCTGCGGCCACGCTTTGGCGGGTTTTCGTGGCCTGGCGTGACGGGTTATAAGGCAGTTAGAGGTGTATGGGTGTTAAATGGTTCAAATGAACCATTTTTTTTGTATATTTGTGGGTTATGAGGGACTTCGTGAAAATGATGAGGCAGTATGCCTCGCCGTATAAGGGGTATCTGGCCGGGGCCGTGGGGCTGAACATACTGTCCGCGGTGTTCAACATATTCTCCTTTGCGGTGCTCATTCCGCTTCTGAACATATTGTTCAAGGTGGACAGCGCGGTGTATGAATTTATGCCGTGGGGCACGGAGGGGGCAAGTTTCAAGGACGTTCTCATAAACAACTTCTACTTCTACGTGTCGGATTTTGCAGGGAAGTACGGAACTCTTAACACGCTGTACCTTCTTGGCGGAGTCATGATCCTTTTCACGGCGCTCAAGACAACATGCTACTTCGGTTCCACCGCCGTCATGATTCCAATCCGCACTGGAATCGTCAAGGATATCCGCAACCGCATTTACAACAAGATTCTGCTCCTTCCCATCGGCTTTTTTTCAGAGGAGCGTAAAGGTGACATCATTGCCCGGATGAGCGGTGACGTGGCAGAGGTGGAGACTTCTATCACATCGTCCATAGCCATGCTCATCAAGGACCCCATCCTCATCCTTTTTTACTTCGGGATTCTGGTCTGGGTGAGCCCGGAGATGATGCTGTTCACTATCCTGTTCGTGCCCGGGTTCGTGTGGATCATGGGCGTAATCGGCAAACAGCTCAAGCGGAAGTCGCTGGAGGCGCAGACACTGTGGTCGGATACTATGTCCCAGGTGGACGAGACCCTGGGCGGGCTGCGTATCGTCAAGGCTTTCAACGCGGAGAGGAAGATGTCCGGAAGGTTCGCTGCCGTTACGGAGGCCATGCGCCGCAAGATTTCCCGCGTGAATACCCGCCAGGCGGTGGCGCACCCCCTGAGCGAGTTCCTTGGCACCGTGATGATTGTCCTGGTGCTTTTCATCGGCGGAACCATGATTGTGAGAGGTACCGGCTTTTTTGGCGGCAAGTTCATGGATGCGTCGCAGTTTATCTTCTTCCTGGTGATGCTGTACTCCGTGATAGAGCCCATAAAGGAACTCTCCAAGGCAACCTACGGCATCCCCAAGGGCCTTGCCTCAATGGAGCGCATCAACAAAATCCTGGAAGCGGAGAATCCCATATCGGACCCTGCCAGTCCCAAGCCGCTGGACGGCTTCAGGGATGCCATCCGCTTTGAGGGCGTAGACTTTGCCTACGAGAGCGGGAAGCAGATCCTTAAGGGCATAAACCTTGAAATCCCCCGCGGCAAGATGATAGCCATAGTGGGCGAGTCCGGCGCTGGAAAATCCACCCTGGTGGACCTGGTGCCGCGTTTCTGGGACGTATCGGCAGGTAAGATCACCATCGACGGGACGGACGTCAGGGACGTGAAGGTCAAGGATTTACGAAGTCTCATGGGCAACGTGAACCAGGACCCCATCCTCTTTAACGACACCATCTTCAACAACATCGCCTTCGGGGTTGACGGTGCAACTGAGGAAGACGTGATTGCTGCGGCAAAGATTGCCAACGCGCACGATTTCATAATGGAAAAGCCCGATGGCTACAAGACCAACATCGGCGACCGCGGAACCAAGCTCTCCGGCGGCCAGAGGCAGCGCCTGTCCATAGCGAGGGCCATCCTCAAG
>JAEEGI010017695.1_pt1 | contig 14583 bp, 9 predicted proteins | sample 8958751 | NCBI WGS metagenome assembly JAEEGI01 (sample SAMN16246545, study PRJNA631951) | gut metagenome | biome: gut microbiome; feature: rumen; material: KS-attached | host: Bos | place: Iran: Karaj | collected 2018-10
GATAGTGCCTGTACACCTTCAATCCGTTCGATTCTGCCTTCTTCTGGAACGCCTCTGCCTCGGACTGCCCGTTGAAGTGAGTAATGACCAGACCGCAGACGTTGATCCCTCTGTCGGTGAACATGTCGACAAGCCTGAAGACCTCCGAATCGTATCCGACACTGAAATCCTTACGGATCTTCTTCTTGACAATATCCTCTGCGTTGATCACGATGATGGCTTCGGCATCCTGACCGAACTCCATCAGCATCCTGATCTTACTGTCGGGCATGAAACCAGGAAGAACACGGGACGCATGATAATCATCGAAAAGTTTACCCCCGAACTCCAGATAGAGCTTTCCTCCGAACTTCTCGATACGCTCTCTTATGTGTTCTGACTGGGTTTTAAGATACATGTCGTTGTCGAATCCGACCTTCATGCAAAAAAAGAACTACTGGATTCTATAAAAATGTGCGGACTAACAGTTTTTTTATCGTTCGTTGCCCATTACCGCTCAGGTTATTGTCCATGGCATTGACACCTTACGAAGGAAGACGCGATTACGACGTCGAGGATCTGCTCGCCCAGATTGAGCAGTACAAGGACAGCCATGGCGAAGAGACCGAATACGTCAAGTGCGAGCACAGGAACGCGGACTATTCCGTGATGGACCGCCAGCAGAAGGCATATTACCTCTACTGGAGGGATGAGCTTGCACGCGGCAATTGCTTGAAATCAGACAGAGGATACGTCAAGCTGCGCATCATCGAGATCATAAACAGCGACATGGACCCCAAGGAAGGTATGAGGGAGCTCAGACTGCTCTTCGACAACACGAGGATGCACGGCATGCCTCAGACCGACATCGCTTCGACCATGTTCGACTATGCGGTCGTCCACGACCTTGACCTGCCCATCATGTGGATGGGAAAGGGTTCCGTGAGATCTTTCATGGTCACGTCCGAGATCATGTCCTTCCCCACCAGACGCATCGGGAAGGAGTTGGTGTGGTACCTATCCGGAGGACCGAAGGTACATGCCGACGGAGTGGACAACATCCGCCACATCACTCTATTCAACGACTGCCTCACGGCGATAGACCGTTTCCTCATGGAGAACACTGGTAAAGGAATTGCCAAGACATATTCCGAAGGAATCACCACCGAATTGTACAAGGTGTTCCTGTACCTCCCTTACGGTAAGGACAAGGACTATCAGATAACCTATGAGAAGCTGCGCACTGACGGAGTCTTCGGAGAGTTCATGCTCGGACTCTTCTCCTACACCAGGAAGCTGCTTTGCAAGGAGATAGGGGAGAAGGGCCCGTCCACACCCAGCTCGTTCAATAAGGAGTTCAGGGCGATTGTGGACAGGATAATGGCCGAAGGTCCCGAGGAATACGAGAGGGTGCCGAAGGAATGGCGCGGAACAACTAGGGTCTCCATGTCCTCTAAAGAAAGAGCGCTCGTGGACATGGGCAACAAGCTGGAGGCGCAGTACGGAACCGCCGAGAAACCCAAGCCCATACTCAACATAGATCCCGATGCGGCCAAGCAACATGTCAGCCCGCATCTCAAGACCGATATCGAACGGAACTGGAACGTCGAGATCAAGGAGCGCCAGGAGTACATCCCGTCAGGATTCATCAATCCCGATTACAGATCCTTCTCCGAACCTCAGCGGAAGTTCTACGTCTACTGGAGAGGCCAGACGAGGATGGGCAATTACGGTGAAACCGATTGGGGCTATCTATGGCTCTACCTGTGCGAACTCATCAATGTGAAAGAAGAGCCCGACGAGGTCCTCGACCAGCTATACAACCTCCACAATGCCTACGGCGGTGCCGACGAGGAGAATCTGACAGGTAAAACCTGCTTCGAATACTCCATCGTCCACAAGCTGCCGATACCCGAGCCTTCGATCTACGAATCCAACATCACCGCCTGTCTTTCCGTCGAGCAGTTCCTGAAGGGAATGGATGCCAAACTGGACAAGAACCTCATTCTGTTCCTCTCCGGGATCAACGACAAGACCATGACCAGGGAGTTCGACGATGACTGTGTGGGGATAACCTGCAAGGTGATTCTGGATGCCCAGGCGCGGAAACAGTCCGAAGGCACATCCATAGAGGAATTCTGCGATGCCGAGAAGGTTCCCACAGTAATGACCGTGTTCGACGGTCTGAAGTATTTCAAGGAGATACGCAAGGCCAGATTCTCCTACCGCAACTACATCTACAACGCGGCCTTCGACGATTCCCTCAAGGAAATAGCGAAGAATGTGTTCTCGGCCGTCCGTATGAAGAGGACGGGCAAGCCTGTGAAAATCTCGAAGTTCACAGCTTTCGGGATGGATTGCAAGGATATCCTCTCCAAATCCGTATCCATTTGGTATGAGGAGAAGGAGATCGCTGAGATCAAGGAGAGGGCCAGCAACCTCAAGCTCGACCGCGATGCCGTGACCGGTGCACAGGAGGCCCTCAGGGACGTTACGAGGATGATGAAGACCGAAGAGGATGAGACGCCCTCTGAACCTGTTGAGAAACCAATAGAGGTCAAAGAGGCATCCGGTTCATGGAGCGGTCTGATCCAGACCATGGACGATTCTCAGAAGGGTTATCTCAAAGCAATTCTGGAAGGAAAGGGTAAGTCGTATCTCAAGGAGAACGGCCTGATCATGACTAGGATGGAGGACTCGATAAACGGACTGTCCATGGACAGCATCGGGGACAACATAGTCGAGAACGGCGAGATCTTCGAAGAGTATCTGGCGGACTTAAAGGCCTGTCTTTGAGACAGAACTTTGTTCACTCGCCACCTAATGTGCGCGCGAACGATAGTAGTATATGCGCGATTTCCCATCCGCCCTTCAGTCAGGAGCGACTGCATGACAGCTACAGTACCCAAAAGAACCCTTATCACCATGATTAACGCACTCTCATCTGGAGTCGTACCCAGGAGAGGCCTTGAATATATCGCGGTAGGAAGGAAGAAAGAGACCGAGACATTCGTCAACGACCTTGAATACACGGCCGAGGGCGGAGGAGCATTCAGATTCATCTCTGGACGTTTCGGAAACGGTAAGAGCTTCATGACTCAGATGATACGCAACTATGCGATGGACAAGGGCTTCGTCGTCATGGATGCGGACCTTGCGATCAACAGGAGGCTGACCGGCTCCAAGAAGGAAGGCCTCAACACATACAAGGAACTCCTCAGGAACATGGCGTACAAGGCCAGACCCGACGGCGGTGCCCTCGAATCCCTGCTCCAGGGATGGATCCTGGATACCAAGGAGAAACTGGGAGAGGACGCCAACGCTGAGAGCATCGAGAAATCCATGCGTGCGGACGTAGCGGAGATCTCCAGCCTGCAGAACTTCCAGGACTTCATGAGGGTCATAATATGCTACATGAAGGACTTCCTCGAGGAGAAGGACGACATCACCGCACTCAGATGGCTGAAGGGAGAACTGGACCTCAAGAAGGAATCCAGAAAGGACCTCGGCACCAACATGGTCATCGATGACAGCAACTGGTATGATGTCATCAAACTCTGGTCGGGTATAGTCAAATGTCTCGGATTCAAAGGCCTCGTCGTTTTCATCGACGAAGGAGTGGTACTATACAAGCTGCAGAACAAGGTGTCCAGATCCAACAACTATGAGCGTCTGCTCACGATGTTCAACGACATCATGCAGGGAAAGACAAAGAATCTTTCCATATACGTATGCGGAACCCCTGAATTCATCGAGGACCCCAACAGAGGACTCTACAGCTATGAGGCGCTCCGTTCGAGGCTGGTCGCGGGACGCTACGAGAACGGTTTCGACAACTACCTCGGCCCCATCATCAACCTCAAGCCCCTGACCAATGAGGAAATCTTCGTTCTCCTGAAGACCATCAAGGACCTTCACGAGCAGAGGTACGAGTACGAATCCAACATCACGGACGACATGCTGGAGACCTATCTGAAGACGGTCATGGCCAGCGTCGTTTCGTCCACGATGCTTACCCCCAGGGAGATCACCAGGGACCTTATCAGTCTGCTCGACACCCTGCACCAGAACTCAGAGCTCCAGTTCCTGGACCTTGTAGAGGGCAGAGTCGTCAATGCCGATGCGAACCCCGACGATGAGATCATCGAGGACCTCGAGGTATGAGCGAATACTTCGAGAAACTGCCGTGGTTCATCAAGGAATACATCCACAACTGCAGGTGGTCCGGGTTCAGGGAGATCCAAACCAAGACATTCGAAGCATTCTATTCGACCGACGACCACATCCTCATCTCTGCAGGCACTTCCAGCGGAAAGACCGAAGCTGCGATGTTCCCTGTCATCGGTTCCCTTTACAGCAATCCGCCCGAAAGCATCGGTGCGCTGTATGTCGGGCCCCTCAAAGCACTGATCAACGACCAGTTCGAAAGGATGGGTCCGGTACTCGGTGAATCCGAACTGAAGATAACCGGTTGGCACGGGGACATCGGCAGGTCGTCCAAGGACAGACTGGTAGATGATCCCAGAGGGATACTCCAAATAACACCAGAATCGCTCCAGAACATCCTGTCCTATCATCCCGATGAGGTGGAGAGATTGTTCAGGGACCTTAGGTTCGTGATCATCGATGAGGTGCATGCGTTCATGGATTCCGACAGGGGATTGCAGCTTCTGTGCTGCCTCCAAAGGTTAGAAGTGCTGGCGCATTGCGAACCGAAAAGAATCGGTCTGTCGGCCACCATAGCGAACAAAGAGGCGGCCGCGGAATGGCTGAAGGCCGATACCGGAAGAAGGGTGAGCATCGTCTACGAGGACAATGCTGACGGACGGAACATCCGCATCAAATACAACTACTTCCCGCTGCCCGACCCCCAAACGGAAAGCGTTGACAGGAAGAAAGCGATCACATCCTACTATCTGGACTTGTTCAGGGAGACCCACGGCAACAACTGTATCGTATTCACGAACAGCCGCCACAGTGCCGAGATGACCGCGAAATCCCTGAGGATCGTTTCGGAGAGGAAAGGTTACCCGGACGAGGTCACCATCCATCATGGCAGCATTTCCAAGGAGCTCAGGACCATAGCTGAGGAGAAGCTGAAGAATCCGTCAGTGAAGAACACGACGGTGGCCACTGTGACTCTCGAATTGGGAATAGACGTCGGCGACTTGGATAAGATCGTCCAGATCGATGCTCCGTACACTTGTTCCGGCCTCGTACAGAGGATGGGACGCTCCGGAAGGAGGGGTAACGGACAAAACCTCGTGCTCATGTGCAACGAGGATGAAGAGGAATGGTGGGCGACGCTCGACGGCGTATCGATGAGCCTCGTCAAGGCCATAGCCATGTCGGAACTGATCCTGAATGAAGGGTGGACGGAACCTGCAGAGGACAATTCGATGCCCTTCGGGCTCCTGTATCACCAGACGATGGAATACCTCCGTCCCGGGATCGGAGCGAAGTTCTCCTCGCTGGTCTCGGATGTCCTCACCATGTATCCGTTCAGGAACATCACCAAAGAGCAGTACAAACTGATGATCAAGCATCTGGTCAATCTGGGCCACATCGAGGTCATGTCGGACCAGACATTGCTCATAGGGGAGAAGGCAGAGAGGATCGTATTCAACAGGGACTTCTGCTCGGTGTTCACAACCAAGAAGGAGGTGCTGGTCAAATGCGACAGCCGTACTGTCGGCTCCATTCAGAACATGCCCCAGGAAGATGACCTGATCCAGCTGGCAGGACGTGTCTGGAGGGTCTTGAAGGCATCGAAGGAGAAATCCATGGTGGAAGTGGAGGAATGCGACGGCGAAGCATGCAATCCCTGGAGGTCCGGAACCCCGCCGACGCACACCCGCGTCATGAAGAAGATGCTGGAGGTTCTCGAGAGCGATACTGAATACCCATATCTGGATGAGGCGGCGAGAATACGTTTGGAAGAGAGCAGAGCGACGGCCAGGTCCAACGGCATGACCTACATGTTCTCAGAGAGAACCGGCGGTTTCAGGATGTATCCTTGGCTCGGAACGAAACAATTCGACACCCTCCGCAGAGTCCTGCAGAAGGTTATAGGTACTGACAGCATTCGTGCTTTCCAGCCCTATTACATCGATATCCGCACCAAACTGTCCGAGGACCAGATCATCAACAAGGTCTACAACTATCTGGAGAACAAGGATATCTCATCGCTCATCTACGACGAGGATCTCCTGAAATTCGGGAAATACGACAAATTCATCCCTGAATCCCTGCTGGTAAGGGAGTATGCCATGGATAAATTGGATGCGGATCTCGAGCTTTGAACACAAACTGAAGACGGCTTAGCACCCACCATTTATTTTATTATAGAAGGCATGACCCGCAAACATGCAGATCTCCAACAGGATAAACGACATTCCGATGTCGGGTATCAGGAAAATGTTCGACCTTGCTGGTCCGAACTCGATCAACCTAGGTCTTGGCGAGCCCGATCTCGCACCTCCCAATGAAGCAATCGAAGGGATGAACAAAGCGGCATCGGACGGCCTCAACAAATACGGTCCCACAGCCGGAATCCCTCAGCTCAGACAGGCCGTTGCGGACAGATTCAGGAAATACGGCGACATCACGGGCGACAACATCATGATCACGCCCAGCGGATCGTCGGCGCTGCTGGAGATCACAATGAGCGTGGTGAATCCAGGGGACGATGTTCTGGTCCCCAGTCCCGGATTCGTCATATACGGTCCGCATGCACAGCTTGCTGGCGGAACCTACACGGAATACAAGCTCACCGACGGCGACTTCCAGCCGGATATCGACGACATACAGTCGAAGATCACCCCGAAGACCAAGATGATCGTCGTCACAACGCCGTCCAATCCCACAGGAGGGGTCCTCAACGAAGAGAGCTATAAGGCGCTCTGCGACATCGCTGCGGACAAGAACATAACCATCATGGCCGACGAGGTCTACGAATCGTTCATTTACGAAGGCAAGCACCTCTCATTCATGAACCAACTGGACAAGGCCATAGTCGCCAGCGGATTCTCCAAGATGATGGCGGTCACAGGATGGAGGATGGGATTCCTTTGCGCGAGCAAGGAGATGATGGAATACCTGATCAAGATGCAATATCATGTGTGCGCCAGCCCCAACATGCCGGCCATGTACGGTATACTCAACGCCCTCCCTAACATAGACCCTTACCTGGACAACGCCAGGAAGGTCTACAAGGCAAGAAGGGACCTCATATGCAAGAGGATCAACGAGATCCCCGGCATGAGCATTCAGCCCCCCAAGGGTGCATTCTATGCATTCCCCTCGTACGACATGGACATGAAGTCTGCCGATCTGGCCGCTGAACTTGTCAAAGCGGGACTCATATGCACACCTGGATCGGCATTCGGAAAGTACGGAGAAGGCCACCTGAGGTTCTCCTATGCGGCGGACGAGACCAAGATCAACGCGGGGATGGACATCCTCGAATCCACAATGAAGAAACTGAGATGATACGATGGCAGGAGAATTGGATCCAAACGCAAGCCTCTTCGGAGGAGAAGAGGAAGAGAAATCGCCGGAAGAGCTGCTCAATGAGTATGCGTTCGGCAAGAATCCGAACAGAGCGGTCGCAATGGAGACCCTGTTCGGCAAGAGACTCATCGAGGATACCCTCAACGATGACAAGCTCCCTGTCGAAGCGAAGATGTCCTTCGTGTTCAAGGCAACAGCGCATGGCATCCTTGACATGCTCATGGAATGCCTCCAGCCTGAATACAGAGAGGAGGTCGCAACGAGCCTGGATTCCTTCATAGGGATAAATCTTGTCAACCAGAAGTTCAAAGTGGATCTCGTGGATGCAGTCATGAAGGAGCTCGCCAAAGTGGAGCAGCAGCCCGGCGAGTCTGATGAGAACTTCGAAAAGAGGCTCATGGCACTGGAAGAGGGTTGGTGGGAGATCCCCCAGCCCGTCCTCAACGGACGCAACCCCAACGATGCCATCAGGGAAGAGATGGGAAAATACGGATTGAATCAGTGATGTCTAGCGAATGGTACACTGCCTCTGCTCCCGGGAAATTCGTGGTGCTCGGAGAGCATTCAGTGGTTTACGGCAAACCGGCCGTGGTCCTAGCGACAGACCGCAGGATAACATGCAGCGTACGCAGGAGCAAGAAGAACAGCCTTAACGGAGAATACCTGGACCTGAGCAAACAACCTCATTTCAATTACCTGACCAGGAACCTCAACCACTGTCTGGATTTCCTGACGGTGAGCGAGATCCCCTCCGGTTCCGGTCTCGGATCGTCGGCATCTCTGTCAGCGGCATTGGCCCTGGCCATACATTCGGAGAGAGGCGAGTCGCCAACGGAATTGGCTTTGGTCGAAGAGGCCTACGGTGCGGAACTGTTCGCACAGGGAAACGGCTCACCCATGGATGCATCTGCATGTGTCCACGGAGGAGGCATCGCCATCAACACCAAGGATGATTCCAAGGAACTGTGGACGATTTCACGCAACGACAGGACTTGGAAGGTCACGGATATCAAGGTACCCAAACTGTCGTTCGTCATAGGCAACACCGGCGTGAAGGCCCCTACTGGCCCTCAGGTTGCGAAGGTCAGAAGATTCTTCGACAAGAACAGCTTCGCATCGGACATCATCGATGAGATGGGAGACACCACATTGGAAGGATATGATGCTCTGAAGAGAGGCGACGTGGAGGAACTGGGCCGTCTCATGACCAACGACCACAAGCTCCTCTCCATCCTCGGTGTATCCTGCAAGGAACTCAACAAACTGGTCAACGCATCGCTCCCATACTCCTACGGTGCAAAGCTCACCGGTTCCGGAGGAGGAGGTTGCATGGTAGCGCTTACCGATGAACCGGAGAAGGTCGCGGAAGCCATCAGGTCAAGGGGCGGAACGCCCTATATCATGAACAGCGGATCGGAAGGAGTCCGTATGGAGACAGGTATCGCCCAGGGAGAGCCCATGGACATACCTATGATGAGGTGAATCGAATGGGAATGATTGAGGATGAGATCGCCAGACTGATGCAGAAATGCATCAGCTGCGGAAAATGCACACCGTACTGCCCCGCCAACAAATATGGCGGTCTCGATCCTCACGAGATCATGATCGGAGGAGAGGAGGATGTCTCTACGTGCATCCTTTGCGGTACATGCTCACAGGTCTGCAGAAGGAGCGATCCATTCACAGTCATGAGGGATCTCAAGGCGCTTGCCAACGATCTCCATGTCTCCGAGACATACAAACAGACAGGCTATGCGATGCCTATCGAGGACCACCCCTCCCGCGACGAGCTCGTCTGCGAATGGGATGGTGACGACACATACATCATGCCCGGATGCGTTGTTGAATGCAAAGCCCCTTACCTGGAATACGCTGCAACGCTGGCTGTCAAAGCTGTAGGGAAGACCTGCTCCGAACTGGAGAATTCAGGATGCTGTCTCCGTCCACCGCAGTTCAGGGAGATGCAGGAGACCGAGAGGCATGAGAAGATTATCAATGTCTCAAAGGCGGCCCACGGAAAGGAACTGATAACGCTCTGCGGAGGCTGTACCGAAGCCCTTGTCGAACATGGAGTGCAGACTTCCAACATGGTAGAGTTCCTGTACAAGAACATCGACAGACTTCCTAAACTGGACAGGAAGATCAAGGTAGCGATCGAGCCGGGATGCTCATGCATGCCGCTGAAGAAAGAGATGATCGCGGTCGTAGAGGCTCTCGGTTGTGAATTCGTCAACAACGGAATGGGATGCTGCGGAAAGGATACCGTGTTGGCAGAAACGATGATGGCGGACAGGGAGAAGGAATGCGGCAATGGATGCCTCATAGTCGTGGCCTGTCCGAAGTGCTTCACGAAATACGATGCCCAGCCTAATGGGATGCCCGTATTGTTCCTATCGGAATTGGTGGCATGGGCGAACGGCCATACGGAGACGTTCAAGTATCACAACATACCGATCGAACCCGATAACGAAGAATTCTACAAGCCCAGATTCGAAGGGTTCATACCCAAAGAGAGCAAGGGCATGCGCTGGTGAAGAATTAATAAAAAAAAGAGGGGCAGATGCCCCTGACTGTTTTCAGATCAGGTCCTCGAATCCCTCTACGACCTTAGGATACTTCTCCTTGATGGCCTTCAAGAGATTGTAGACCGTAACGTTGGTGATCTTGGATGTGCTGATCATCTTGATGATGTCATCAATGGTGTCATCATCGAGTGTCGCCAGCTTCTCCTTTGCCATCCAGTTCCTGAACAGCTTATCCTCCATCCTGTCGCGCCATCTCTTTTCGTAAGGCTGCAGGGCCTTCTTGGAGAAGTCCCCAGTCTTGTTGCACTCTGCGAGAACCTGACCGGCGTACATTCCCGTCCTGCATGCATGGCAGATTCCTCCGCCAGTGATGGGATCGATGATCCTTGCGGCATCTCCGACAAGAATAATGTTATCATCAATAGCACAGTCCAATCCGGGACATGTGGACACGAATCCTCCCATGATCTCAAGGATCTGTCCGTTCTTGAACCTGGGATCCTCTGCGATCCATTTGTCGAGATAGTACTTCGCGTCAGCTCCCTTAGTGCAGAGCTGTCCGGCCACGCCGATACCGACGTTAGCGACCTTCTCACCCTTGGGGAACACCCAGATATATCCTCCGGGTGCACATGAACCGATGACGAATTCGCAGTAATCAGGTGCGACATCGATGTTGCACATCCTGTACTGGATGCAGGAATCTATATCGCTGAGCTTCAGCGTGGTGTCGATACCGGCCCACCTGGCGACCTGGGATTCGTATCCGTCCGCTGCGACGATTGCCTTGGCACGGATCTCGATCTCCTCCCCCATGGATTTGGCCTTGATACCAACGAGCTTTCCGTTCTCGCGGATGACGCCGGTACACGATGTCCTCATCATGATCTTGGCGCCTGCGTTTGCCGCGTCCCTTGCCAACGCTTTGTCGAAGAGGTGCCTCTCCAACACATATCCGACCTCGTTTCCGGCCTTGGACTCGTCAAGCTGGTAGGAGGTTCCTTTCGTGGACTTGATTATGGCGCCCTTCATGTCACCTCTGATCCATGTCCTGTCAGGAACTATTCCGACCTCATCAAGCCAGGATTTCGAAACTCCCTCTGCACATCTGAGCGGCGCTCCAATCTCGGCCTTCTTCTCGATAAGGATTGTGTCCATACCTCCCTGGGCACAATACCTGGCTGCCATGCTTCCGCCGGGACCTGCCCCGACGACCACTACGTCACATGTGTATGTCTTCATGGTATCACTCCTTCGAAAGTGCTCCCACGGGGCACAGTTTCACACAGATACCGCAGTTAATGCAGTCCTTGTTGAATTCCAGAACGAAATCGTTCAGGAATATCGCATTCTTAGGGCATGAACCCACACAGCCTCCGCAGTGCAGGCATTTGTCCACATTGACAGATATCATTTGACTCTCTCCGAACTCACTCGGGGCCTCTCTCGTCGATGGGCACTATCAGTGCGGCATCGATCTTGTCGGCCTCCTCTTTGTGAAGTTTCTTCCACTCGTCCAACGGGATGGAGAACTTCGCTTCGATCTCTCTGCGGAACTCGGGTCCGCTGTTGTAGGCGCAGAAGGGGTACAGACGGCAGTCCGGAGTAATGTAGTGGACTCCGCAGCGCCTTACCCTTTCGATGTCGTAGTTGTAGCTGTCCTGGAAGTGCATTCCTGCCAGGAGCATCATCTTCCATGAGAAGTTCGCCAGTGCCTTCTTGGAATCGCTTCCCATGACACCTCTAAGCATGTCGACGAACTTCTTCTTAGTCAATCCCTCGGGCATCTTGCTCTCGTCGATACAGCTGTTCAGGAGCTTGATCAGCTTTGCTGCGTAGAGCTTCTTGAACCTTGCGTTGTCCATCTTGTCGGAGATCTTGTTGAGCTCCTTGGAGAATCTGTCGATGTCGACGAATCTGGGGAACGGGACGACGTTGCCCTTCTCATCCTGGAAGAGGTATGTCGCCAATCCGCAGTGGGGATGTGTGGTGAATGTGACCTTGGTCTTTCCGAGAAGGATGGAAGCGAACTTGGAGATGGGTGCGACAACAGGGACGGGGTACCAATCGTCCTTGTTTGCGTAACCTGTCTGCTTCTCAACCCTGTCCACGAGATCAGTGAGGGTGAACCTTCCTGTCTCCAGCTCCTCCTTTGTGACCCTTCCGGTGAATGCCACGGGCTGGAAGTTGACTGCCCTGATGATATCGGAGTTGTCGAAAGCGAACTTCACGATATCTCCGACGAGGTTGTCGTTGACCCCGTTGATGATGACAGGGACGAGAACGATGGACGGGCTGTGGAGTCCGTCCTCCTTGAGCCTTCTGCAGTTCTCGAGGACCTTCTGCTTGTTGGCCCACATCTTCCTTCCCCTGACCCTGAGGTAGATCTCGTCATCCATTCCGTCGAACTGGAGATAGATAGTGTTGAGACCAGCCTCCTTGGCCGCCTTGAGGAACTCGTAGTGGTATGCGAACTCCAATCCGTTGGTTGCCACCTGGATTTGGGCGAATCCCAACTTCTTGGCGTCTGCGATGATGTCAACGAACCTGGGGTGCACCGTAGGCTCCCCTCCGGCGAACTGTACTGCCGTATTCGCGATAGGCTTCTCGGACCTGAGCGCAACGAGCATCTTGTGGACCTCCTCGAAGGAGGGCTCGTAAACGTATCCCTGGTCGTTGGCGTTGGCGAAACAGATGGGACAATGCATGTTGCATCTGTTGGTCAGATCGACATTGGCGATCATCGTGCATGAGAGCATATCGATCCTCTGATTGTCGATGACGATACTTGCGGTGTCATCGTTATCCTTGATGGTCTCGTTCATGGAGTTGTGGATTCCGATTCCGTCCGTCGCAAACTTCTCTGCCTTCAGGTAGAGGTCTACGTCGGTCCAGATCTTATCACTGAAGTGACCGTGCTCGGGGCAGTCCTTTTCCATAACGACCCCTCCATTCTTCTCCATGAGGGTGGCCTCGATGATCTTTCCGCATTCCGGACAGATAGACTGCGTCTTTTTGGGAAGACCAGTCTTTGCCGTGTATTCTATTGACGTTCTAGTCATGGTACCTTGTCTCGTACGATACGATAATAATATAAAATGGGTAGCCACACAATCGCGCGCGTTTCGTTGTAATTATAGGAGTCTGCTTAATTCCGATTGTTGACCGCAGTATCCGTGTTTTAAATATCTCCAACAAGACAAGGCAGAACATGATTGACGATCGCAAGGCGAACATGCCATTTTCGGTATTGGCAGTTGCCATCCTCCTCATGGCATCCGTAGCCGGTGCGGTGGTTGCAGATCACAGCAGGTCCGGAAACAACGTGGACATGACAGCAGATTCGGCAGCTGCCCTGGAAAGGTCTGTAGATGACATCTCATCCTATGTCGAACAGGAACTGGGGGTGATCATACTCGACATCTCCAAGGACGATTCCCTCGGAAGTCTGGAGAACAGGGCAGAGGAATTCGAGAAAAGAGCCTATGATTGGGTGGACGAACGTTTCCCCATGGGGAGCGGTGGCATGACCGCAGACCTGCTCGACCGCGAATTCGAACTGAAAGCAGAGTCGATGGAGGTCCTGCAGTACGAGGGAGGAGTGGGCGGTTTCACCCCGGCATACCTCCGCGGAACGGGCACGATGGAATTGAAGGTCCGCTCAGGATTCGGCAGCTCCGAGAAGACGGTGGAGATATCGACGGATGGAAGCTACGCATTGCCGTTGGCATCCGAGAGGGGGTCGATGTTCGAAAGGATGACCGAGGACGGAGGTATATCCATTTCGCAGATAATGTCATATGAATTGAGCTCTCTGGCACAGTATCGTGTACTGAACGGTTACGGGGCCATGGCAAAGTACGGTTCCAAGGGTACGGAATCTATAATCACGGCAGAGGATGTCAGGGAAGCGTACGAGAACGCCCTTAGTTTGATAGGCATCATCTGCTTCAGGGACTCGGACGGGAATCTCGCCACCGACAGGGCGGACCTCGCAGATATGATGGCCGGGGACAGCATCATCATCGACAGGGCATCCTTCTACGGACAGGTTATGATGTCCGCCGTAGACGACATCGCACTGAAATGGTTCGACTACCTGTGCGGGAACTATGTCCTGGATGACCTGGACAGGAAACTGTCGATGGAAAGATGGGCACTGGATGCACTCATCAACTTCTTCACCGGGGACGATGTGTTCGGAGCCGGCAGCTACATCAAGGATGTCATGAAAGAAGCAGGGATCAAGGAATCGGTATACCGCTTCCCAGGATCGGGAAAGACCACGATCAGCGTTGGAGGATACACAGTAACCGTGGACAATCCGACCGTTGATATCCTTGGACAGAGTTGGATCGAATTCTTCAATGTGCATTACCGCATGGGGAACAGCTACATCCAGGACACCATCAGACAGATACTGAACTCTGCCGCCGTCTCCCTGTTCGAATCAAATTACCCGCCGATCGTCCTGTACCTGGACCCTTCGGACGGCATCGCATTCATGGATCAGATAACGGAAGCGTACAGATCATTGACGACTGAATGCATATCTGCAGTGGACGAT
>JAEEGI010017696.1_pt1 | contig 14583 bp, 9 predicted proteins | sample 8958751 | NCBI WGS metagenome assembly JAEEGI01 (sample SAMN16246545, study PRJNA631951) | gut metagenome | biome: gut microbiome; feature: rumen; material: KS-attached | host: Bos | place: Iran: Karaj | collected 2018-10
CTAGGAACCTCTACCATCTCGTAAGCCTCAACAAGGTCTCCCTCGTGGATACCGTCAAATCCGTCAAATACAAGACCACACTCGAAGCCTTCCTTAACTTCCTTGACGTCATCCTTGAATCTCTTAAGGGATGCAAGATCTCCTTCGAAGATTTGCTCGTCATCTCTGGTGATACGAACCTTGCAATCCTTCTTGATGATACCGTCCTTGACAAAGGCACCAGCGATATTGCCGACCTTGGAAGCCTTGAATATCTGGCGAACCTCTGCATGACCTGTAATTCTCTCTTCGTAAACAGGAGCAAGCATACCCTTCATAGCATACTCGATCTCCTCGATTGCCTGATAAATAACCTTGTAAAGCTTGATCTCAACGCCCTCGTGATCAGCCATGCTCTTGGCTGTTGCATCAGGACGAACGTCAAATCCGATGATGATGGCATTTGATGCTGCAGCAAGTGTTACATCAGACTCATTGATGGCACCAACACCGCCATGGATAACCTTAACAACAACCTCTTCGTTAGAGAGCTTGAGAAGTGACTGCTTAAGAGCCTCTACGCTACCCTGAACGTCAGCTTTGATGATGATGTTAAGTTCCTGAAGTCTGCCCTCTTCGATCTTGGAGTACAGATCATCAAGTGACATCTTAGCCTTGGTCTCTTCGATAAGATCCTTCTTGTGCTGCTGAAGGTATGTGTTTGCATACTGCTTAGCTTCTTTGTCAGTCTCGTGTCCAAGGAATACCTCACCGGCATTTGGAACATCTGAAAGACCAAGGATCTCAACTGGCTGTGAAGGACGAGCTTCCTTGAGCTTGTTGCCCTTGTCATCAACCATGGCTCTAACCTTACCTGAGCTTGCACCAGCAGAAATGAAGTCACCTACATGAAGTGTACCCTTCTGAACAAGTACGTTAGCTACAGGACCACGGCCCTTATCAAGTCTTGCCTCAAGGACAAGTCCTCTTGCCTCTCTGTCTGGGTTAGCCTTGAGCTCAAGGATGTCAGCTGTAAGGATGATGGTCTCAAGAAGAGTATCAATTCCTTCGCCAGACTTAGCAGATACAGGTACGAACTCTGTTGTTCCGCCCCAATCTGTAGAGATAAGACCGTACTCAGTCATCTCCTGCTTAACTCTGTCAATATTTGCATTAGGCTTATCAATCTTGTTGACAGCCACGATGATCTCAACTTCTGCAGCCTTAGCGTGGTTGATAGCTTCTACTGTCTGAGGCATTACACCGTCATCAGCAGCTACAACAAGGACTGCAATATCTGTGGAATTAGCACCACGCATACGCATTGCTGTGAATGCTTCGTGTCCAGGAGTATCAAGGAAGGTGATCTTCTGATCATTAATAGATACTGTGTAAGCACCGATCCTCTGTGTGATACCGCCTGCCTCTCTGTCTGTTACAGATGTCTTACGGATAGCATCAAGAAGTGATGTTTTACCGTGGTCAACGTGACCCATTACGCAGACAACTGGAGGTCTCTTCTTAAGTGTCTCTGGAGCATCCTCATCCTCTTTAAGAAGTTCTTCGATGATATCTACAGGAACTTCCTTCTCACAGATGATGTCATACTCAATTGCTATATTCTCAGCTTCCTCATAAGTAAGCTCAGTGTTAACTGTTGAAACCTGTCCTGCCATAAAGAGCTTCTTGATGATAACAGATGGCTGCATCTTCATCTTCTCAGCCAGCTCTTTGATGGAAACCTTCTCAGGAATAGAGATAACCTTGATCTGCTCCTCAGGCTCCTCCACCTTCTTAACTTCAGGCTTGATGAATCTGCCAACCCTCTTACTTCTTGGCATCATCTCTTCCTGCTCGTAAGCAAGATCCTTCTTGTTTCTCTTATCCTTTTCCTGACCAGCTCTTCTGCGGTCGTCATCTCTGCGTCCTGGTCCCTGTTTTTCAGCTGGTGCCTCAAATCCGCCACGTCCGCCAGCATTCTTGTCAAACTTGTTTCCACCAAATCTGTTGTCGTTCTTGCCAGCGAACCTGTTTCCGCCCTGATTATTTCTATCAGGTCCCTGAGATGGACCTCTGTCATTTCTGTTTTGGAAACCGCCTCTGTCAGGTCTTCCCTGATTTCTATCCTGGTTTCTGTCCTGTCTCTCAGGTCTTACAGGTCTGTCGTTACTTCTGTTATCGCTTGAAGGAGCAGCAGGTCTATTGTCCCTGTTCTCTCTCTGAGGTGCAGGCTGCTGAACCTGTGGCTTCTCCTGAGCCTGCACTGGTGCTGCTACAGGTGCTTCCTTCTTAGGAGCAGCTGGCTTTGGTGTCACGCTCTTGTTAACAGATGTATTGTAGCTATCAAGCTGTGATGGTGCAGTTAAAGGCTTGATAGGATGATATACATTCTGAGACTGGGCAAAGGTTCTTCTCTGTCCCTGACCATTCTGACCATTATTTCTGTTGTCACGCCTCTGGTTATCGAAGTTTCTGTTTCCACCCTGAGGCTGTCCACCCTGGCCATTTCTTCCCATGTTGCTGTTAGTTACAACAATGATGTTCTTTTTCTTTTTAGGTGGAACCTTTGAAGGATCTGCTGCCTTTGGAGCTTCTGCCTTAGGAGCCTGACTCTTCTCAGCCTTAGGAACTTCCTGCTTAGGAGCTTCAGCTTTTGGAGCCTCTTCCTTCTTAGGTTCAGCTTCTTCCTTTACCTTTTTAGGCTTTTCTTCCTTGGCAGGCTTCTCAGAAGCCTCTGCCTTTGCAGCCTTCTTGCCAAAGTTCTTTCTAGCAACTTCTGCGTCTGTCTCTTCGATAGAACTATTAGAACGCTTTGCTTCTATTCCATTCTCCTGCAAAAAAGCTATAAGCTCTTTTGCCTCGCATCCAATCTCGCTTGCAAGTTCGGATATTTTAATTTTTGCCATTCACATTCCCTCCGCCAGTTTCTTCTGTGAGTAAGTTCTTTCGAAGTGACTTTGACAACCCTAAGTCCGTAATTGCCAGACTTGTTCGAACACCCTTACCTATTGCATGTCCAAGGCTCTCCTTGTCACCAAAAAAAGCTATTGGTACATCATAATACTTACATTTATCTGAAAACTGCTTGATGGTGTTATCTGAAGCATCTTCAGTAACGATCACCAGATACGCAGTTTTATTGCGGATCGCTTCCATTGTTGCAAACTCTCCGCTTTTTACCTTACCAGCCCGCATTGACAGGCTGATCAGGGAATAAACTTTGCCTACATCCAAAATTTATATAAGCTCCTTTTCTATACGTTCCAGAACTTCTCCCGGAACCTGCGCCTTAAGTGATCTCTCAAGGCCCTTGTTTCTTGCTGCCTTTTTAAGACACTCAGAACTTTTGCAGATATATGCGCCGCGGCCGTTGGCCTTACCTGTTGCGTCCAAAAGAATCTCACCCTCACCTGTTCTTATTATCCTGATGAGGTCTTTTTTGTCCTTCATCTCGCCGCAACCAACGCATTTTCTCATTGGAATTTTCTTTTGCATTTAAGAATTACTCCTCAGTATTCTGCTCCTCTGAAGACTCCTCGTACTCGCCTTCATACTCGCCCTCATACTCCTCATCGTAATCCTCATCATCCATATAGTCTTCCATACGGAATCCAGGAGCATCCTTGGCATGAGTCTCATCCTTGATATCGATCTTGTAGCCTGTAAGTCTTGCTGCAAGTCTTGCGTTCTGACCTTCCTTACCAATTGCAAGTGAAAGCTGATAGTCAGGAACTACAACCTTGGCACTCTTCTCATCAGGATCAGCAAATACTGCTACGATCTTAGCTGGAGAAAGAGCGTTCTGGATAAGGTTACCAGGGTTCTCATCCCAGTTGATGACGTCAATCTTCTCTCCGCCAAGCTCATCTACTATAAGGTTAACTCTGTTACCATTAACACCTACGCATGCACCAACTGCATCTACGTTAGGGTCCTTAGAGTAAACAGCGATCTTGGTACGGCTTCCAGCCTCTCTTGCGATTGACTTGATCTCAACAGTTCCGTCCTGAATCTCAGCAACTTCCTGCTCAAAAAGTCTCTTTACAAGGTCTGGATGTGTACGGGATACAAGGATCCTTGGTCCCTTTGAACCGTTCTTAACTTCAAGAACATATACTCTGAGTCTCTGAGTAGGTCTGTAAACTTCACCCTTAACCTGCTCGTTCTCATTGAGGATGGCATCTGCTCTTCCAAGGTTGATGCTGATGTTCTTGCCGATAAATCTCTGAACAACACCTGTTACGATGTCGTGCTCTTTCTCGAAGTATTCATTATAAATAGCGCCGCGCTCTTCCTCACGGATCTTCTGAAGGATTACGTTCTTGGCGTTCTGTGTGGCAATTCTTCCAAACTCCTTGGAGTTAAGTGAAACAGCTACGATATCACCAACCTTAGCCTTTTTACTGATCTTCTTGGCATCGTCAAGACTGATCTCAAGCTGAGGATCCATAACATCATCTGCAGTCTCAACAACTTCCTTGTCTGCATAGCACTTGAAGTCGCAGTTTACTCTGTCAACTTCAACTCTGACATTCTCTGCCTTTCCAAAGTTGTTCTTGCAGGCTGTCACAAGAGAATTCTCGATAGCATCAAACAGAGAATCTTTGCTGATGTTCTTTTCCTTCTCAAGCAGCTCAAGGGCATCCATTAATTCTTTACTCATTGTAATCTCCTTTTTTTGACCGGATCAAAAGTCCAGCGCAAGTTTAATGACTGATATCTCTTTTCTTATGAAAGTTACATCTTTTTCATTTATAGTTACGGTTACTGTGGATTCATCAAATCCCTTAAGTACACCGGCAAACTCCTTGGTTCCGTCCTGTGGTTTAAAGAGCTTAAGCTCAACCTCCTTACCAATGGACTTCTCTAAGTGTCTGTCTTTTTTTAGCTGTCTGCCAAGACCTGGGCTTGAAACCTCAAGAGTGTAGGCTTCATCGATGAAATCATCCTCATCAAGAGCATCTGACAGTGCATGGTTTACATCTACGCAGTCGTTGATGTTAACTCCGCCTTCCTTGTCGATGTAGGCCCTAAGGTACCACTCGCCAGCTTCCTTGACGTACTCAACGTCATAGATCTCTACCCCGCATTTATCTGCGATAGGCTTGAGCATAGCTTCTGTTTTTGCTTCTATTTCGCTTTTCTTTGACATAAATCACCTCTTAGGCATAAGAAAAGTGAGCTCCGGAAAGCTCACTTCTAATCTACTGTCACGATGACAATAACACATAAACTGTGAAACGTCAAGGGGTTAGTATTAAGAGGCATAAATCGGACACCTCATGAGTACAATAAAAGCATAAGAAATAGTTGCTAAGGAGGTAGCATATGGACGCAGCATACATGGCATACAGAGAACTTCGAATAAAAGAGAACAAGGCAAGGCGCCTTAAAATAGTAAAGCGCCAGAGAATAGCACTGGCGCTCATAATCTTTACTATCGTATTTTGTATCGCATTTATCTTCTGGACGCTTCTATCAAGCGCTCAGGCTCAGGGTGAGATTTCCTACAAGTACTACACCCAGGTAGAAGTCAAGGCTGGAGATACCCTTGATAGCATCGCTGATAAATATCTGGCTTCCGGTGATGAAAAACAACATTATATTAATGAAGTCATAAATACCAATCACCTGGATGAGGATGGACATATCCTTGCGGGCACCAGTATTGTTGTTCCATATTACTCAAGGGAGTTTAAGTAAACCTTGCTTATTTTAGCCTTGTAAGCGCTGTGTGATATACTCCTTCAGCTTCCATATCATCCTCTGACCTTAGAGCCGCAGCGGTCTCAATTTTCAGAGTCACACTGTTTCCATCAACTGCCTTGATAGCTTCGATTCTCTTTTTTAACGAAGCAGCGATGATCTGAAGCTCCTTGAGGGCACTTGCATGAGTGATAAGCGCAAAGTCCGACTTTCTTACTCTGCAGATTGCACTGCTTGATCCAGTAGCCTCAACAATCTTGTCTGCAATTGCCTTTAGCACTTTATCTGAAAACGCTTTGCCATATGAAGCCTCTATCCGCTCCTGATTTACGTTCTTCAGTATTACCACTCCATAGTCTGTAGCATTCTGCGCATACTGAACAGAATAGTCAACCATGGAACTTAAGAATGCCCTTATGGACATAAGTCCTGTCACCTTGTCAACGGTATCAATCTGATAGAAGGAATCCATGCGGCTTAGCTCTTCACCGATATCTATAAGATACCCCATGATCCCCACGATCTTACCATTGACATATACTGGAGCCTTATTACAGATAGTGTTATGAATAACTCCATTGATTATGTACTGAGACGGAGCATTATCCACAGTTTCTCCCTTTGTAAGGATTGCTACATCTTCTTTTATGCTTCTTTCCTTATCAACCAACCAGTTTTGCTTTTCTGAGGGTTTTCCTTTAATGTCATCCACCGAAGTTATTCCGAAAAAGTCCAGGAAAGCCTGACTAGCCCCGATAAAGTTCCTATCCTTGTCTTTCCAGAAAAACTTGACGGAAGAATTGGCCACAAAGTTCATAAACAGCTTGGAATAAAGCTCTAGCTCATCTGATTTAAGACCATAATCCTCAAACCTGAACATTCCACCAGATTCATCTATGGTGTCTTTTATTCTTTCCGGCAGAGCTCTAATACAGACCATAAACTCTCTACCACCGGTTCCCGGAATGATCATTATCACATTGGCTGTCCACTTATATGAGCCATCATTTTGCTTCATCCTGAAGACATCTTCTATATAGCCAACTCCAGAATTTTCAACTCTCTCTTTTAAAGTGGTGGGATCTGTAAACTCTTCAAACCTTTTCCGGTCTGCAGATGATATAACTTCAGTTTTAAGACTGGCTATCACTTCACTTAAGGTATTGCTGCCGTGAACCTGCTGGAATGTGGATCTTCCAAGAAGCGGTATCGCCGTATCTGCAGTAGGATTGATCTGCAAAATATTATGAAAGAGGTGGTTGAGCTCTTTTAACTTATTATCTACGCTATGCTGCATGCGAAGGGATTTATCAGAAGAGATATTATGGATTGCCCCCTTGATAATGTATTTTCCTTCATTTTCAGCAAGAACCTGTCCCACAAATCTGTAGATATTGCCATTACCGGTATAATAAAAAGTCTCCTGATTTTTTGATCTTTCAAGGATATTGGCAAACTCACGGTACTTTTTGATAAGAGGAGACGCTGTGTGATAGATCTTCTTATCTGCATCAGCAAGAGTAGTTGCGGTTTCAAATACCTGGGCCATGTATTGCTCATTCATGAAAAGAGTCCTGAACTCTTTTCCATCGTCCTCTAAGATCTCAAGGGGCTCATCCGTTACCCTTGCAGCTTTAGAAGCAACATCATAAAAATGTCGCCATTTTCGTTCTTCTATCTTAATGTTCTGTTTTTCTATATGCTCAAAGAACTCATCAACTGGCATGGGCTTACCATAATAATAGCCCTGAAGTCTTCCGCATCCGATCTTACGAAGGAAGTCCACCTGTTCCATGGTCTCAACACCTTCTGCAAGTGTTGCTATATCGATATCCTTGGCCATGGTAATGGTGGAAGTCATGATAGCCTTGGACTTATCCGTAAACTTCCTTAAAAACTCCATATCCAGCTTGATGGTATCAAAGTTGTAGTCCTTAAGAAGATTAAGGGATGAGTATCCACTTCCAAAATCATCCATCCAGACCTCGTATCCAGCCTCTCTGAAGCTGTCGATCATCCTATCCATAAGATCAGCGTCAGATACGATCATGCTCTCTGTTACTTCTACATGAATGTAGTCCCTTGGAACATCATACCTGTCGACAAATTCTTCTAATGCCGCAAGCATATCCGCTTCTTCAAAGTCCAGCCTTGAGACATTTACAGATACAGGTACAGTAGGAAGCTTGTTTTTGAGTCTTTCAGAAATATCCTTGCATACCTGTTCTATGATAAAAAGATCAAGCTTATGGATCTGCCTTGTCTTTTCCAAGGTTCCTATGAATTTGTCAGGTGGAAGAAAGCCCATCTCAGGATCGATCCAACGGGCCAGGGACTCAGCACCGCATAACTGCTCAGTAAGGGAGCGGATAACAGGCTGATAATAAACCTTGATCCATCCGCTTTCTAAAGCCTTATCAATATTATCAGTGACATACTGCTTTACTGATGTGGCCATGAAGGAAATCTCCCTTTATTGTTGCTGATATATTGAGCATAACATATATAAATGTACGGGTCAAAAAAGAAAATAAAAAACCAGAAAAACCCCTGCTCAAATGAGCAGGGGCCTTAGGTTTATGACCTGTTATCAGTCGATTTTGTTTTTATTTTTCTCTTCTTCTTTTCTCATGTGCTCTTCATACATCTTCTTACCAGTTACTCCAAGAAGTGCTACGATGAGGATCCACCACCAGTTCATCTTTCTTGCCTCATCATTTACAGTGGTTCCAGAAGCAAGAGCAACAGCTGGATCTTCGATGTCTGCCTTATTTGCAAGAGTTTCATCAGTCTCTTCTACTACAGGAGCTGCATCTGGTGTCTCTGCAAGAGCTACATCGCCATCAGCTATCTCAACGTTACCTGCTCCGCCGTCCTGGTCAGCCTGGCCTGCTGCAAAATCAGCTATAGCCTGTGCTGCTGGGTTAGCCTGTCCTGCGCCCTGATCTGCTGCCATTGCTGCTTCTACTGCTGCAAGAACTGGAGCTGCTGAAGGTGAAGGATTTGTTGTAGTAGCTGCGATTACTCCGCCAGCTGTTGGTGTTGCAGGTGTTGCAGGTGTTGTATCGCCGCCAGCATCAGGTGTGTCATCTCCGCCACCGCCGGAAGGATTAACCTGGCTCGCGTTCTGAGCATCTGCAACTATCTTTTCAACCACTTCTGCAAAAGTAAGTTTAGCATTTGCTACCTTTTCATCCGCTTCCTTCTTGTAATTGTTAAGCTCGCTTATAAGCTGAACAAGTGTCATGTCGTTGAGAGCTGCTGCCTCCTCTTCAGTCAGGCCTCCCTCACCAACGGTAAGTCCAAAGTAGCCTGCAATATCAGTTGTCTTAAGAGCCTCGGTAGCCTTCATGGTCTTGGACTTTCTAACACTCTTTTCTCTGATATCATCAATTGCCTGTGAAAGCTCGTCTACCTGCTGGTTAGCATTCTGAACTGCGATCTGGGCTTCAACAACCTCTTTAGCGTATGCATCGTACTTTTCGGTCATAGCCTTCTTGTTGGCTGAGTTATTAGCATCAATGAAGGTGTTGAGCCTTGCGTTGTCTGCGATCAGTTTCTTTACATACTCGCCGTCCATATGGTATCTGTCTACAACGTTCTGCTTAACAAAGCTGTTTTCTCCAGTAAGGGCCTCAGCAACTGCTGTGCTATCACCAATTATCAGGCAGTTACCACCATTTAAAAGGCTGTTGGAATTTCTCTCAACTGTAAGGGCTGTAAGATTTTTATAGCTCTCTCCTGTTCTAATGCTTTCATAGATTATATTACCGTTATCATCGACAGTTTGAGTGAATTCATGTAAAAGATTACCCGCATCCTCTACTGTTCCGCCACCGGTAGGATATCCACCCATAAGCTGGAACTGTGTAATGTACTGAATATTGCCGCTGCCATCCACGTAGGAGTAGAGTCTTAAGCCACCCTGCTCTTGTAAACGCTTTAAATTATCTTTATGTGTAATGAATTTTTTATTTCTTATGTATTTACTTTTTTCGCTTGCAGGCATATTGTTGAGAATGCTTACGGCCATTTCTTCATATGGAGCATTCAGGGCATCTGCCTCCATATCTTCCTGTGTCTTTTCATACATTACAATGCCAGTCTTAGCCGCTTCAGTATCTGATGCACTATAGTTTTCATGATCTTTGTTTGTCTTAGCTATTGAATCCCAGTTAAAGTACTTTGTTCCCTGCTGAAGTACATTATTCTCATCAAGATACCAGAAATCTACCTGTGTATTATTATTTTCGTAATTATACCTATCAGAAGTATTGTTAAGCTTATTGAAAGTGAACTTAACCTCATGATCCTTATCCTTAACAAGATTAAATCCAAGCACTTCAGGAAGGTAGTAATTTTCAATGACATCCTTCATTACATTTCTGCTGGATTCAGGAGTCTTGCCAAATACATTGCTCCAATCATTTTCTCCATACTTGTTATTAAGATTATCTGCGCCTTCGCTATTGCCATCTGCGATAGCATCCTGAACCTTCTTCATTGCATTTGCCAGAGCATCAACCTTCTCCTGAGCTGCTTCAACTTCTGCCTTAGCTTCTGCTGTATTGCCCTTAGCAGAACCAAGCTCATTATTAAATATGCCATCCTGCTCTTTAAGACTTTCCTGAGCCTTTGAAAGCTCAGTTACCGCATCCTCATACTGCTTGCTAAGGGTACCGTAAAGAGTGATCTGACCATTCAAGGATTCAGTGTTCTCTTCTACAAACTTATCAAACGCTGCCTTTGCAGCCTGTTTATCTATATCTGTTTCAGCGTCAACAATCTTCTGAACAAGTTCTTGGCCCGTTTTATTGGTTTCTTCAACGATATCTTCTACATTATCAGCGACCTTAAGGATACCCTGGTCTCCCTCAAGTCTATCAGCTGCTGTTTCAGCTGCTTCTATCACCGCTTTATCAGCCTTCTCAGCCTCTTTATTTGCAGTCTCTGCTTCAGTAAGATCTGTCTGAACTTCCTTTATATCTCCTGCAGCTTTTTCGATGTTGTCATCTGCTTTCACATCAGTTGCAGCACCCTTAAGCTCGCCAATAGCCCCAGCAACTTCCTCAGTTGCAATTTCTTTTTCACCAGCTGGAGGAATATTGTTCTTAACATCGCCTGTAAGAATGATATCTGCTGCCTCATTAGCCTCAACTTCAGCGCCTGCAATTGTAGGAGTTGGCTGTGCCTGCTCAGTTGCAGGTGTCTCAGCTGTCTGTTCTGCTGCAGGTGTTTCCTGTGGTGGTGCTGTCACTGGCTGTTCGCTCACGCATGCATCATAAGCCTGAGTAGCTTCTGTCTGAGCGTCGTTTGTAACTGGCTCATAGCTGCTTTCAGACTGTGATTCGTTGGATTCTGTCTGTGGTTCAGAAGGAGGAGTATCATCCAGCTCACCATTGTTTGCAGCATACGCTGAAACTGGAGTCTGCAAAAACATCATTGCAGAAATACCAATTGTGAGTGCTGAAAGAACCTTTTTATCCTTAATTAAACTATTCTTTTTCATTTCGTTCTCCTTTCAAACCGCCTACAGCATCCTACGCCTTTAGCTTTCTAGATATATTATCGGCTAAAGTTAATCATATCTTTCATCATAAAAGGGGTTATTTTTGTAATTTAATAAAAGGTTTATGAGATTTTAGAATTTGTAAAGATTTATCAAAAGATGTTCATTAATTAAGAATGGATTTATAGACAAAAATCCCAGAGCATGTCATGCTCCGGGATTCTTGTTCTTTCTAGAATTCTCATCTTATTATTCGGGAATCTCGTCTTTTCCAGTGAATAGGTAGTCAGTTCTGAGGTAGCACTTACTTTTCACCAAATTTACTGTTCTCATTTTAATATTATTAACTCTATTTTTAATCTTAGCTTTTTCTTTTAAATACTTCATTTGAGTCATTTTATTCTTTTTATCGTTTTTTCTTTTGTCCAAATCATCCATTAGTCTTTTTTCTTCATCATTCGCATCCTTAACGTCCTTACGCATGCGCTCCCCAACGACTTTGCTAAACTCCATCATACGAGTGGTCCATTGGGCTTTATCAGTTCTTCCGATAATTTTATCCTGATGCTTCTTTTTCAAGATTTTAATAACTTTCTGCACTTCGCTTAATCTGTCAATGAGAGCTCTTCGCTCATCTTTATCGAAAATATCGCAAAACTGAAAATGTATGATCTCAGGTGTCAGCTTCATTATGTTGTCCGCAAGTTCTTTCTCGATAGCAGGAGGCTGAAAAGAATTATCCACAACGATATTTCTGATCCGATTGTAACCACTCTTTCCCTCAATAAAAATATCAGAATATCTCAAAACTCCTCCGCACATATCGTTGTCTATGCCCGTAATATTGAGTACTTCACAACTTCCTGTCATCTTATCTTCTTTAATTGCTCCCAGGTAATTACTGGCATTTCTGTCTACCTGCCCCATGATGATGTCATAGATCTGAAGATTTAACAAACTCCTAAAAGCGTCTGCTGAATATCTGGTTTTAAAGACACTATGTTTACTATAATTGGACAGTACTACTCCAGAAGCTTCATCCATGAGGATTCCATGCATAGTCTTACCATTTATGATAACATCAGCAAGCTTGCTATCAGCTATCAGATTATGTCCTTCGCCGTTAAGCCCGAGAAGTTTTGCCATTCTGGCAGAAGCAACATTTCTTCTGGAAAGGTCAGCATTCTCCTTTATCATAGCACTACTAACAGCAATGTCATGACATCTGGCCTTTTTACTGATCTCATGAAGTGTCTCGGAGACATACCCATAAACGCTGCCTATTTCATCTTTTTTTTCGATTATATTTCTTAAAGTAATGATATGATTTTCAAGAACAGTATCTTTTTTCTCAAGTTCTTTTTCCTTATCATCAAGCGCTTCTACTATGCCATCCATGATCTTATCAGGATCTCTGTGATCATCAAAGAAGTCTCCAATAGAGTCAAAATCCTTAAACAAATATTTTAAGCAATCCATGACTGCCTTTAGCGCATTACTTCTTTGTGTGATTTTTGAGCTAAAATCTTCCTTATCCTTTTTTGTATGTCTGTTATCAGCTTCATATGCTCTAAGCTCATCTTGAGCTAAAGAAATGGCTTCACTAGTAAGTACGTCATAATCATCGCTTGGAATTTTTTCAGTCTCCTTAAAGTATTGCTTCTTGCCGTTTTTTTCTACGATATATACCTTGGAAGTGCCAGCTCCGCCTATGGTTACTGTGGCTCCGTCGACTCCATCCTCAAATTTCTCAGTTCTGACATCCCTTAAGACATCAAGCCATGTTTTAAGTCCATTTTCCTCAGGTTTTGTACTTAGTTGTTCAACCCTTACAGAAAAACGAAGTGACTCTGTCTTTACCTGCTCAAAAATATCCTGTACCATCTGCTTTCTGGCTTTGCCTTCATCTGTCCAGGGATTGCGGTGCCTTAAATATTTCTCGCAAGAAAGACATATCTGCCTGAATTCATTTTGGATCTCTTCTACCTTTTTAAGATCAACAACCTTGTCAAGCAAAGCATCAAGCGCGTTCAGATGATCAAGGATCGGCTTCATACGCCATCTGGAAGGCGTTCTGCTCCCCTTCTTTTCAACCTTTCTATCCCCCTCAGTGGTTACATATGTGTATTTAGCGCTTCTTATCAGCTTTTCTTTACCACTAAAGACAGAAATTGTCCCGGGCATGTTGGCATCTACGATTTCTCTTTTCTCTGCCAATTCCTCATCGATGCCAATGTTAATGCCGTTTTCAGCCTCTTTATCTTTGTTTTCACGCTTCTGCGCATCCTTCCGGTTCTGATCAAAGGCCATATGATCAGCATATTGCTGATCTTTCTGCTTAAAGCTGTTGTCAACTGTTATGTTTTTAAAAACGTCCTGTTCTTCAGGTTTCCATGAATAGAGTTTCTCATCAGCCATGCCGCCACCTCAGTATGTTTTCTAAGCAAATTATTGTTTACCATATAGTTTATACGAACGATATCGTATAATGTAAATATATCACAATTAAAGAGGCAGTAAGACATGGTAACATTTACCGTTACGCTTAAGGAAGCTGAGGCCCTTACAGATTTCTTTTCAGAAAAGAGCCGCAGTAATATTGGAAAAGAAGGATTCTACACAATTGGCGCATGCGATGACGAGGGCTTTGTGACAGGAGTCCTTCAGTTTTATGTGGATTTCAGCCAGGAGCATGGCTGCTTTGGCCTCCTTAGCCATATTTATATACAGGATGAGTTTAAAGATACCGAAACGGCAAAGACTCTCATTGACGAGTTCGAAAGTATCATGTCCGCCAGCGGTATTAAAGACAGACTTATTCATCTTCCCACCATAGCACCTAAGGACAGTTTCGATTTTTACAACAGCCTGGGCTTTGAGTTTGATGACAATGTCTTTTTTGTCTTTTCTTCAAGCGCAAAAGAGTTTGTCAAACACAAGGTAATTGAAAAAGCCTCCACAGCAGACATTAAGAGCATCGCAGATCTTGGCGATGACGGCTTTATTTTGCTTCAAAAAGCTGTAGGCTGCGAGAAGATTACCAAGTCCAAAAACATTTATGACCAGCAGCTTTCCTCTTTTTTTGTTAACAAAAAAGGCTGTGGTCTTTTCCTCATTAAGAGGCTGGACAACGGGCTCCTGGTTACCTCTTTTCTTGGATGCAACACAAAGGAGGTCAACTCCGACATTCTCTCCCTTATCGCCTACAGCGCAAAAAAGGCCCAGGACCTCTGCGGCCCTGATGCCCCTATCTATATCATCTGTAAAAAAGATTACTCTAAAGAGCTGATCACTCAGCTCTTTCCCGATGTACCTGCCATGGAATATTTGGAAGGTGTCATGGGAAGCGGAATTTAGAGAAAAATAGAGGGCTTGAGTAATGTACTCTG
>JAEEGI010017699.1_pt1 | contig 14581 bp, 11 predicted proteins | sample 8958751 | NCBI WGS metagenome assembly JAEEGI01 (sample SAMN16246545, study PRJNA631951) | gut metagenome | biome: gut microbiome; feature: rumen; material: KS-attached | host: Bos | place: Iran: Karaj | collected 2018-10
TCTGAACTGGACGTGACGGGACTGTCTCCGCGGCTTCCGACGTCCTTGCCTGCTTTACCGGTTCACATCCTGGGAGGCCGCGAGGCGGAAGCCGAGGATGTCGTAGCGGTTGTCGGGGTAGCTGATGAACCGATTGCCCGCAGCGCAGTACCTGGAGCTGCTGCCCCAGCCGCCGCCCCGGTACACGCGGCGCGAGTCGCCGGCCTGAAACAAGTCCTCACACCACTCCCACACGTTTCCGTGCATATCGTAGAGACCAAACGCATTCGGCTTCTTCTGCCCGACTGTATGCGTCTTGCTGCCACTGTTGTTTTCATACCACGCCACGTCACCCAGTGTGCCTTTCGTGATCAGTGTGCCTTTCGTGATCTCCGTTCCATCCGCAAGCTTGCAGTAATCGCCCGTCGAACCTGCGCGGCAGGCGTATTCCCATTCCTTCTCGGTCGGAAGGCGGAACGTCAGTCCAGACTTCTTCACTTCTGGCATGGAGTTCAGATAGAGGCGCGCGGGGGACAGTCCCTGCGGCTTCACGATGCGAAGAAGTCGTGGAAGTGGTGCCATTCGCTTGGATGCGTGCGGGTTTCCTCTTCAAGGAACGCCGCGTACTGGCGCAGGATCTCATCAGCCTTCGCGCCACTGCCGCCTTCGAACTGTCTGAAATGCGCCTCGTAGGCGTTCCAGCCAGTGCGCATGCAAGTGACGAAGAATATGGGCGCCTCCATGAGACGCGCGAACGCGAACACTCCCTTCGGCCAGCGGCACGGCCGCCCAATGAAGTCACATTCGAGCGTCTTGGCGGATCCAGCCGATACCCTGTCGCCTGCCATCAGCACAAGTTCCCCGCGTCCTATCACAGTCTGCATCTCCACCGCCGTCTCAACGCCGATATCCTCCACTGCGTGCAGGCACATCGCAGAAGAATCGAAGTGGCGCATGAAAGTGCGCATGAAGACGGCATCGTGGCCCATCTGCTGGAAGGCGTGAACGAAGGGGACGCGTCCGCCAGCCGCCTGTTCCTGATTTCCAAGCACACTCAGCACCTCTATCGTGCCAAGATGCGATGATATCACGAACGCCCCCTTCCCGGACTCAACAAGCGCCTTGAACGCGCGATGTCCATCGTCGTCTCGCGCGGAGACAGCGGGAAGATTCTTCTTGAGAGTGCAGGCGTCCGTCTTGTCCGCAAGCGCCCACGCAAATCCCAGCAGATGACGGAAGACGCGCCATGCCCCTGCCTTCATTCCCAGCACTTCGTAGAATCCACGTACCGCGCGCCGCGCGCCTACGGCGAACGGATAGATGAACGCCATCACAGGCACGCACATCGCTTTGAGCGCGCTCTTCCCGAACAAGCGGTACACAAGCCACATGAACCGCATGCGCCATTCACCGGCGCTCTGCTCCCTCTGTTCATGCCATTCAGAATGACGATCGACAAATGACGAATGGCAAATTGACTTCCGGTCGCCAAACTTCCACTTCCGGCCTTCGACGTTCGAAAGGACATACGCGAAGAAGAGTCCTAGCGCGAGCGTTGCGCCCATCGAGCGCGTGACGGGAAACTCCGTGAACGCGAGCAGGCCAAACCCCGCAAGCGACGAGAGAAATGAAAAAAGGACAGTACGCCGCGTCTCCTGCACGGGATTGGAATGATTGAATATCACGTAGTCTAGACCAAGCCCCGCCATCACGAAGAAGCAAAGAAGCGTGAAGCATGTAATCGGGATGCCCAACCAACCCAACATCCCCATCGTGCAGAGAACCGCTGTGCCTACGGCACTCACATAGTCAAAGAACTTTCTTCGGAAAAACATGATGAGAAGCATCGCAAGCGCCGCAAAGGAAATGCAGAGCAGCTTTCCGGCGGAAAGGAACAGGCGTGCGAACATCCCCGTAGCGGCCTTGCGCGGATCAAGCACAACCACGCGCGGATCCACGCTCGTGAACCCGTCGGGACACGGCATCACGATTTCGTCGCCACGGGGCGCAAACGTACGCACGATCTTCTTCAGCGACTCGTCCTTCACGTGGCCTGCATCAAGAAAGCCTCTCTTCTCCTCCTGCGGCATCTTCAGCCCAGTAAGCTCCGTGTAAGACTTCCCTTCGCTTTCCTTGAGTTTTTCGACGAGCGCGGCGTTCTCGCGCTGACGCCTCAGCGACGGAATCACAGCGGAAAGTCCCCTCAGCCCCACGGTCTCCTCGATCTCGAGGGACTCCTGCAGCGTCTTCCCCTTGATGCACACGAACTTCCCGCCACCCATCGGATTCAGCTCGAAGAGCCGCTTTTCACCTTCCGCCAGAAATGTGCCGGGACGGTAGAACTCCGACGGATCGAACGAGGTCTTCACGCGGCAGATGCCGCACATCGCCACAAGCACCAACATAGACGATCCGATTGCCAAGATGTTTCCGGTAGGGGCACGCGTCCCGCGTGCCCGCGGTCGCGCGGGACGCGCGACCCTACCAATCTCACCGCCGTTGGGCCGCCACGCGAGCGCGCAAAGATACGCCGCCACAAGGCCCGCCATCGTGAAGAGCGCCATCTGGCGCAAGGCTGCAATGTCCGCGAAGAGGAGCGGCGCGAAACAGACGAGCGACGTCGCGAGGGACTGCGTGAGCGGCTTGAGCACCTTCCCCGCTCCGCCTGCCGCGCGCGAATGATACACGTAGTCCACGGCAAGGCCGATGAGCGTCACGCCGAAGACGAATGTGATCACGTGCGGACGCGGAAAGAACGCGAAGAGCGCACCCGTGGCCACGAAGAACGCCACGCCCACCGTGACTAGCAGCTGCGGCGCGAACCGCCATGAGCGAAAGAGCATCCATCCAAGCAGCGCCACCAACACGATGGAGACCGAGGAAAGAATATTGATTTCACGTTTCGCGCTGGAGGTCGAACGCGCGGTATGGAACACCGGCCCGCAACACCAGATCTTCGCGACGCCGGCGGCGAAGGAGCCGTTGACGCGTTCCGCGCCCTGCATGATTTCTTCCGCCTTCTCAAGCGAGAGGTCGCCGCACTGCATCAGCAGGAAGTGACGGTCGCCACGTTCGCAGACCGGATAGCCATCCTTGAGCGACCAGCCTGGGGCGAGATTGGACTGCATCGACATTGCGTAGTCCGTGGCGAGAAGAAACGGATCGTCCTTCACGGAGAAGAGCGGCGGCGCAAGGCCGAAGAGACGCGCGGCGGAGGCGTTGGCAACTTCCTTGAACTTGCCTGCGCGAAGCAACTCGCGCGTTTCAGCGGAGACGAGTCCGCGCGTGTGCGGAGCGAGGTGGCGCAGTGTCTTCTGAAAATCGACTGCCGAGCCTAGCCCGAATCGCTTGCCCAGGTCGTTTGCCACCTTGACGAGCTGTTCCTCGACGCCGCCCTCGAGAAGAAGCTGACCCTGCCTGGCGCGTCCGGCCGCAAGTTCCATCAGGTGACCGCCATTCCCCGTAGAAACAAGCGCTAGCACGTCCGGCACTACGCGCAGTCCATCATACGCGCGCCATGCGAGCGCGCAGATCGAGAGCGCGAGAAGAACCGCAATTGCTATGCGCGCCGCCTTCACCGCTTCATCTCGATGTCGAGGCGGTCACCGTTCTTGAACTCCACCGTCACCTTGTCGGGGAAGCCCTTCTCCGGCTCGCTCTTCACGGTCTTCACCATGTCTTTGACTTCCTTGATCTCGAATATCTTCGCAATCTTGTCCACATTGCTCTTGAGGCTGCGCGTGGTTGTTTTTCCGTTCACGATGAAGGAGTAGTTCGTGGGAGTGGCGATGAATGTGGACGGCATGGGCGAGACGGTGCGCCATTCGAAGGAGCGTCCCTTCTCGAACTTGAACGTGCCCTTCGACGTGATGGTGACGTCAACGTCGGCAAGCGTCTTTCGCTGTACAAACGTTCCCTCGGCGCGCTCTGGCATCTCGGCGTCGTCCTGCCCGGCAGGGCGCGTCGCCCCACGACCGCCGGAGTTGGACGCACAGCACATCGCGACTACGAGCGCCGCCGCTAGAAGCACATTACTCCGCTTGAACATACATGCTCTCCCTTCGTGTACTTGTAGGCAAGTTCGTTTTCCCCCGCCTTCTCAAGCGTGAGGCGCACCTGCGCGCCGGGCGTAATGACGTGCGTGAACTTTATCTTCTTCACGGTGCGCAGGACGACAGGTCGGTGCAGAAAGAGCTCCGCGAAATGGCGGGCCATGCCAAGCTGCACAACGCCGGGCAGAACGGGAATGCCGGGGAAGTGCCCCTCGAAGTAGCGGGCGTCGCGGTCGAAGAACATCTCGGCCGTCCACTGCTCGCCGCTCGTGCTCGCCTCGAGCACGAACGGCTCTACGAAGTCGCCTTCGAGTATCTCCTTCACGCGCGAGGCAAGCACCTTCCCCTGAGCGTTTCGCGGCAGCTCCATCACGAAGCGGTAGCGCTTCGGCACGGCGCCCTTCGGGAAGATCGGCAGCAGCTTGCGGCGCATGTCAAGAGCGAGGGCGCGCTTGCCGCACGTGACGTCCACCGCCTTCGTGTCAAGCGCAACAACCGCGCCGAGGCAGGGTCCGTGTGCTCCGTCCAGCACCGCGAGCGCCACCTCCTTCACGCCGGGGAGCGCGGCGATCTTCGCCTCCATTTCAGGAAGCGAAACGCGCTGCTCGGCAATCTTCACCATGCGGTCCATGCGTCCCTTCAGACGGAAGCGCCGTCCGTCGGGAGAGATCTCCGCGCCGTCGCCCATCTCGAACCAGCGACGGTACGAGAACGGCGAGGCGACGGCGAGCCTGCCATCGGCGCATGCCTTGACCTTCACAGGACGAAACACCTGCCAGTCAAATTCGTCCGCGCCCTCCGCACCGCCCTGCCGCCGCCATGCGACGCCGCCCGTCTCCGTGCTGCCGAATATCTCAAGCGGCGCCACGCCGAACACCTTCTTCGCCGCCGCGCTCGTCTTTTCCGCGAGAAGCGCGCCCGAGGTCACCACCTCCACGCAGTTCTGCGGTACCTCGTACTGCCCGGCGTACGCGCAGAACCTCGCGAGAAAGCTCGGCGTCGTCACGAGGAACACCTTCTCCGCGGCACGCATCTTCGCGAGCAGCGTCTCGGGCGCGAGAATCACCTCGGGGTCCACTCGGCACCCGGCGGCCTCTGGCAGCAGTACGCGCCACAGCATTCCGTACATGTGCCCCGGTTCGATCGTGCAGAGGAACACCGGCCCGCCTTCCTCGCCGGAGCGCGGCAGCACGCCGCGCGTGCGGAACGAGGCGAGGTGCATCGCCACCTCCCGCGCGAGGGAGCGGAAGGTCTTCACGATGCGCTTCGGCTCGGCGGTGGAGCCAGACGTGTGGAACACTGCGGAGAAACGGACGCGGCGCACCAGCATCTCGACCAGTATTATGAGCCCCGTCGCGCAGTACGAGAGGCAGCAGTTCCACGCCGCCCATGCCAGCGGAACGTCGAAGCCCGCCTTCTCAAGGTGCCATTTCGGACCAGGCGCGTAGATCGTGGCAATGGCGATGAGCCCGTTCACGAAAAGCCATGCCGCCCACACCTGCGTATAGCGCCTGCAGTATTCCTTCGCGCCCGACGGAAGAATGTGCGGCGGAATCCGCTTCGCGAGCGTGTAGCAGAGAGATTCCTCTCCGAAAAGCGACAGCGCGAAGCCAGCCGAAGTGGCGGCGCTCATGACGACGGGATACCACGCAAGGAACACGAACCGCCTCATCACGAGCGCGGCAGCCACGCACGCGGCCAGGAGAAGAATCGAACCGTACCTGCGCAGCCTCATTCGTTCACGAGCTTGGACACTGCCTTCGTCACGTCCGCAAGCGTGCGGATCTGGCGGAAGTCTTCGGGGTTCACCTTCTTCTTCGTCTCCTGTTGGAGGCGCACAACAAGATCCACCGCGTCGATGGAGTCCAGGTCCAGCTCGGTGAAAAGATTCGTCTCGGGCTTGAGCTTCTCGGGGTCGCATTCGAACTCCGCCACGAGGATGTCCTTGATCTTCTGCTCTATCTCTGCATCGGTCATTGTCTTGTTCCCGAACTCAGTTTGCTGATTGCTGGCTCTTCTCCACGAAGTCGGCGAGCGTGCTCACCGAGCGGAAGATACGCCTGTTCTCTGCGGCGTCGGACGAAAACGTGACGCCGAACGCCTTCTTCACGGCCATGCCGAGCTCGAGGGCGTCTATGGAGTCTAGTCCCAACCCCTCGCCGAAGAGCGGCATGTCGCTTTCAATGCCTTCGGGCGCCAGATCTTCGAGATCGAGGGACGAGACTATGGTCTCTTTTAGTTTTCTTTCAATTTCTTCGCGTGTCATTAGCCGTCTATTGTATCATAATAGAACGCACTGCGGCAAGTGCGCGCGCGCGATGGGATATGCGATTCTTCTCGTTCTCTCCAAGTTCTGCGAACGACTTGTCGAAGCCGTCTGGCACAAAAAGCGGGTCATACCCGAAGCCGCCCGCGCCGCTGGGCGCCTCGGAGATGCGGCCAAGGCATTCGCCACGCACCACGTGCTCGCGGCCCTCGGGGTCCACAAGCGCAACGGCGCACACAAAACGCGCGGCGCGGTTGGCGACACCTTGCAGGTTCTTGAGCAGAAGCGCGTTGTTCGCGGGCGTGTTGGAAGGTTCGCCCGCATAGCGCGCCGAACGCACGCCGGGCGCGCCGCCAAGCGCATCCACTTCAAGGCCCGAATCGTCTGCCATCGACCAGTCGCCCTCATGGCGGGCGGCGATCGCACGCACCTTCTCAAGCGCATTGCCTTCGAAGGTGTCTGCCGTCTCCTCGACGTCGGGATTGTCCGCCAGGATCTCGAACCCCGGCAGTATCTCGCCTATCTCGCGCAGCTTGTGCGCGTTGTGCGTTGCCACGTATATCCTCATCTTTCATCTCCTCGCTTCGTGTTGAAATAACTTCAGGGATAGACTCCATTATACCATAGGCAGCATCACTTGCGTTCAGCGTGTGGTCTGCACTGATCATCAGAAGAAGTCGCCGGGGGGAATGGCGACAGGCTCGAAGAGCGTCTTGCCGTCCATCTTCACGCCCACAGTGTCGCCCCGGCAGATGATTTCAACGTCGTACCAGCGACCAGTCTCAAGGCTGCCCCTGCACATCACAACCTCCTTTTTGAAAACGGTATAGCCGCGCACCTCAAGCGCATGCTGCTTGTTGAGCCAACCGCCGATGTTCACCATGACGGTGCGTCCCGGGTTCTCATGCCGCACATGGAAGATGAAGCCGTGCCGCCCGCCCAACCGGCGTGCCCTGAAGCGCACGGTACAGTCGCGCCATTCATCCTTCCCGAACGGAAGTTCGGTCTCAATCGGATTGGGATCAGTCTGCCGTATCACGTCGCCATCCGCGACCCAGCACCCCTTGCGCGAACAACACTTCTTGAGATCGGGCAGCCCCTTCCAGATCACCTTGCCGTCGGCGCCGACGATCTCGATGTCCTTGTACTCGGCAACTGATTCCCATGCGTGGAGCGCGAAAGCGCCCGCGAGTTTCTCTTCGCCCTTCCACACGGCCGAGAAGCCGCCGTTCTCGAGACGGTCACGGAAGGGAATGCAGATGTCGCCGAAAGGACCCTCCCACGAATAGACCGTGGGGCCACGCTGATACGCCTTGCGTCCACGGCAGGCTTCCACGCGCTCGTCGGCCGTGATCTCCTGATACGGCATCGGCAATGTCCATGAATATCTCGCTGTTGTGCGCTTGATGTCACCTTCCTCCCAAAGCGGCACCTCCCGATACCCATGCTCTACCGCCGGCATGGCCTTGTACAGAGGCGACTCCGCGCGGTCCGGGTAGCGCACCACCACTTTGAAGTCCGGCGCTGGCGAGATGTCGAAGCGCACGTGCCCGCCGTCGGGGTAGCGCGTGGACATCTTCACGTGGTACGTGCAGCCTTTCAGGACGACGTCGCTTTCGCAGTCCATAAAGTGATCGACGTAGAGCGTTCCGCCGTCGCGCGAGAAGGAGTACATCGTGTCCTTGAGCGCGTAGAGGGCGCGCGGGATGTTGCCGATGCAGCATGGGCAAGCGTGCCAGGGGTAGTGGCGCTCGCGCCCGTTCGGCGGATTGCGGTAGAGGAAGTTACGTCCGTCGTTGGATATCGACCCGAGAAGGAGGTTGTAGATGAGCCTTTCGCGCACGTCCTCGGTGCGGACACCACGTCCGCCAGCGTGGAGCTCGACGCACCAGAAGCTCATGGCGCACGAGGCGCACGCCTCGCAGTAGCCGTCGAGCGGCAGACGCCAGTCGGGCTCGAACGCCTCGCCTCTCGCCGCCGAGCCTACGCCGCCCGTGATGTACCACTTGCGGTCGATGACGTTCGCGAAGAGGCGATCGGAGGCCGCGGCAAGCGGTTTGTCGTCGAAGCGATTTGCGATTGCCATCATCCCCGTGTAGAAGTAGCAGGCGCGCACGGCGTGACCGGTCGCCTCCTTCATCTCCTCGGCGGGACGCTCCGCCTGGTGGTACGAGGCCTCCCATCTGTCGTTCGTGCCGGGCGCCCTGTGCTGGTTGCAGATGAAGTGGCGAGCGAGGCGCACGTACTTGTCGCCCCTGCCGGGACCATCCGACGCGTTCACGGCGTCCGCGAGGCGGCAGAACGCATACTCTATTCCCGGGCAACCGTTCAGCCACATCCGCTTCGGTGCTGGACCGAACACGGAGTCGATGTGGTCCGCGCACCTGATCGCCGCGTCGTAGAGACGGCGATCCTTCCCCTTCGTCATGCGGAAGTGCGCGATGCCCATCTCGATGAAGTAGCCCATCGTGTAGAACTCGTGCTTGGCGGCGTTGGAAAAGTGCTGCAGTCCGTTGACCGCGTGGAACGAATGGATGTAGCCCGAAGGCTCCTGCGCCGCAAGAATTATCGGAATCCACTCCTCGAGCTTTGCGCGGAGATAGTTGTTGGCCTTACGCCATTCGGCGTCGGCGCCGGGATCGATCTCGAGCGCGAGGCAGATGGACTCTACTGTGTTGAAGGGATAGGCATCGCTCCACGGGCAGCCCTTGAACCTCATGCTCGGCTTCTTTCCCGCGTTGATCTCCGCCGTCGCCACGAGGTTCAGCATCTCCTCGCCGCGTCCGCCCTTCTCCATCTGACGGATGCAGTGCGGAAGCCACTGTACGGAAAGCTTGCGGAACTCGGATCGCCAGAACCCGCCCACCTTCACGTCGAGCTGCGGCACACCGTCAAGCGTCCGCACATCCTTCTCCGCCATCGCCGCGAACGCAAGGCATCCCGCCGCCGCGATTGCCATCGCAAATGCGATTGCCGTCTTTGTTGTGTTTTTCATTGCAGCTCCTGATTCCTCCACGGGGACCGTCCCCTCTCTCCCACTATAATCTGCATTTAATGTCAATACGTCTCGGGCGGCAATGTCAGGTTTCCAACATTACCGCCCGCCTGCGCTACCACGCAACGAATCGCTTAATCCTTAGTGACTGGCACGGACACCTTCTTCACTGCCGCCCATTCTCTTTCTGAGGTGGATCGAGACGCTTGTTTCTCTGCGAGAAGAACCACTTCAGAACTTCGTCGTCGCGGTACGTCCTGGTCCAGACGTTGTGCCCCGCATCGGGGTATTCGCGATAGTGCGCGTTGGAGCCAGCTGCCCAGAGCGCCGAGACCATGCTACGCGAACGGAATACCGGCACGGCCCCGTCGGCCGAACCGTGGAACACCCAGATCGGCACCTTGGCTATCTTCGCCGCCTGGGCAGTGTCGCCGCCGCCGCAGATCGGCATGGCCGCCGCAAACATCTGCGGACGACGGCAGATTATGTCCCACGTGCCATAGCCGCCCATTGATATCCCCGTCACGTACAAGCGCCGCGCATCGGTCCTCTGATCCGACAGGAGCTTATCGATGAGCGCCAGCTCAAGCGCCATCGTCTCGCTCGGCTCCGGCAGCATCGTATGGCCCATCGCGCTCCAGTCAACCTCCGCCCAGCGCTTGCCGTTGGGAACCTGTCCCGCGACGAGGCGATATCCCTTCTCATTTCTGTCTAGCCAATTGAGCAGCTCCCCCACGCCGTGCCTTAGCTGCGCGACGTTGTTCGTGCCGCGCTCGCCTGCCCCGTGCAGGAAAATCACGAGCGGCACCTTCGAACCGTCATCCGGAAGTTTCTCCGCCCAGCGGTAGCGGAACACCGTGCCGTCTGCGCCGGCGAACGTCTTGGCCTCAGTTCTCTCGGCAATATCGCGTGGCGCGGCGAAAGCCGCTAGAGCCATTGTGGCGATTGCCGCCGCCGAAATAATTTTCTTCATCGCATGCTCCGTGTTCTTTTGGTTTTATGCCGCGTCCGTCAGGCGTGGCCACTTGTGAAGAAGAACCTCATCTAGCCTTTCCCTTGACGGGCAGCCGACCACTCTCGTAGAGGTCAAGCACGAGCTCGCCGAAGAGCGTGTTGGCCCAGGCGAACCACGAGCGGGTGAAACGCGCGGGATCGTCCTTGTCGTACGATTCGTGCATGAAGCCGGTATCAGCGTCGGAGCGCTCGAGGAATGCGAGGCATTCGCGCACTTCGGCGTCGCTCGTGGAGGTGAGCGCCTTGAGCACGTAGCTCATAGGCCAGATGCGGTCGAGTCCGCAATGGGGGCCGCCGATGCCCGCGCCGGCGCGGCCCTCGAAGAAGTAGGGATTGTCAGGGCCCCACACGAGGCGACGCGTGTTGAGGTAGACGGGGTCGTCCTTCTTGACGGCGCTGATGTAGGGAAGGGCGAGCAGCGAAGGGACATTTGCGTCATCGATGAAGAGAGCGTTCCCGAAGCCGTCCACTTCGAATGCATACACGCGGCCGTACTTGGGATGGTTGAAGACGGCGTGCTTGGCGAGCGCGGCGTCCACCTCGTCGGCGAGCGCGGCGCAGGCCGCAGCGCGCTTTTCATCCCCGTTCACCGTACGCAGTATCTCGGTGGCCTTGCGAAGCACGTCCACCGCGAAGAAATTGGATGGCACGAGGAACGGATAGGTGGTGGCGTCGTCGGACGGCCTGAACGCGCTCGCGATCAGACCGCACGGCTTCGCCGGCCAGCCGTATCCGCCGTTCGTCAGAGAGTCGGTGGGGTTGAACGCGCGGCGGCGGAAGCGATAGGATGTGCGCGGGCCGTTCTTGCGCTGCTGCTCGCGCATGACGGCGAGGATGCGGTCGAGCGTGGCGAGCCAGCGCTCGTCGAATATCGAGGCGTCGCCGCTAGCCTTCCAGTAGCCGTACGCGAGGCGCAGGGGGTAGCAGAGAGAGTCGAGCTCGTACTTGCGCTCATGAAGCTCGGGCTTCATGTCGGTTTCGTCGGTCATCCACTCGCCGCCCTCGCGGTTGCGGTTGAAGGCGTTGGCGTAGGGGTCGAAGCGGATGCACGCGAACTGGCGCAGCACAACGCCGCGCACGAGGCGGCGCAGAGGCTCGTCGTTCTTCACGAAGCGCAGGTACGGCCACACCTGCGCGGCCGAGTCGCGCAGCCACATGGCGTGGATGTCGCCTGTGTAGACGAACGTGTCGTCTTCGCCGTCGGCGCCGCGCGAGTAGTGCACAGTGGTGTCGAGCGTGTTGGGGAAGCAGTTGCCGAAGAGCCATGCGAGCTTCGTGTCGCCGAGGGCGCGCTGCACCTCGTCGATCTTCGCGTCCACGGACGCGCTGCGGAACAGGCGCTTCTCGGGCGCAGGCCGCTTCGATTCGAAATTCGCCGCACACGCCGCGAATCCGGCAGCCATCACGGCCACCGCCATCAGATGTGTTTTATTCATGACGCTATTATACCATACCGCGGAGCACGGGACAACCGGGACTTTCGAGACAACCGGGACGTGCGGCTGTCGCGGCAGAGGATACTGCGCGGATCATTCGAATTGCCATTGGCTTTCAGTTTCAAATGCCTTGTAAGACTACTTTGAAAACCTTATGACAAACCCGCCGCCGGGAGCCATGTGGAACGGCAGATGCTCGCCGGCCTTGACCTTGCGCGTCTCGTGGATGTACTTCTGCGCGTCCTCCTTCGCGTCTCCTGCGTCGCGGAAGATCTCAGCCTTCCATTCGCCGCCGCCAAGGAACGACGTGTCGAGCTCGCAGTCGCGCGCCTCGATCGTCGTGATGCCGCCTGCGTACCATGCACCGTCGCGCGTCTCGCGGGCAGCAACGAACATCGTGTCGGGAGAGCCGGCAAGTCCGACAATGCTCTTCCACACCGTCGGTATCTTCGCCATGAACAAGAAGCACTCCATGTTCTTCTCGTAGTTCGTGGGCGAATCGCACAGCATCTGCAGCGTCGCCTCGTAGAGAGCGACCTGCGCCATCTGGCGGCAGCGCGTGCCGAACGTGCCGGGCGTCATGCGGCTGCCGCGGAAACCAGAGCCGATGCCGTGGTTGATCATTGCACCCGGCGTGTAGTCCATCGGCCCCGCCGACATCCGCAAATAGCACGCCGCGACGTCGCTGGACATCATGCCCCTCTCATCGCCCCCGCACAGGCCCGGAAGCATCCATTCCTGCCCGTGGATGCCCTCGTAGTTGAGGACGTTCGGATAGCGGCGCTGGAGCCCTGTGGGACGATGCTCGCCATGATACTCGACTTGCATCCGGTATTTCGCGCAGACTGCGGCGAACTTTTCCTCGAACGCCGTCACGTCCGCATCGCCGCGGTCGAGGAAATCGACCTTGAAGCCCTTTATGCCCTGCTTCGCGAAATGCGCCACCACACGCTCCTCGTCGCCGTACACCTGATGGAACGCCAGCCAATGCCAGAGACCGACGCCCCGCTCCTTTGCATATTTGACGAGATGGTCCACATCGACGGCTGGACACGGCTTCCAGATGTTGAATCCAAAGCGAAGCTCGTAACCGTACCAGTCAAGAACTACATATTCAAGTCCGTGCGCCGCCGCAAAGTCGACGAAACGCTCGTACCCCTTCGTGTCGCACTTCCGGCCGTTGTCGAAGCCGTTCCACCAGTCCCACGCCACCTTGCCCGGCCTCACCCATGAGAAGTCGGCGCCCTTCTCCTGTGCGGGCGCGAGCGCCCACAGGATGTCCGCCTCGCAGAACTTCACCGGCACGTCGGCAAGCACGAACACGCGCCACGGGAAGGTGCGCGTGCCATCCGTCTCCACCAGGAAGCTCTCATGCTCCAGCACGCTGATTCCTGCACCGCTCTTACGAGTTCTTTTGGGCGCGCCGGCAAACTTCGCGTGCATCGTATCGACCACGCGGGAACCGAAATTCCATATCGGATAGCCACACACGTCCGACTCCGCCACCAGCACGTACTTTCCGCCGGCCTCGTAGGCAAACGGCAAGTAGAGCATCGTCTTAGAGAGGTCAATTTCGCTCCACCTGCTTGAGAACGGCACGGCCTCCTCGCAGCCGAACATCCTCGTCAGCATGCCCCAGCACCTAGCGTCCGCCGCAGGGGTGCGCAGGTCCGCCTTCTCGCTCTCGACTCTGATCTTTCCTGGCATCTTCGTCTCGAAGCGGTACGCCACGCCGTCGTTGCGCGCGACAAGTCTCACGCCCCACTTGCCAAAGTCGGCGAACGTCTCGTTCGCGGTGAGATCGACCTTTGACTTCTTGTACACCGGCGCGTCGGCAACGCCGTTCCGCCTTCCTGTTGTCACGGCGGGATGGACGCGATCCTGCGCGTCCGCTCCATCCATGCGGCTGCCATCTACAGTCATCCCGATCTCAGACTTCGCGGCCACAGTCACCCCGTCTCGGAAGACCTCGTATGCGAGCGGACGCGCATAGAGCCTGATCTCGTTCCTGCCATCGGGCGATATGGCGGAGACACCGTCCGCGAATGCAGGCATTGCGCACAGCGCGCACAGCGCAGTCGCAAATACATTGAACGTTCTTTCTTTTACCATGTTGCACTCCTTTGATTCTCTGTCGATTGTCTCTGCTCTGCTGTGATTCTGCCGCCGGGTAATGTCAGCTAAGCGCGCGGCCTTTTGTTTCGCGAAGGAAACGGGCGACGACAAGAAATCCCACAACGCAGATTGCCGCATAGAGCCAGAACGTTCCAGCTGCGCCAAGCGAAACGTTGATCGGCTTGAACGTGAGCGTGAGGCCAAAGCACGACGTCCACAGCGACGCCACCGCAACAGCCATGGCAGTGCCGCGCACGCGATCGGGGAACATCTCGCTCAGCACCACCCACGTTATCGGAGCAAGCGTCATCGCATAGCACGCTATCGCCGCCATCACCACCACCAGCACAGCGATGCCCTTCACCTCAAAGTAGTAGCATCCGCCAAGAATCGAATAGAGAACGGCAAGGCCGCCCGCGCCGAGCAGCATCAGCGGACGCCGCCCCCACCTATCCACAAGGCACATCGCAGCCACCGTGAACACGCAGTTCACGACGCCTGTTATCACCTGGTTGAACATCACCCCCGAGACGTCGTACCCCGCCGCCTTGAATATCTCCTCCGCGTAGTTGAACACCACGTTGATTCCGCACCACTGCTGAAACGCCGCGAGGAACACGCCAAGGGCGAGGATGCCGAGGAACGGGCAGGAAGTCCGTTCTCCCAGTGTGGCATTCGAGATCGGGCGGGGCGCCAATTCTACTTGTGTGGCTCTCCACCGCGG
>JAEEGI010017702.1_pt1 | contig 14579 bp, 24 predicted proteins | sample 8958751 | NCBI WGS metagenome assembly JAEEGI01 (sample SAMN16246545, study PRJNA631951) | gut metagenome | biome: gut microbiome; feature: rumen; material: KS-attached | host: Bos | place: Iran: Karaj | collected 2018-10
AGTTAATGCCTTTTCGATGGTTATAGGCCAACACCTGGCTCACGCCATTGGCCACAACGAACAAGCCGATGCAAGCCAGAAATAACTCGTGGGTCATCAGGTAGAGGAAGATGCTTAGGGCAATACCGATGGCTATGTTCTTTACACCTTTCTCATACAGGCCCCTGTCTTCTTCTCTGTTATAATCCTCTTCGAATGCCTTGGCAAAGTTCTCCGGCAAGGGTTGTCCACTTTCCAGAATCTTCTGAGCCAGTTCATACTTCTTCTTGCGACTGTAATAACGATATAGAAGTACTGCTACGATAATTATTAAAGGAAGGAATATGCCGAATAAAACTGACAAGATTACACCAGCAATGCCCATACTTAACCATCCTGAATCGATGTCCAGTTCATCCAAAACCATACGCACATCTTCTCTTCTCAGTCTGTAATCCTCGTCGTTCTCAATGCCATTGATACTGTCACTCTTGGCTACACTCTTGGGGTCGAATGTTGTAATGCTCAGCGTGTCACCCTTGGTGCCTGCTGCATCGCTTATCTCATACACCACCTTGTTGCCGTTCTTGTCGGTGGTAGTTACCTCATGGCTTTGTGCCATCATGGCGGTCATTCCCGTTGCGGCTACCGCCAATGTCATCATAATTCTTTTCATATCTGTACTGTTTTTATTCGTTATTTTGTACATTAGACGCAACTACATCCCATAAAAGTTGCACCCAACTCACTTTTTTCTTCATTATTTCCCTGCAAAGTTATATTTTTGTGCAGAAAAACAGTATGAAAGATGAAAAAACTCGCCGATGAATTCATAAACCAGATGGTAAACCTCTTGGGTAAGGAGGAGGCACAGCGCTTGATGGAGGCCCTTCAAAAGGAGTCCCCCACCAGCATTCGCCTCAACCCCTTCAAGCCCGTAGAGCCATCTACCAGTCCTATATATATAAATAAGGTATATGGATGTGAAGAAGGTAGATTCCTATCTCAACGTCCTGCTTTTACCTTTGACCCTTTATTCCATGCAGGATGCTACTATGTACAGGAAGCCTCGTCTATGATACTCTGCCAAGCCATTCGTCAATGTATCAGTGAGCCCGTCTTTGCCCTCGACCTTTGTGGTGCCCCTGGTGGAAAGTCCACTTTGTTACGAGCCTCCTTGCCAATGGGAAGTGTCTTGGTGAGCAACGAAATCATAAGAGGTAGAGCCCAAATCTTGGCTGAGAATATGGTAAAGTGGGGACATCCAGAAGTAATGGTTACCAACAATGCTCCTGCTGACTTTGCCCCTTGCGAAAATCTTTTCGATGTGATTGTGGCAGATGTGCCTTGCTCTGGTGAGGGCATGTTTCGTAAAGATGATGAAGCGATTGATAATTGGAGCCTGGAAAACGTTAGTATGTGTGCCAATCGCCAAAGAAGCATCATTGCCGATGTGTGGAGTGCCCTCAAGCCAGGTGGTCTGTTGATTTATAGCACTTGCACTTTCAATGCGGAAGAAAATGAGCACAATGTAGCCTGGATTGCCCAAGAATATGGTGCAGAGGTTTTACCCCTTGCTTTGCCTGAGGGATGCGATGCGGTTGGCAATCTTTTGGGAGAGGACTATCCTGTTTGGCATTTCTTCCAGCATAGGGTAGAGGGAGAGGGATTCTTCATAGCCATACTTCGTAAGCCTGAAGAGATTGGTTTCCGTTCTTTGTACTTGCCCGATATCGATAGTTCGGCCCAGGGTAAGAAGAGATGCAAGCAAAAATCGGCTTTGCCTGTGAAAGAGATTCTGCAAGTAACCCAAACATGGGTAAAAGATCCAGAGCGATATTATTGGCAAGTCACAGAAGAGGGAGTCAGAGCCTTGCCCCTTTCTATGGCATCATTCTACCTCTGGGGACAAAAGCATGGCTTGAAGTTTTTGGAAGCAGGCATCCTGGTGGCAACATTAAAGGGCAAGGAACCTATTCCTGCCCATCAATTAGCTATGAGTTGTGCCTTGCAAAGCATAGGTTTCCCTATCGTAAACCTATGCTTTAGGGATGCTATCTCATATCTCCGCAAAGAGACTATTGTCTTGCCGCCTGACACACCTAAAGGTTATGTTCTTCTCACCTTTAGAACTCAACCCTTAGGCTTTGTTAAGAACTTGGGTAACAGAGCTAATAATCTTTATCCCCAAGAATGGAGAATCAGAAGTGGCTATATTCCAGAAGAGTTTGAAGTGATATAATTGTTAATCGTCAACCTCCTCATCCTCATCATAGAAATCACGCCAATCCTCTTCCTCTTCATCCATAAAGATAGTGGTTGGAGAGATATCCTCATCTTCACCTTCGTCTTCCATTTCCTGTTGAAGATAGGTAATTTCCTTGGGACGATGCACTAATGTTTCATTGGCCACAGGAATCTCCTTTTGCAATTCACTCCAAAGCAAATCCTTCAGTTTCTGAATGCCCAAGCCAGTGATGGAAGAGATAAACACGTGAGGCACCTCAAGAGGAAGCGTCTTCTCCATCTCAGCCATCAACTCCTCATCCAGCATATCGCTTTTCGTTATGGCCAACACACGTTGTTTGTCGGCTAACTCAGGATTGAAGTTTACCAATTCGTTTAAGAGCAACTTGAATTCCTTTGTTACATCATCAGCATCAGCAGGTACCATAAACAGCAAAAGTGAGTTGCGTTCTATATGTCTCAAGAAGCGGAAACCTAAGCCCTTGCCTTCGCTGGCTCCTTCGATGATGCCAGGAATATCTGCCATCACAAAGGATTGATTATCTCTGTAAGATACAATGCCAATATTTGGCACCAAGGTAGTAAACGGATAGTTGGCTATCTTTGGCTTAGCCGCTGAGACAACGGACAACAAGGTAGATTTACCCGCATTGGGCAAACCAACCAGACCTACATCTGCCAATAGCTTCAGCTCCATGATGACGGTCATCTCCTGCTCAGGTTCGCCAGGTTGGGCATAATCTGGAGCCTGACGTGTGGATGTGGCGAAATGCCAGTTGCCCAAGCCTCCTCTCCCACCTTTCAGTAACACCACTTCCTGACCGTCGTCAGTTACGTCGCACACATATTCTCCCGTTTCGGCATTATAGACCACCGTTCCACATGGCACTTCTATGTATTTGTCCTCGCCTGCCTTGCCTGTAGATTTATTGCGAGACCCATGTTCGCCATTGCCGGCAATTACATGACGGTTGTACTTCAGGTGAAGCAAAGTCCAGTAGTTTCGATTGCCTCGCAATATCACACTACCACCTCGTCCACCATCACCTCCATCTGGTCCACCTTTGGGGATATACTTCACTCGACGCATATGTGTGGAGCCTTTGCCACCCTTTCCAGAGCGGCAATAGATCTTAACATAGTCAAAGAAATTCGAATCAGCCAACTTGTTAATTAATAATTAATAATGAACAATGAAAAATGAATAATGAACGATTTCCCCTCCTCATTGTTCATTGTTCATTCTTCATTTAACCTTGTCAATAGCTTCACAAATATCAGCAAAGATTCTGTCAAGCTCACCCAAGCCATTGATGTGCTGGTACTTGCCATCCTGCTTATACCAATCAATCAAAGGAGAAGTCTGAGAGTGATATACCACCAGACGCTTCTTGATTGTTTCCTCATTGTCATCGGCACGTCCACTCATTTGACCACGCTTAATCAGTCGAGTCATCAGCTCATCTTCGGGAACTTCCAGGTCCAGCATCACACTCACCTCCTGACCACGATCTTTCAGCATTTGCTTCAAAGCTTCTGCCTGAGGGATTGTACGTGGGAAACCGTCTAGTACGTAACCGTTAGCACAATCTTCCTTCTCAAATCTATCCATAATTAGCTCAAGCACTAACTCGTCAGGAACTAAGTCTCCTGCTTCCATGTATGCTTTTGCTTTGTTTCCAAGTTCAGTTCCGTTTTTAATGTTTTCTCTAAAGATATCTCCTGTTGAAATGTGTGGGATATCATACTTCTCTGCTATTCTCTTTGCCTGAGTACCTTTGCCGGCACCAGGAGCTCCAAGCATAATAATTCTCATTGATTTCTCCTATCTTTCCTCTGCGTCAAAGAACGCAATTTTTCAAACTTTATAGACACAACGAAGATTTTCGTAAATATCTCACGAAAATCTTCATTGTAATCTTATGTCTTAATTAAAATATACCCTTAACTGTACTGAAGTTTCTTTCACTAACCATTGACTTAATAGTTTCAAGTGTTTCAAGGATAACACCTACGATAATGATGATTGATGTACCACCAAATCCTAGAGCCACACCTGAGAAACCTGAAGCTGCAATTGGAATAGTTGCTACGATACATAGACCAACCGCTCCAATGAAAATGATGTAGTTAAGAATCTTTGTTAAGTATGATACTGTTGGTTTACCACTTCTGATACCAGGGATAAATCCACCTCTATCATTTAGGTTCTTAGCAACTTCTCTTGGGTTGAAAGTAATTGATGTATAGAAGTATGCAAAGAATATAATTAACAATAGGTAAACTACAAATCCAATTGAATATTTCCATCCTGTTGTAGGGTTCAACCAGTTTGATTGACTTAAGTACTTAGCCCACTCGGCTTGTCTTCCCTGTGCATTAAAGAATGAATAAATAACTACTGGGAATTGTAGTAAAGATGAAGCAAAGATTACAGGGATAACACCCGCTGTGTTAACACGTAGTGGGATGTTAGACTGTTGTGCACCAACTTGTCTTCTACCCTGAACTTTCTGTGACATCTGAACGCCAATCTTTCTAATAGCACCCTGTAGGATAACTACTAGTACAACTACACCAATAAGGATAGCTGAAATAATTAAAGCGTTAAGAATGATTTCACCTTTTGATCTGTTCTCACCAGTTAGATACTGTGTGAACAAGTTCTTAACATCTGATGGAATACTTGAAATGATGTTAATAGTCAACACTATTGAAATACCATTTCCTACTCCGCTTTCAGTGATGCGCTCACCAATCCACATAAGAACTGCTGAACCAGCTGTCATAGCAAGGATACATGTGATAATTACTATCCAGTAGTGTGCACCCTTCAAGCTGTTTACATCGCCGAATAGTCCTTGGTTCTTGAAACCAAATACCATCGCTGTTGATTCGATTAACGCTAGACCTACTGTTAGGTAACGTGTAATCTCAGCAATTTTCTTTCTACCTTCTTCACCGTCTTTTTGAATCTCATCTAACTTTGGAATAGCAATTGTTAACAACTGCATAATGATAGATGATGTGATGTATGGAGTGATGTTCAAAGCGAATATTGACATCTTCTCCAAAGACTGACCAGTGAAGATTGAGAAAAAGTTAAATGCGTCCTGTGTAGCTGTTCTTGTACCATCTGCTGACTGAGCCAAACCTGCGAATAGGTCTGATAGTGCTTTACCATCTACAAATGGAATTGGAATCTGACATCCAAGTCTTACAACTACAAGCATTAACAATGTAAAGAATAATCTTTTTCTAATTTCTTTAATCTTAAAGGCTTTCTTTAATGTTTCTAACATATTAGATCACCTCGCAACTTCCGCCTGCAGCTTCGATCTTCTCTTTAGCGCTAGCGCTGAAAGCATTAACCTTGACTGTAAGCTTCTTAGTCAATTCACCATTGCCAAGAATTTTAACTCCATCTCTAGGATTGCTAACTACTCCTGATTCAACCAATGTCTCTACAGTTACTTCTGCACCATCGTCAAATCTCTCAAGAGCTGAAACATTAATACCTACGATATCCTTAGAATTAATGTTTGTGAATCCTCTCTTTGGAATTCTTCTGTATAATGGCATCTGACCACCTTCAAAGCCAGGTCTTGTACCGCCGCCTGAACGTGCTTTCTGACCCTTATGACCTTTACCGGCTGTCTTACCATTTCCTGAACCATGGCCACGACCACGTCTGAAATTATCACTATGTTTTGAACCATCTGCTGGTTTTAAGTTTGATAAATCCATTGTCGCACCTCCTATTATACTTCTTCTACTTTTACTAAATGTCTGACTCTTTGAATCATTCCTCTAGTTGCATCGTTGTCAGGCATCTCTACTGTCTTGTGAAGCTTGTTTAGTCCCATAGCTTCAACAGTTTTTCTGTTCTTTGGAACTGCTCCAATTGTTGATTTTACTAAAGTAATTTTTAATTTCTTATCTGCCATCTCTAATTACCTCCTTAGCCCAAAATCTCTTCAACAGTCTTACCGCGAAGTGAAGCTACTTCTTCTGGAGTCTTAAGTGCAGCTAATCCTTCAATTGTAGCAAGAACTACGTTCTGCTTGTTATTTGATCCAAGTGACTTTGAACGGATGTTACTAATACCAGCAAGCTCTAGCACTGAACGTGCAGGACCACCGGCGATAACTCCAGTACCTTCAGGTGCCTTCTTAAGAAGTACCTGCGCACCAGTATATTTTCCGATAATGTCATATGGAATACTCTTGTTCTCATCGATTGGTACAGTGATAAGGCTCTTCATAGCATCTTCCTTACCCTTGCGGATAGCTTCTGGAATTTCAGTTGCTTTTCCTAAGCCTGCACCAACGTGTCCGTTTTTGTCGCCCACTACTACTAAAGCTGCGAAACGCATATTACGTCCACCCTTTACTACCTTAGTAACACGTTTAATGGCAACGACTGTTTCTTCTAATTCTAACTGACTTGCATCAATCATTTCACGTCTCATGTGTTACCTCCTAACTAAAATTCCAGACCAGCTTCACGAGCTGCATCTGCTAATGCCTTAACTTTACCTTGATATATGAAGCCGCCTCTATCGAAAACTACTTCCTTAATACCTTTTTCAGTCGCTCTCTCGGCAATAACCTTACCTACGTATGCTGCTGCATCAACGTTATTTGTCTTTTCAACTTCTTTAGCAATATCTGCTTCGTTTGTAGAAGCTGCTACCAAAGTCTTTGCAACAGTATCGTCGATAATCTGAGCATAGATATGATTATTGCTTCTGAAAACTGCTAGACGTGGACACTCTGGTGTACCACTAAACTTATTGCGCATTCTGCTATGTTTCTTAGCACGAACTTCGCTTCTTGATTTCTTCTTAATCATTTTCTACACTCCTTTATTATTCTGCTGCTGCAGTCTTACCAGCTTTACCGTCTTTACGTCTGATGTACTCATCTTCGTACTTGATACCTTTGCCCTTATATGGCTCAGGAAGTCTCTTAGTTCTGATTTCAGCTGCGTATTGACCAACTTTTTCTTTATCTATACCAGAAACAATAATCTTGTTCTGATCTTCCACCTGTACGTCGATACCTTCTGGATCTTCCATCTCAACTGGATGTGAGTAACCAAGTGAAAGTACTAACTTCTTACCTTGTTTCTGAGCTCTGTAACCAACACCGTTAATTTCTAGAGTCTTACTGTAACCTTCTGTCACACCAATAACCATATTGTTGATTAGTGATCTTGTAAGTCCATGTAGGGCTCTGTTCTTCTTAAGGTCGTTTGGTCTCTCAACGATTATTTCTTCGCCTTCTTGTTTAATGTCCATAACCTCTGGGAGAGTTCTAACAAGTTCACCCTTAGGTCCTTTGACAGTCACCGTATTATTTTCTGCTATATCCACAGTTACACCTGATGGGATAGCGATAGGCATTTTACCAATTCGTGACATTTCGCCTTACCTCCTTAAAATATTGTGTATACTTTGCCTTCGGCAAAGTAAGATTTTCTTTGCTAGTTCTTACCAAACAAAAGCAAGTACTTCTCCACCTACTTGTTCTTTTCTAGCTTCTTTGTCTGTAATCACACCTTTGTTTGTAGATATGATAGCAACACCAAGTCCACCAAGAACCTTTGGTAGATTATCTTTACCAGCGTAAACTCTTAGACCTGGCTTAGAAATCTTCTTAAGTCCTGTGATAACTTTTTCATTTCTATCTTTACCATACTTTAATGTGATTCTGATGTTTTTGAAGTTTCCTTCTTCTACCACTTCAAAACCTTCGATGTATCCTTCTTTATCTAAAATTTCAGCAATAGCTACTTTTATCTTTGATGCAGGAACATCTACTGTATCGTGCTTTGCAGTATTTGCATTACGAATTCTTGTAAGCATATCTGCAACTGGATCACTCATAGTCATAATTACTTTCCTCCTTCAAATTTTCTCTTACCAGCTTGCTTTCTTAACGCCTGGTATCTGTCCCTTGTAAGCTAATTCACGGAAGCAAATTCTGCAGATTCCGTATTTTCTTAAATAGCCGTGAGGACGTCCACAAATTCGGCATCTATTGTAAGCCTGTGTTGAGAATTTAGCTTTCTTTTGCTGTTTTTGCTTCATAGCAGTTCTAGCCATGGGTTTACCTCCTAATTATTTGCGAATGGCATATTAAATTGTGCCAATAATTCACGTGCTTCTTCATCTGTGTTAGCTGTAGTAACAATAATAATGTCCATACCTCTAACCTTATCTACCTTATCGTACTCGATTTCAGGGAAAATGATTTGCTCTTTAATTCCAAGTGCGTAATTTCCTCTTCCGTCAAATGCGTTTGGATTAACTCCTCTAAAGTCACGTACACGAGGAAGTGCTAGGTTTACAAGTCTATCTAAAAACTCGTACATCTTGTCTCCTCTTAGTGTAACTTTACATCCAATAGGCTGACCTTCTCTTAATTTAAAGTTAGCAACTGAACGCTTAGCCTTAGCGATAACAGCCTTCTGACCTGTGATAGCCTCCATGTCTGCTACAGCGCTTTCTAGAATCTTAGCGTTCTCTTTAGCTTCGCCCACGCCCATATTTACAACAATCTTTTCGATCTTAGGGATTTCCATTTCGTTTTTGTATTCAAACTTCTTCTGCATTTCACCCCTAATTTCGTTTAGGTATGTATCTTTTAATCTACTCAACGTTTGGACCTCCCTTCATTAATCTAGTTCTTCGCCAGTCTTCTTAGCGATACGAACTTTCTTTCCATCTTTTCCGTCTTTATATCCTACTCTTGTAACTTGTCCCTTGATTGAGATCATTACGTTTGAAGCATCGATATAATCTTCCTGTGTAACAATACCACCGTTTTGGTTGTCAGCGTTTGGCTTCATGTGCTTTGTACGCATAGCCACACCTTCTACCTTAACTCTGTTATTGTCAACATCTACTGAAAGAACTTTACCTTCAGTACCTTTATACTTTCCAGCGATAACTTTAACTTCATCGCCTTTTCTTATCTTCATCTTTGACATCTCACTACCTCCTATAATACCTCAGGTGCAAGTGAAACTATTCTCATGAAAGATTTCTCTCTCAATTCTCTTGCAACTGGTCCAAAGATACGAGTTCCTCTTGGAGTCATATCTTCTCTTATTATTACAGCAGCGTTTTCGTCAAATTTGATGTATGAACCATCATTACGACGAGCGCCTTTAACAGTACGAACTACTACGGCTCTTACGATGTCACCCTTCTTAACTTCACCACCTGGTGTAGCATCTTTAACAGTGGCAACGATAATATCACCGATATTAGCATATCTTCTAGTAGATCCGCCCAACACTCTGATTGTAAGTAATTCTTTAGCACCTGTATTATCAGCTACTTTAAGTCTACTTTCCTGTTGAATCATGCTGTATTCCTCCTTCTTTTTCCAAATGAAAGCTTATTTAGCCTTCTCAATAATTTCAACAAGTCTCCATCTCTTATCCTTCGACAAAGGTCTTGTCTCCATAACTTTTACTGTATCACCGATACCGCACTGGTTTTCTTCATCGTGAGCTTTCAACTTATAAGTTCTTTTCACGATCTTGTTGTACAAAGGATGCTTTACATGATCCTCGATAGCAACTGTGATAGTTTTGTCCATCTTGTCGCTAGTAACTTTACCTGTACGTGTTTTTCTTAAATTTCTTTCCACAACAATTCTCCTTTCCTACAAACTCTTACGCGTTTTCTTTCTCAACGATAACAGTTTGAATTCTGGCAATGTTTCTTCTTACATCTTTAATTCTGCTTGTGTTATCTAGCTGATTTGTTGCGTTCTGGAATCTTAAATTAAATAATTCCTTCTTAGCAGCTACTAATTCATCTTGAAGTTCTGTAGCTGATTTTCTCTTTAAATCTTCTACATATTGCTTACTTTTCACTGTCATCACCGCCTTCTAGTTCCTCGCGTGACACAACCTTACACTTGAGTGGTAGTTTGTGAACAGCAAGTCTTAGAGCCTCTCTAGCGTCCTCTTCATTTTCAATGTCGATTTCGAAAAGTACTCTACCTGGTTTAACAACTGCTACCCAGTACTCTACTGCACCTTTACCTTTACCCATACGTGTTTCAGCAGGATGTGCTGTAACAGGTTTGTCTGGGAAAATTTTGATCCAAACTTGGCCACCACGCTTTACGTAACGAGTCATAGCTACACGGGCTGCCTCTATCTGGTTTGACTTAATCCATGCAGGCTCCATAGCTACGATACCATACTTACCATTAGTAATCTTGTTACCTCTTGTAGCCTTACCTCTCATAGATCCTCTAAACTGTTTTCTATGTTTAACTCTTTTAGGCATTAACATTATTTCTTACCTCCTTCTTTAGTTGGAAGTACTTCGCCGTTATAAATCCAAACCTTTACACCTACTTTACCGTAAGTTGTATCAGCCTCAGCGAATCCAAATTCAATGTCAGCACGAAGTGTCTGTAGTGGGATTGTTCCCTCGCTGTAGAACTCTGTACGAGCCATATCAGCACCACCTAGACGTCCTGATACTGATGTCTTGATACCAAGTGCACCAGCTTTAAGTGATCTAGACATACAAGACTTCATAGCTCTTCTGAATGAGATACGGTTCTCTAGCTGCTGAGCAATGTTCTCTGCTACTAGCTGTGCATCCTTATCAGGTCTCTTAACGTCTTTTACGTCCATGAATAACTTCTTATCAGTCATCTTCTGAACTTCTGCTTTAATCTTTTCTATCTCAGCGCCACCTTTACCGATAACAAGACCAGGCTTAGCTGTATAAATGTTTACTCTTACACGGTCAGTTGATCTCTCGATTTCAATCTTTGAGATGCCTGTTCCGTAAAGTTTATTCTTAAGGAATTTTCTAATTTCGTAGTCTTCAACTAGGTTATCAGCGAAATCTTTCTCTGCATACCATTTTGAATCCCAGTCTTTGATAATTCCGACTCTTAATCCGTGTGGATTAACTTTCTGTCCCATGCTTTGCCTCCCTTCTTATCTTTCGTCAAGCACGATTGTGATGTGGCTGTTTCTCTTTAAGATTCTGTAAGCCCTACCCTGTGCTCTTGGTTTAATACGCTTCATTGTAGGTGCTGCACTAGCGTAGCACTCTGCAATGTATAATTTACTAGTGTCCATGTTGTTGTTATTTTCAGCATTTGCTACAGCTGAGTTTAACAACTTCAAAATTACTTTTGATGCTTTTCTTGGGTTGTATGTGAGAATACCTTGTGCAGTCTCTACATCTTTACCTCTGATGGCATCAAGTACGAAACATGCCTTTTGAGTACTAATTCTTGCAAAAGAAAGTTTTGCTGAAGGTCTAGTATCTTTTTCGGCGTTTCTTTTTCTCTTTATTTCAGATCTATGTCCTTTTGCCATAGACTTGGCCTCCTTTCAAAATACAAATTATTCTGCTTTGCTTTCGTTCTTATTGTGTCCTCTAAATGTTCTAGTAGGAACAAACTCACCAAGTTTGTTACCAACCATATCCTCTGTAATATATACAGGAACATGTTTTCTACCATCATGGACAGCAATTGTATGTCCAACCATCTGTGGGTAAATTGTTGAACGTCTTGACCAAGTCTTGATAACTGACTTTTCGCCAGATTCGTTCATAGCTTCAATCTTCTTTAATAAGCTCTCATCCGCAAATGGGCCTTTTTTTAATGATCTTGACATTAGTTCCTACCTCCTTATTTCATATTGCTTCCGTCACGTCTTCTAATAATCATCTTGTTAGACTTCTTATTCTTCTTACGAGTCTTCAAACCAAGTGCTGGTTTACCCCATGGAGTACATGGACCTGGACGACCGATTGGTGCACGTCCTTCACCACCACCGTGAGGGTGATCATTAGGGTTCATAACAGAACCACGAACGGTAGGTCTAATACCCATATTACGCTTACGTCCTGCTTTACCAATGTTAACAAGACCGTGCTCGATATTTCCTACTGTACCAACTGTTGCTCTACAAATTACAGGAACCAATCTCATCTCGCCTGATGGAAGTCTAAGTGTTGCATATTTGCCTTCCTTAGCCATAAGCTGTGCTGTACCACCTGCTGAACGAACTAACTGTCCACCCTTACCTGGGTATAGCTCGATGTTGTGGATCTCTGTACCGACAGGAATCTCTGAAAGTGGTAAGCAGTTTCCTACTTTCACTTCAGCGTTCGCGCCGCTCATTAGTTTATCTCCTACCTTAAGTCCTTCTGGAGCTAGGATGTATGCCTTCTCACCATCAGCGTAGCAAATAAGTGCGATGTTTGCTGTACGGTTTGGATCATACTCGATGCTCACTACTCTAGCAGGGATATCATCTTTTGTGTTTCTCTTGAAATCAATAATTCTGTATTTTCTTCTAGAACCACCACCGTGATGTCTTACAGTGATTTTACCTTGGTTGTTACGACCAGCGTTTTTCTTAAGAGATGCTGTAAGTGACTTCTCTGGAGAGTCTTTAGTGATCTCTTTGTTGTCTAGCTGAGTCATAGCTCTTCTAGAAGGTGTATATGGGTTAAATGTTTTAATTCCCATTGTAATTCTCCTTTCAATCCATTTATTATCACGCTTGTGTTGCGTATAGTTTGTGCAATAATTTTAAGTTTCTTCTATATAAGAGTTAATCTTATAGTCCTGCGAAGATCTCGATATCTGCACTGTCCTCTGTTAACTGAACGATAGCTTTCTTTCTGTCTGCAGTTCTACCTGTTGTATAACCACGTCTCTTGTTCTTTCCGCTTAAGTTCATTGTGTTAACTTTCTCTACCTTTGCACCTTCGAACATTCTCTCTACTGCGTCCTTAACCTGAACCTTAGTAGCTTCTGGGTGCACATAGAATGTATACTTTTTCTCTGCCATTGCGTTCATACTCTTCTCTGTAATTACAGGTTCGAATATAACGTCATAATATTTAATATCTGCCATTATGCGTACACCTCCTCTATAGTCTTAACAGCATCCTGTGTAACTATAACTGTGTCATACTTTAGAATGTCATATACGTTAATAGTCTGTGTGCTTGCTGTCTTTACTGTAGGAATGTTTGCTGCTGACTTAACTACGTTTGTGTCGTTGTCGTTTAAAACAACTAATGCTTTATCAGCCTCTAAGTTCTTTAGCACCTCTGCAAATTCCTTTGTCTTTGGCGCGTCAAACTTCAATTCGTCTAATACAATAAACTTTCCTTCTTCCACTCTAGATGTCAATACTGACTTAAGAGCGATTCTCTTTTCTTTCTTATTCATTTTCTTTGAATAATCTCTTGGTGTTGGAGCAAATACTACTCCACCGCCTGTCCACTGAGGAGCTCTGATAGAACCCTGTCTAGCATGACCAGTTCCCTTTTGTCTCCAAGGCTTTCTGCCTCCGCCTCTGACTTCTGAACGAGTCTTGGCTTTCTGTGTACCTTGACGGTTATTTGCGAGCTGTGCAACTACTGCCTGATGTACAAGGTGTTCATTAATCTCAACACCGAAGATAGCATCATTAAGCTTCATTTTTCCAACTTCGCTTCCTTCCATATTTAAAACAGATACTTCTGCCATCTGAATGTCCTCCTTTCAAAAATCCTTAAGCTTTAACAGTTTCCTTAATAGTAACTAACGCTTTCTTTGGTCCTGGTACAGCACCCTTAACTAATAGTAAGTCTCTGTCTGCATCAACCTTAACAACCAATAGGTTCTGTGTAGTAACTTTCTTACCACCCATGTGACCAGGCATCTTCTTACCCTTGAACACTCTACCTGGAGATGAACAAGAACCGTTTGAACCAGCATGTCTGTGGTATTTAGAACCGTGAGTCATAGGTCCACGTGACTGTCCATGTCTCTTAATAGCGCCCTGGAAACCTTTTCCTTTTGCGATTGCTGTAGCATCAATCTTGTCGCCTTCTTCGAAGATGTCAACAGTGATTTCGTCTGCTACGTTGTAATCTCCTTCTAGTTTCAACTCTCTTACATATCTCTTGTAAGAAACTTTAGCCTTATCAAACATTCCCTTAACTGGCTTGTTGATAAGCTTTTCTCTGATGTCCTCAAATCCAACTTGAAGAGCGTCATACCCGTCGTTCTCTACTGTCTTAACCTGTGTTACTACACAAGGGCCAGCCTGAAGAACTGTAACTGGGATTAGTTCGCCGTTCTCGCCAAAGATCTGAGTCATTCCGACTTTCTTAGCTAAAATAGCTTTCTTCATATTAACTTACCTCCTGTTAATTTACAGCGGATCGATTTCTCGATCATTCCATTGATTAATAAGATGATAATTCTAAAAATCACCTTATGTTGTGATTCGCTTCTTTATATAGAAGAAACTAATCACGGAAATTAAGATGATTTATTTTTCTTTCATCTTAA
>JAEEGI010017705.1_pt1 | contig 14576 bp, 10 predicted proteins | sample 8958751 | NCBI WGS metagenome assembly JAEEGI01 (sample SAMN16246545, study PRJNA631951) | gut metagenome | biome: gut microbiome; feature: rumen; material: KS-attached | host: Bos | place: Iran: Karaj | collected 2018-10
TGGCGATGAGTTCCTTGGCAAGCTGCATGTGGCTTGTAGCACCACGGCTTGTGGGATCGTAAAGAATGGCAGGCAGGCCGTGGCTGGGGGCCTCGCTGAGCCTGATGTTGCGCGGAATGACGGTGGTGAATACCATGTCGCCGAAGTGAGTCTTCCGTTCCTCATATATCTGGTTGGCAAGGCGCAAGCGGGCGTCGTACATGGTGAGCAGGAAGCCCTCGATGCGCAAGGCGGGGTTCAGCTTCGACTTGATGATGCGCACGGTGTTGAGCAACTTGCTGATGCCCTCGAGGGCAAAGTACTCGGCTTGCACGGGTATGATGACTGAGTGTGCCGCGGTGAGTGCGTTGACGGTGATGAGTCCCAGCGAAGGGCTGCAGTCGATGAGCACATAGTCGTAATCGGCCATCACATCGTTGAGCATGGCCTGCATCACCTTTTCGCGATGCGGCTTGTTGATGAGTTCGAGTTCGGCGCCCACGAGGTCGATTCTGGAACCGAGCACGTCGAGCCCTTCGACACAAGATGACACTTGCGCCCCCTTCACGGGATAGTCGTCGACGAGGCACTCGTAGACCGATGTGGAGAGTTGCTTGGGGTCGATTCCCAAGCCTGAAGTTGCGTTGGCTTGCGGGTCGGCATCGATGAGTAGCACTTTCTTTTTGTTCACAGCCAACGAGGCAGCAAGATTGATGGCGGTGGTAGTTTTACCCACACCTCCCTTTTGATTTGCTATAGCAATAATACGTCCCATTTTTTCTTACATAATAAATTTGAGTACAAAGGAATTATTTTTTTACGAGAAAACAGCTGATTTTAGTATGAATTTGCTTAAAATGTTGACAAATCACGTTTTTTGTTAATAACTATACATAATTACGTCACTAAAAAACATTAAAAACCGATGCAAACGAGCAAAAAAGTTGTATTTTAAGAAATAAATTGTGAAATTTGTAGCTTTGTATTGCTGTCTACCGCCCTATTTGTGGCTGAAGATGCAAAAGCATAGATTATAATAACAACCTCATTGCCGTAGGTAATGAACTAAAAAATACATACTTAAAAACTATGAAAAAATTCTTGACCTTGATTGCTGCAGCCCTGTTGGGTGCAAATGCGGCTTTTGCCATTCCTGCCAGTCCTTATCCCTTTGTAGTGACACAACCCGATGGCAGACAAATCACCTTGAAAATCAATGGTGACGAACGTTACAACTTCTACACCACGGTTGACGGTTACACCGTGATGCAAAATAAAGCCGGCTTCTATGTGTATGCCAAGAAAGACAACGGCAACCTTGTTGCCACCAGCACCATAGCCCGCAATGCCGAGGAGCGCAGTGCCGCCGAAGTGGCGATGCTCAACCAGATAGGTAAGCGCATCACCGACAGCCACAAGGTGGAAGGAGCCCAGAAACTGCGTGCCGCTCAAGAAGAGATGATGAAAAGCAAGGCTATCAACTACAGCCAATTCAAGGGTTTGGTACTGCTGGTAGAGTTTAATGACTGCAGTTTCTCGCGCAGTGATGTGGTGGACTTTTACCAGAAGATGATTAATCAGCCCAACTACACTGGCTATACCAACGAAAACGGGACGACAAATGCCTATGGCAAGTTCACTGGCAGCGTGCGCGACTACTTCTACGACAACAGTTACGAGACCTTTGATCCCCACTTTGACGTAGTGGGCCCCATCAAACTCACGGACTATAGCGCGAACTCGGCCAACCAGACGAACGTGCGCCCCCTTATCACTGCTGCCCTCTCCCAAGCCAACGCCGAAGTGGACTATAGCCAGTATGACCTTGACAAAGATGGTAGAGTTGATATATTTTACATTATCTTTGCCGGTGTAGGTTCTAATACAGGTGAGGCTCCTCAGCATGTATGGCCTCATGCCAGCTACCTGTGGCCTATGGTTAGTTATGATGGTGTGCGCCTGGGTCGCTATGCCTGCTCCTGCGAGCTGTATTCTCAATATGCCAACATCATTGATGGTATAGGCACCATGTGCCATGAGTTCAGCCATGTGCTGGGCCTTCCTGACCTGTACGACACAAACTACGAAGAAGATGGTCAGGCGCTCACTCCCAGCACCTACGAAATTATGGACGGCGGCGGCTACAACAACTTAGGCCGCACTCCGGCAGGTTACTCGGCCTATGACAAATACTCGCTCGAGTTTGCCCCAGTAAACGTTATCACCGAGCCGGGAACTTATACCCTTCACCCCCTGTCGACCCATCAAGAACTCTACAAAATACCCTCTCCCATTAAAAATGAGTTCTTCTTGCTTGAAAACCGCCAGACGAGTGGCAAATGGGATGCCTACATCCCTGGTCACGGCATGCTTGTGGCCCGTGTCGACTCCACCAACTCGAGCGTATGGTCAGGCAATAGCGTGAACGATAACCCCACTCGACTCTATTACCAGATTCTGCGCGCCGGCAATGCCACCGATGGCGATGGTGTGCCCAGCGACCCATTCCCCGGCACCAAGAGCGTTACGATGATTACCAATGCCACGATGCCCAACCTCAAGACATGGAACGGTACCGAAAATGACTTTAGTATTACAAGCATACAGGAAGAAGACGAAATCATAACTTTCACTGTAATTAATGCCGACGACATACTGAACGATGTTGAAGACTTTGAAGAGATGCCCACCACTACCAGCACATCAGAGAAGGACGTGGCAGGCAAGTGGGCCAACTGGTCGTTTACCAAGAGCAACGTCACCGCTCCCGGCGCAGGCAAGTGCAACGGAGAACACTCGGTACAGATGAAGTTGCCAAGCCTCATCGAGAGCAGTGACACCTACTATGATGCTTACCAGCTGTCGGTGAAAGTGTTTAACACGACAACAACCGATGCCAAACTTGCCCTTTCATACTCTGAAGATGGGGGCAGCACTTGGACTACCGCCAAATCGTCTACCGGCGAGACGGCCATCACCATTGCCAAGAAGACTGAAGCCATCCCGACGTGGATGATTTCGACAAACAAAAATACAGCCACGCGCTATCGCATTCAGCAGACCGCTGGCAACAAGACCTCAGCCATTTATATCGACGACGTCACTATCTACTACAACGAAAAAGGCTCAGGCCTGCTGAAAGGTGATGTGGACCGCAACGGCAAGGTGAACGTGAGCGATGTGACCACACTGGTGAACATGATTCTGGGCGTTATCCCGACAGACCAAGAAGTGGCCGACGTGAACGGTGATGGCAAGGTGAACGTGAGCGACGTGACTGCACTCATCAACATCATATTGGGAATTTAAACTACACAAACTAATGAAGAAACTACTGTCTGCAATCGCACTTGCCACCGTCGCACTGTTTCAGGCGCAAGCCATTCCGGCTTACCCCTTCCCTGTAACAGTAACACAACCCGATGGCACAACGCTCACCCTGCTCGGGCATGGTGACGAGTTTTATAACTACACCACGACCGAGGATGGCTACACGCTGCTCAAGAATGAGGCAGGAAGCTACGTCTACGCCCTCAAACGCAACGGTACACTCCAGCCCAGTACTGTGGTGGCTCATGACCCGGCACTGCGTGATGCTGGCGAGTTGAATTTTCTGCAAACCGTCGGCAAGCGGCTTATCGACGAGCCAAAAGTGGCTGCAGCCAGAAAAGCAAAACAAGTTGAATATGCCCCTTCTTCCCCACAGGGCATATCGAACAACTACATGAACTACAGGGGACTCATTATCCTCATCAACTATACCGATGTTCAGTTCTCGCGCAGTGATGCTGCCGAGCTGTATGATCACATGTTTAATGATGAGGGCTATACCGGTTTCACCAACGAAGACGGAACTCCTAATGCCTATGGCAAGTTCACGGGTAGCGTTCGCGACTACTACTACGATAATTCAAACGGCATTTTCCAGCCACATTTTGACGTGGTGGGACCTTTGAATGTGAACTACAAATCGACCGATGGACGCAACAAGGCCAAAAACATCTTCAACGCTGCCGTGCAGGCTGCTCATGCTGAAGGTGTGGATTGGAGCAGATATGATGCCGACAACAATGGCATGGTTGACATGGTCTACTTCATGGTGGCTGGCTATGGCTCCAACGTGGTCGGAAACGCCAGCAATCTGCTGTGGCCCCACAAATCATCGCTGCAATTAAGGGTAGGTAGCTATTGGGTTACCGTTTATGCCTCCTCTACCGAGATGAGCGGCAGCGAGGGCTCGGGAAGACTGGACGGTATTGGCACCGTGTGCCATGAGTTCACTCATGTGCTGGGATTCCCCGACCTCTACGACACCAACTACGAGACCGACGGACAGAGTCACCATCCTGGCGACTGGGACATTATGGCAGGAGGCGGCTATCTGAACAACAGTCGCACACCTGCCGGCTACTCGGCCTTCGAGAAATATGCCCTGGGCTTTGTCATGCCTCAGAGAATAACCGGCGAAGGTAATTTTACGTTGCATCCGCTGGGTGACACGCACGAGAGCTACCTGCTGCCCACGTCGAAGGCCAAGGAATACTTCCTGCTCGAGAACCGTCAGAAGAAAAGCAAATGGGATGCCTACCTGCCTGGTCACGGTATGCTCGTGGTCAGGGTAGACTCTACCGAGTCGTGGTCGAATGGCGTGAACACCAACCCCGCGCATAATCACTATGTGCTGCTGCGTGCTGGCGGAAGCACATCGGGAGCCAAAGCTTCTGACCCATTCCCCGGGACCTCCAACGTGTTATATCTCTCCAACACGACCCCAGCCAACCTCCAGAACTGGAATGGGGCACACAACGAGTATGTGATTCACAGCATTCAAGAGAACAACGGAATCATTACATTCACCACCTTGAAAGAGACCAATGTGAAGTGTGAAGTGGAAGACTTCGAGAGCATGCCCGTGACAGCGGCATCTGGAGCTACCGGTGTCGAAGGACAGTTCTCGACATGGGACTTCGCGAAGTGCAACGTCGTCACGCCTCCCGAAGGAATCGGTAACGGTGTGCATGCAGTGGCTATGAAAAAACCCTGTTCGATCACCATGACCGAGACGCTCGACAAAGACATTTATATGGTAACTGCCGACTTTAATAATGCTACCAGCACCGATGCCAAATTTGTGCTTTCCTACTCAATGGACGAGGGCCAGACCTGGAGAACGGCCTATCCTAGCGATGTGGTGGTGCCCGGCAAAACCGAGACAACCGCCTACTGGCTCGTGGATGCATCGGTAGGTGCCCGCATACGCATTAACCAGACGGCAGGTGCCAGTGCCACGAAGGTGTATCTCGACGACCTCACCATATATCATAACGGCGACCTCAAATTGATTCTCGGCGACGTGAACTTCGACGGTCGAGTGAATGTGAGCGACGTGACCGAACTCGTGAACATGATACTGGGTGTGGTTGAGATGGAGCCCCTGCTGGGCGACGTGAACGGCGACGGCAAGGTGAATGTGAGCGACGTGACCGCCCTCATCAACATCATTCTAGGAGTAAAATAAGACAATTACACATATCTATAACAACTAATTAGAAAATGAGAAGTAATATAATTAAAACGGTGGCAACAGCATGCCTGTTGCTAGCGTTTTCAACGATGACCGTTGAGCAGGCTGTTGCCGAACCGGCACATCCGCACCCCGTTACCATCAGTCAGCCCGACGGCACTTCGCTCACCCTGAAACTGGTGGGTGACGAGTTCTATCACTTCAACACTACTGCCGATGGCTACACGCTGCTCCAGAACAAAGAGGGCTACTACGTGTATGCCCAGCAGCAAGGCGAGAACATCGTGCCTTCGCAGGTAGTGGCACATGATGCCAGCCAGCGCAATGCAGCCGAGCAGGCCTTTGTGAGCAAATTGCCCAAACACCTGACCACAACCCCATCGGTGAAGCGAGCACAAAAACTGCGCGCCACCCGCGATGGCCAGGCCAAGGAAGAGCAGTTCGACTACACCAAGTTCAAGGGCCTAGTGGTGCTTATTAACTACACCGACAGGCAATTTAACCTCAGTGATGCCAATGCCTTCTATGACGACATGCTCAACACGCATAACTACACTGGCTTTTCGATCAACAACAGATGGCAGAGTTGCCCGGGCAGTGTTCGCGACTACTTCTACGACAATTCAAACGGCATGTTTGACCCCCACTTCGATGTGCTCGGTCCTGTGAATGTGGACTATACCTGCACTACCCCACAAGGTTCAAGCAATGCAAGTGGCATCTTCAAGGCTGCGCTGGATGCAGTGGACGATGAAGTCGACTTCAGCCAATATGACACCGACGGCGACAGTTTCGTAGACATGGTGTTCTTCATCGTAGCCGGTTACTCGGCCAGCTATAGCGGCAACAACAACGATTATCTATGGCCTCACAAGTATGTCCTCATCAACCCTGCCACCTACTCCTATTATGACTATGATAACGTGTATATCGGCACTTATGCCTGCTCTACCGAGATATATGGTTGGGAATCCTATGGTTACACGATGCCTGCCGGTATTGGTACCATTTGCCATGAGTTCAGCCATGTGCTGGGCCTGCCCGACTTCTACGATACCGACTATGGTGCAAACGGCCAGAGCAATCACCCCGACGACTGGGACGTGATGGCAGGAGGTTCACATTCCAACTATGGCCGCATACCCGTGGGCTACTCCATTTTTGAGCGCTATGCCCTGGGCTTTGCACAACCCACCGAAATCACCACTACGGGCAACTACACCTTGCGCAATGTGGCTACGCACAACGAGGGTTACATATTGCGCACTCCCGTCGATAACGAATACTTCATCATGGAGAATCGCCAGCAGAGCGGCAAGTGGGACCAGGCCCTGCCCGGTCACGGCATGCTTGTGGCCCGTGTCGACAGTACCAATGCTGATGTGTGGTGGAGCAATAGTGTGAACGACGACCCCAGGCACAATTATTATGAAATCGTGCGTGCCGGCAACGGCAACGGAGCCAGTGGCAGCGACCCCTTCCCGGGAACAGCCGGTGTGACCGAAATCACTAACGTGTCAACTCCCAGCCTTCTCACCTGGGGTGGCGTGTTCAACCCGTACAATATCCTGAACATTCAGGAGAACGGCGGCATCATCACCTTTGAAGTGAAGAGTGAAGACGAGATTACATCGATTGTAGAAGACTTTGAGGCCATGAGCGTGGGCACTCCCAGTGAGCCTCTCAAGGGTAATTTTGCCACTTGGTCGTTCACCAAGAGCACCGTGGCTGCTCCCGGCGCAGGCAAGTGCAACGGCGAACATGCAGCCTCGATGGTCACCCCGTCGGCTGTGTCGATGGAAACACCAATCGGCATCAACCTCTACACGATGAACGTGACCTTCTTCAACCCCACCACTACCGAGGCCAAGTATAAACTCTACTACCGCACCTCGCCCGACTCGGCGTGGGTGGATGCCAAACTCGACGACGTCTTTGTGCCCTCCCGCTCTCAAGCAACGGTCAACTGGTCGGTGGGCAAATTCGGCAAAGCAATGTTCCGCATTCAGCAGTATGCCGGTAGCAAGACTGCCAAGACCTATATCGACGACATCACCTTCTATTGCATTCGCGAAACGGGCGATGTGAACCTCGACGGCAAGGTGAATGTGAGCGACGTGACGGCACTGATCAACATGATTTTGGGTATCACTCCGAAGTATGAATTATTGTCGGATTTGAACGGTGACGGCAAGGTGAACGTGAGCGACGTAACCGCCCTCATCAACAAGATATTGGGCATGTGACTCACACTAGGGTGTGATACAACCCTATAGCCAAAACATAAGGATGGAGACTGCGACAATCGGTCTCCATCTTTTTTGCTGTTAACCGATATTTATATGGCTTTGTGCATGGGTTTCACGTTTTTTGTGTAACTTTGCTGAAAATAGTGATTCAACCTAATAACACAATATAACGATATGCAGACAGTACTTTTCCATAGCACCATTTTCGGGCCCATCCACAGCCGCAGGCTTGGCGTGTCGCTGGGCATCAACCTCATGCCTAACGACGGCAAGATGTGCTCGTTCGACTGCCTCTATTGCGAGGCGGGTTTCAATGCCCAAGGTCCTGGCACCACCGGGGTGCCCAAGCGCGAAACGGTGAAACGCATGCTTAAGCAAAAACTTGAGGAAATGCAGGCCCAGGGCAGTCCGCTCGACGTGATTACCTTCTCGGGCAATGGTGAACCCACGCTGCACCCGCAGTTCAAAGACATTGTGCACGATGTGAAGGTGCTGCGCGACCACTACTACCCACAGGCCAAGGTGAGCGTGCTGAGCAATGCCACCATGGCAGGTCGGCCCGCAGTGGCTGCAGCGCTGAAAACGGTCGACAACAACATCCTGAAACTCGACTCGGCCATTGCCTCTACCTTCCTGCACCTCAACCGCCCGGCTTCTCACAACATCATTCCCGAGGGCATCATCGAGGACCTGCATCAGTTTGCCCACCAGTGCATCGTGCAAACGATGATGGTGCGCGGCGAGTATGAGGGCGTGAAAATCGACAACACCACCGATGCCGAAATCGACGCACTTATCGAGGCCTACCGCATTATTCAGCCACAGGAGGTGATGATTTACAGCATCGACCGCAAGACACCCGCCGAGCATCTTGAGAAAGTGCCCGTCGACGAGTTGCAACGCATAGGTGCCCGCATCGAGGCCGCCGGCTTTAAGGTACAGGTCAATGCCTAAAAAATAATCACTCCCATGAAGCGACCCGCTCCCCTGCAAGCTGGTGACAAGGTGGCCATCGTGTCGCCTGCCAGCACCATCGACCCCGCTTTCATCGACGGGGCCACTCAGGTGTTGCGAGGTTGGGATTTTGAGGTGATTGAGGGAGCCCATGCCCGCGGCCATCATGTGGCAGCCAGCGGCGCCATCACGTTTAGCGGCACGGCCCAAGAGCGGCTGACCGACCTGCGCGAGGCCTTTGAGAACTGCAAAGTGAAGGCCATCTTGTGCAGCCGTGGGGGATATGGCACCCTGCAACTGCTCGACCCGCTGCAAGAAGTGATTGCCCGCAATCCCAAGTGGGTAATAGGCTTCAGCGACATCACGGCTTTGCATGCCGCCTTGCATCGTGCGGGCATCGCCAGCATTCATGGGCTCATGGCCAAGCACCTCACAGAGTGCGGAGCCACCGACCCCTGCTCCGAGGCTCTTCACCGCTTGCTCACAGGCGGCTCCATGCACATAGAGGTGGAGCCACACCCCTGCAATATAACGGGCTCTGCCACAGGGCAGCTGGTGGGCGGCAACCTTGCCTTGCTGCACTCGCTGCTCGCCACCCCTTATAACATGATTCGGCCTGGGGTAGTGCTGTTCATCGAAGACATTGCCGAGGCCATCTACCGCACCCAGCGCATGCTGCTCTCGCTACAGCTATCGGGCATCCTGCCGCAGTTGGCTGGACTCGTTGTAGGGCAGTTCACCCGCTACCGCGACCCCTTGCTGCCCGAGCAGGAACAGGAGCAGACACTGCAACGCAGCGCCATGTATGAGATGATTAGAGAGATGGTAGCACCTTACGGCTATCCTGTGGCCTTCAATTTCCCCATAGGTCACGTGAACCGCAATCGTCCCTTGGTGGAGGGTGCACAGGTGAAGTTCTCAGTCGACAGTGAAAAGGTGACGCTCACCGAGATTTAACTAGCAATTTTTCAAACAGTTCTACATATTGCTGCGCCACTTTGGGTGCAGCAAATTGTTGTGCTACAGCTTCGTGCAACTGCTGACGCGTGACAGGCGCTTCGATGGCCCACGCAATGCCTTGCGCCATGCTCACGGGGTCGTTATAATTTGCGATGTAGCCCGTGTGCAGGTGCTCGACGATGTCGGCTTGGCCACCGCGGCCAAAGGTAACCGGCATGCAGCCGCTCGCCTGGCCCTCGATGAGGGTGGTTGGCAGGGTTTCGTAGCGCGAGGTGGAGAGCACCACATCACCGTGGGCATAGATGCTTGCCACATCGCTCACCGCACCCAGGTGGGTATAGGGCAGGGCAATTTGCTCAAGCAGCGACGCATCTTTGATACCGCCAAAGAGCAGCAGGTGCAGCCGCTGGGCGAGGTCGGGCAGCTCGCTGGCGATGTGTCTCGTGACGGCAATCAATTGGTCGAAACCCTTCACGGGGTCGTCGAGGCGGGCAGCACCCATCACCATCACTTTCTTGGACGAGTCTATTCCAACATCGCTGTTGGGCAACCGCTGTGGTGAGAATTGCTCGACGGGGAAGGCATTGGCAATCACACTGATGGGGGCATGACGCATCAGGCTGCTCTCGTGGCACTTCTCCTCGAGCCAATGGCTCACAGGCACAAAGTGGATGTTACCGTATTTCTTGTAGAGGCTGGCCTTGGCACGCTGGATGCGTGTTGACAGGTCATCGCCTCGGCCTCCCAGCAGCGGGCAGGCACAGCACTCGGCCTTGAACGCTTCACACTCATAGGCATGATGGCAAATGCCTGTGCAGTTCCACATGTCGTGCATCACCCACACCAGCGGTTTGCCGAGTGCAGCGAGTTTCCCAATGCCCTTGAGCGAGAGCATCCCTTGATTGACCCATGCCAGCACAATCACGTCGGCTTGTTGCACCAGCGGGTGCTGCGAGAGGTCGATTCCATGTGTAGCGGGGTCGATCATGAACAGCGTGTCGCGCTTGAATCCGTTGAACCTTGCCACCTGCAGGCGCTCGGCCAGGAAGTTCCACTTGTTACGCAGTTTGCTGCCTACGGCCGTCACAGCAGAGTCGGGCTGCCGCTTGTCGATGACCAGCATGTGGGCATCAGCGCCGGCGTCGAGCAGGGCGTGCAGCAGGCGGTGAGAGGCTATTGCTGCCCCGCCGATGGTGTCGCTACGGTTGATGATGACCACTTTCATGTTGAGGGTTGAGGGTTGAGAGTTTAGGGTTGAGTGGGAAGGGTGAAACTTTTGGGAATTATGGGAAAACTGGGAAAAGAGGGAAAAACGCGCTACATGATGGAGAACTGGCGGAGCAGGTCGGTGATTTCGACTCGCGAGAAGGTGCGGTGCTGCTTCAGTTCCTTGGCCAGGCGTTCGATGGCCCGACACATCTCATGGTCGGAGAAGATGCGCATGAGGTGACTGTAGTAGCGGTCGAATATGGGCTGCACCTCGTCCTTTTCCAGGTCGCACATGTCTTTGCCCTCGTCACACAAGGCATTGAACAGGCTGTTGCGCAACTTGCGGTCGATCACGCCATGATCCAGTATCATCTTGCGGCACATTGTGTTAGCAATTACAAGGCCTATCGTTATCTGGTAGTGCGAGAAGAGTTCCTGCCACGCTTCCTTGGCATTGAGTCGCGGATTGCCGGCAAAGTAGAATTCGGGCGTGAAATCGATGCAGTCGAGTCCATCGGCATCTACGCTCACGCTGTTGAGCAGGTGTGTGGCATCGAAAATGGAGAGACCTACGGCCATCCCCGCCACGCCATAGCATTTATCGTCGTCACTTCGGTATTTCATAGTTCATCGTTGTCGTTATTAACAGGACTAAAACATAGCAAAAATGGTGCCTGACAGTCATTTTCTGCCAAAGTCGGCAGGAATCTCACCCCATTCGTCAGTTTTCCACTTGATGATGAAGTTGGTGTAGGTGTGCGTCTGCAGCCACCGCTCGGCGCGGGCAATGAGTTCAAACATGTAGGCGTTGCGCTCGGTGCGTGCCACTCGGGTGCGGCACTGCTTGTCGCGCACCCACAGCATGGCGTTCCTGCTGTCGCTGTAGATGGCGGTGCGCGTCAGACCTCGCTGGTTGAGCCATGCCAGGCCGTGCACAATGGCCAGGAACTCACCCACATTGTTGGTAGCATCGTCGAAGGGGCCCTGATGAAACAGCTCGGCACCCGTCATGATGTCGACCCCGCGATACTCCATGCGACCAGGGTTTCCGCTGCAAGCCCCGTCGACGGCAATGCTGCCGGGATAGATCTCGGGAATGGCGGCATAGTTGATGTGAGTGGTGGGCGCATGAGCTATGGCGCGCAGCACATCACGGGCCTCGCGGGTGGGACCCTCGCGATAGGCAAGGATGGCCTCCTCGCGGGTGTCGAACGACTTGTAGCGTGCGCCGGGATAGCCCTTGGTGCGCAACAGGCACTCGGTCCACGTCTCGCAGATGCCGGGCTCAGTGCCGACCCACACCACGTACCATTTTTGTTTCGTAGCCATGCTAATGTTTCTATTAAAGTGACAAAAATACAAAATTTTAGTTACTTTTGCATCAACGAAACAAAAAAAGCAAGATGGGCGTAATATTTTTGATAGGGATGCCTGGGTGCGGCAAAACCACGTTGGGCCGCGCACTCGCTGCCGAGATGGATGTGGCGTTCGTTGACCTCGACGAGTATATCGAGGAGCGCTGCGAGGCCTCCATCAGCCAGATTTTTGAGCAGGCAGGCGAACCCGTCTTTCGCGAGATAGAGCGCAAGGCCTTGCTCGAGGTGGCCGCTATGCAGCATGCCATTGTGGCGTGCGGTGGCGGAACGCCTTGCCAGCCAGGCAATATGGAAATCATCAATGCGCATGGACTGAGCATCTGGCTCACCACCAACGCCCAGCGCATCACCGAGCGCCTGTGCTTGCCCGAGCAAAAGGCGAAGCGGCCCGCCATTGCACACATGACCGACGCCGAGGTGCTTGACTACGTGACCCGCCAAATGGCTGAGCGCAAGCCCCACTACGAGCAGGCCATGCTGCGCTTCGACTCCACCCGCCTCGAGTCGGTCGAAGAAATCGCCGCCACCGCCCACGCCCTCGCCACCCTGTTGTTAGACCTATGAACACTTTGCGAGAAAGTGCGAGTTGAGCATAAAAAAACTGCTATAAAACATTTTTTTAGGGGGCATTGCACATTAATTAAAAATAATTGTATCACTTTGCTTGATTTTAGGCTTCTGTGAACAGAAGAACAAACGATTTTTAGACAGAAGAACAATATTGTAGGGACAGGGCGTGCCCTGTCCGATAGCTCGCCAACAACAGACAACGGCGGGAAATAAATATATTATTGATATGACCACACTCGCACAAAGAAAAACGCCACGCGCTCTCTGGCATGATTATGCCGGTGGCCTTTACTTTGTCACTGCCGTCACTCATAACCGGCAGCACTTTTTTGGTCACATCAACAAGGGCAAAATGCATCTCACCGGCATCGGTGCATTTCTCGACCAGCAGCTTACTAATATCAGTGCCCATTACCCCTATGCCACATCGCTCAACCATTGCGTCATGCCCAACCACATGCATAGCATCATCTATATTGAGCACAAGCAATTGCCTCATGAACTGAGGCCTGAAACAGCCACCAACAGCGGCAGCAATACGCTCGCCAACGCCCGGCTGTGCATCGGTTGGCTCTCGGTAGTGATGGGCGGCATCAAGTCGAGTGTAACAAAATATGCTCGCCTCGATAATGAGGATTTTGCCTGGCAAACGCGTTTCCACGACCGGATCGTTCGCAATCGCCAAGAATTTGAGATGATCTCAAATTATATCGACACCAACGTTGAACGCTGGGAACAGGATTGTTTCAACGGCGGCGACAATGTAGGGACAGGGCGTGCCCTGTCCGAAAACCCGCCAGCAACACCCAACGACAGCGTCAGAGCGGACAGGGCACGCCCTGTCCCTACAGTAACCTCGGAGTTCTCGGAAATCTCAGATATTTCGGAGGGGGCGGGAGCGGGCGAGTTGCCTAATTAACTGAAAGATATTTTATTAACTTTTTATTAACTCTATAAACTCTTTAAAACTATGACAAAGAAATTACTAACATTTTTAACGCTGCTCACGCTCTTCTTTGGCGTCGGATGGGCAGCAGAGGTGCCCTACAAAACACTGGACATTTCAACTGCAACTATGAGTTCATATGTAAATAACTACTCTACTCCATTTACGGCTACAAATGATGGTTTCAGTTGGACGATCAGATATTTCAATAATGGCCAAAGCTCTTCAAATTGGGGCCATATTAGAGCTGCGAATAAGAATGGAGCAAGTGTTGCCACAATTACAACTCCAGTTGTTATTGACAAAGCCATTACCAAAGTAGTTGTGACTGTTGATCAGGTAGTTGCGAGCGACATTAACTCTACCACACTTTATGTTGCTTCCGATGGGAATTTTGAACAAAATCTTCAAACTATTTCTCTTGATGTTACTCAAGGAACTATGACATATGCAGTTCCTAATCCAACGGCAAATATGTTTTATAAACTGGCATATGATTGTAAAAAGACTTCTGCTAATGGTACATTAAGGATTTCAAAGGTTGAGTATTACTATAATGAAGGTGGCTCGGTTACTCCCACATGTGCAACACCTACTATCACAATTAACCCTGCATCAGGGCCTTACTATGTGGGGCAAACAAACGTAACTGCCACTCTCGCTTGTTCTAATCCCACTGATGCTACAATTCTTTATAGACTGAACAATACTGGAGATTGGAACACATACAGCAGTGCTGTTACAATTCCCAACACTGCTGCAGGTGATGTATCTATCCAGGCAAAGGCTACCAAGACTGCTTACAATGA
>JAEEGI010017707.1_pt1 | contig 14574 bp, 13 predicted proteins | sample 8958751 | NCBI WGS metagenome assembly JAEEGI01 (sample SAMN16246545, study PRJNA631951) | gut metagenome | biome: gut microbiome; feature: rumen; material: KS-attached | host: Bos | place: Iran: Karaj | collected 2018-10
CATATAATTTGCAAGCAGATTTACAAAAAAAGCTCCAATCGAAACAAATAAAGGAAGCTTAACCTGCCCTACACTTCGTAAAACAATTGTTGCAGTAAGCGAAGTTCCAAGAAAAAAGTATGTAACAATGGACCAGCGGAAATAAATTGTTCCAAGCGAAATAATGTCATCCTCGTTGGTATACATACGCATGAGAGTTTTCGGCATAATCAGCGTGGCAATGGCAAAAAGAGTTGCAAGCAGCAGTGTAAGCCTTAGCATAAGGCAGACTGTCTGTTTTAATGCATGACCGGCTTCTTCTTCCTGACCAGTTCCGGCGTGCTTCATTCCCCAGTAGCGCGAAACAAGCACCGAAGCGCCCATTCCAAGTCCCATACAGAAAATGTGATATATTCCAATAAATGAATTAGCAAGAGAGGTTGCCGAAAGCGCTTTTTCTCCAAGACTGCCCACCATAATTGTATCGAGCATATTAACGCCAATTGCCAAAAGGCTCTGCAGGGCAATTGGAAGCGCCAGCGAAAATACCTGTTTGTAAAAGTCGGGTTCGTTTTTAAATAGTTTCATAGTTAAGTGATGATGAATATAGCATATTTTAAGAATAATGAAAACTTCGGGTATTTCTTTTACAGGGATTTCGTTTACGATTGCACAAAAATGAATTATAATCTTCCTAGAGGAAAAAACTATGACTGAAATGCCTGAGATTACAAAACTGGAAGATGGCGGCTGTATCTGGTCGCATGTGTTTGAAACCTTTACTGCAACTGTTTACGTACCGGTTGCAAATAAGGATTTGCTTTCTGAAACGCTTAATTACGGCTTTATGGCTCCGTACCTGCTTGTTTTTGCAAAACAAAAGCCTGATTATAACACTGCCATTTCTTTTGCACGCGAAAAAGGTTTTGAAGAACTTGCAGCCAGCTTTGCTTCGAGCGTTGTGTTTATTTATCCAAATACAAACGGCTCTAACCCGGCAGAAGTATGGAAAAATGCTTCTCCAAAAATCTTTTCAGAAATCATTACAAACTCGCGCATTCATCAGTATTACGAAAACGGAGTAGTAAAAGCCTGGAACCGCTTTACAAACCAGATTGACGGTTACTTTATTCGCGGTGCAATCTTCAGGACCTGCCTTTTTGGTTATGGTGCTTCGGCTGATTATATTGCAAAAAACTGTCTTAATCATTTTGAAGGTGACGGTCTTTGGGGAAAAGCTGATATTGCGCCTGTAACCTGCTTTTTAAACGGACTTTCCAGCGACTGCGAACCAGCTCTTACAGCCGGCGACATTCCAGTTGTTTCTTACGGCAACAGCACAAAAATCAACGACTTCTTCCGTAAAACCTGCAAATATTTTATAGAAAGAAAAGAATCAGATATATCTCCTGCAACTCTTATAAAGGACTACTTTGATTTTGCAAGACCTTTCCGCCGAATGATCGGTAAGCTTGATATTGACCCTGATTTGGAAAAAGACGGACTTATTATTGAACCTGGCATTGAAACTGTAAAAACCTCACCAGATAATTTTGGCGATGACAAGGGGACAGCAGAACACAAAATAGGCTATTTTGCCTTTTACAACGAAGGGCTTTATGAACAGGAAAAAGTGCCTCTTGTACTCGGCTTTCATGGCGGTGGAGACAGCTGCTTCTTTTTCAGCACAATGGCTGGCTGGGCAAAAATTGCTCACAGGCACGGTTTTCTGTTAGTCACTGTAGAAAATCACTTAAACAGTTCCGCCACCGAAATGGTAGAGTTTGTAGAAAAGCTTAAGCTCAAATACCCGATTGATGAAACCCGCATTTACGCTACCGGCTTTTCTATGGGTGGAATTAAAACCTGGGACATAATTCAGGAATACCCAAAGCTGATTGCCGCTGCTGCTCCAATGGATGCAACCGTTGATATTGGCGAGAATGTTTATTTCCGTAAAATCGATAAAGAAGTGAATACTACGGTTTCTGTTCCAATTTTCTATGCCGGTGGCGAGGTAACACCTCTTCCAGAGCTGCCATTCCAGGCACAAAAATGCTTAAACAGAATGAAATACGCGCTGGAGCTCAATAACTGTACAGCAGAGTATAACGTCAAACTGGAAGACAAAGATAACTGGAAAAATAAAATCTGGGGAATTGACGGTGACGAAACCGAAAAATCCTATGATGAAACAAGGGATGCAACGCTGACAATGCAGAAGTTCTTCAGCAAAGATGGAATATGCAGAACTATTTTTGCCAGCATTAGCGGACAGGGGCACGACTGCCGTGAGCACACCTGTGAGCATGCATGGCAGTTTATGAGCAGGTTTTCTTTATAAAGAGTATTCTACGATATCTTTTTCGTACCATTCTGATTCATCTTGAAGAGACTCAAAGAAAACCTTTACTTGATGATGGTTTCTTGTTACCCAGGTTACCCAATTCTTGGAGCCATCAAAATCATAATAAGTACAACCAAGATTTACTACTTTATTATCTATTGCTACAAAATATTTTGGATAGGCAACATTAACAGCCATTTTTACTCCACCGCCACCATCCCGTTCAGCCATGTAAGACACTTTTGTAATCGCATAAGAATAACCTGCCTTAAGCCCCTTAATGTAAAAGAAACCTTCTCTATTTGGTTTAACTGTTACTTTTCTACCGCTTACCTGCTCCGAAATCTCAAGCTCAACATCTGAATGGAAAGTGCCGTTTAAGTTAGTTCCACTATACAAAGTAAAATCATGAGCCTTAATTTCTGCATAACCAATAATAAGAGTATCTCCAGGCTTTAATGTTTTAGGAAGAGATGCACAAGACATAAAAAAACTTGCTGCAACAATTGTAAGTAAACTGAATAAACAATACTTTTTCATATATACCTCTTTTTTTTATAACTGCCTGTTAGAATACCTTAATTTAATTGTTTCTGCAACAATTCCCACATCCTCTGGTGTTGCACAAAACGGAATGATTATGCTGCCGGGAATATCTTTTATATATGTAAACTGTTTTTTGGCATATTTGCAGCTGTGATGAATTATTGCTTCCTTTACAGCAGTTTTATCATCTGTAAACCATTCACTGTAACCGATTGCCTTCATCCCCGGGGAGTTTTTATCATACCCCTTTGAAACAAGAGCTTTTACTTCAGTTTCAAGTCCGGCTTCAAACATTTTTTCTACGCGCTCACGAATGCGTTCATAAAGTAAAGCTCTTGGTGGCTGCAGAACAATAAACGTAAAATCATATTTTTCCCGCAGTTGATTTTCGAGCCTGTAGCTTGAACGCGTTTTTCCTGTGGTATAATAAACTTCAAGTGCACGGCAGATTCTGTAGGCATCATTCTGGCTGATTACAGCGGCACTTTCAGGGTCAATCAGCTGGAGTTCTGCGTACAAGGCTTCTTTTCCTTCTGATTCAAGCCGGCCTTTTATATTTTCGCGGATTTGCTCATTTGATTCAGGTGTTTTTGGCAGACCATACAAAAAGCAGCGGATATAAAAGCCTGTTCCGCCGCAGACAACCGGAATCTTTCCGCGTTCATAAATCTGCCCGCAGGCTTTGTCGGCAGCTGTCACAAAATCGGCAACGTTATACTGTTCATTCGGTTCTACAAGATTTATAAGATGATGGGGAATCTCCCTGCAAAGTGATTCATCCGGTTTTGCAGTTCCTATATCCATTTCTTTGTAGACCGCCTGGGAATCTGCGCTTATTATTTCTGCATTTAAAATAAAATGACTGCCTGACGCAGAAAATAATTCTTTTGTCAAGGCAGTCTTTCCTGAAGCTGTAGGTGCAAAAATAACAATTACCGGTATTTTTTTGTTATTTTCCAATTCTACTGTTTTTCTTCAATACGATAATTAACCTTTTTAGTAAAAAGCTGTCTTGCAGCAACGCAAACAACTTTATCAAAGTTTTCTTCAATTTCCGGATCCTGTACTTTAGCCATCTGATAAGCTCGTCGGCTTGCAGCTACAGTAATCTCATAAATATTGCCATCAAATTCAACTAACTGTTCCAAAGGAAAAATCATTACATACCCCTTTAATTGAATTTATATTTTAACGGTATATACTCTTTGTGTCAATGCGGCGACCTCCATCTATTGGTACCCTGGAGTTTTTACTGTCGCCGCTTGCAGTTTTGGCAAGCAAAACTGCATACAGTTATTCGTTATTTCCCCAAAAAGCCTGGGCATTTGTGGTAGCCTTTTCATTCTCATAAGTCAGAGTATAATCGTATCCTGGTGGAATAAGGCAGATATAAGTACTGCGAAGGTCATCATCATATTCCAGATTAAAAGAATAAATGGTATAAGCTGCAAACCAGTAAAGATTTTTTACCCAGTAGGCCTGCATATAGTCTAAGCCCCAGTCGGTATTTATCCAGGAATCTTCAAAGCCCGTAAAAACATTTACTTTAAATGTTTTATCTTCCAATATACAGTTACGCATTTCTTCCAGAGAAAGGAGATTTCCCTGGCTGTCTGTTACATACTCAGTCATATCTGAATCAAGCATTGCCCATTTATTAAGCTCAGGCAGCCAGACAATATTTACTACGTGGCAATCTGTATCTGTGCTGTCTTCCGGAATACAGGTGATGAAGCGATTTTTAATATCTATTGAAAGAAGTAGCTCACTTAAAAGAATGCTGTGAAAGCGACAGTTAAAGCCATTTGGAACTTTTTTAGCATACTCCCATAAAGAGATTGCATTTCTTTTCTCAGGTGGATTTTTGGGATTATCGTGTGGAATATTTTTTGCAACAAAGATTGCAAGCTCCATAGATTTTTCCCAGGTTGTTTTTTCAGAAGCTTTAAGGGCATCTAAATCAAGGCCGGCGTTTTCCTTAAAATAATCGCGGATTTCTTTTGCCCGGTCCTGGTCGATATTTTCGGTTAATTCAAAATCAACTGGACCACTTGTGTAAGGAGCTGCATTTTTAATCTTATCTGCATTTACCTTATAGTTACTTACAACGTAATCTACATAATCATCATCACTCATGCTTTTTCCGCACGAAATAAATGAAAACAAGAAAGCTGCAAAAAGAATAACAATAATCGTTTTTCGCATTTTCCCCGTCTCCTATAACGAACTATATATGATGTTCTTTACTTTTCTGGTTGCTTCCCAGGTGCCGGCATCGGTTTTCTGCATGAGCATTACAATAATCAGCTTGTTTTTTAAGTCAACCGAAACATAAGGACCAAGCCAGCCGTCCCAGCCAAACTCACCGTTTTCTGTAAGTACATTGCAGCGGCCCTTTTCGTAAGCTACGCGCATAAGATTGCAATAGGTGTAACCGCAGAGATGTCCCATTTTCTGGTCAAACTTCTGCTGCAAATCTGTACGGAGTCTTGCTTCTGCAAAATATTCAACCGTTTTTTTCTGCAGGATTCGTTTGCCGTTAAGCTCGCCGCCGTTCAAAAGCATCTGCGCAAACTTAAGGTAATCATCAAGTGTAGAACAAAGACCAGCTCCACCGCTTTCAAATGCCGGCTTATGATTCATAAAAGGCTGGATTCCCAAGTTAGGATTTTCAAACTTTGTAATTTTATAAGTATTTGCCTGAAGCTCTTCTGACTTATAAACACTTGCCAGACGGTCCTGCTTATCCTCTGGAACATAAAAGTCTGTATCTTTCATTCCAAGCGGATCAAAAATATACTTTTTCAGGAACACGCTGAACTTCATGCCCGAAGCAACTTCAATCACTGCGCCAAGAATATCAGCCGAAAGTCCATAGCTGTAATCTGTACCAGGCTCAAAGGAAACCGGGATTTTTGCAAGACGCTTTGCAACATACAAGGTTGTAAGCTTAAAATCTGATGTAACATCCTTATTCAGCTCGTTAATAAGGTCGGAAGTAAGATGTTCACCAGCAGGAGAATCTTCACTCCACGCCCCATAAGTATAACCGCTAGTCATATTGAGCAAATCCTGCACAGTTACATTTCTGAATGATTTATGAGCTTTTCCGTTTCTGCCGCTTTCCGTACAAACCTGCAGATTTTTATATTCAGGGATAAACTTTCCCACTTCATCACACAGTTCAAGCTTCCCCTGCTCTATAAGAATCCAGGCAGCTACATTGGTAACCGGCTTACTCATAGAATAAAGTCTTGCAATTGTATCTCTGTTAAAGGCTTTTTTATTTTCAATATCTGCAAATCCCGACTGCCAGTATCCAAGTTCCTTTCCATCTTTTACTACAAGGCAGTTCAATCCGGCAACCTTTTTTTCGGCCACAACCGTGTCAAAAACAGTCTGTATATTATTCAAATGATTCAAATCCATCGGGCTCTCCCATAAATTGGTTTTTGTAATATATATCATATTTATACAGGTTTTGCCACCACAGAGTATTGGCAATCAAACTATTAATACTTTTATCTAAATATGGCTTCCGGTCGTGATTCATAGGGCAAAACCGCGCAATATTGCGCTAGACGCTACTTGTGGTATAGTAACTATTTAAATGCCGCTCCCGCAGCATCCACAAGTAGAGTCTTTTTGCCCTATGTCTCACTCCCTTGCGCCAACTTTTAGATGAACAATTTATAAGGCTGTTGCTCTAATCACAGAATCATTTTTAAAACTTATACATAAAAACTGCATTACAAAATCTCATTAATGCATTATAATATTTAGTTAAAGGATTAACAAAAATTATGGAGAAAAATATGGATAACAAGACGTTGATTGAAAGCGGAAATGCTGTTCTTGGCATTGAGTTTGGTTCTACAAGAATCAAGGCTGTACTTATAAACGAAAAATATGAGCCGATTGCAGGAGGTTCCTTCACCTGGGAAAACTCTCTGGAAAACGGTATCTGGACATACCCTCTTACACAGATTCACGAAGGCTTGCAGAGCTGTTATGCAGATTTGAAAAAGGATGTAAAGGAAAAATACGGAATTAAGCTTACTAAGTTTAAATCTGGCGGTATTTCTGCAATGATGCACGGCTACCTTGCCTTTGACAAAGACGACAAGCTTCTTGTTCCATTCAGAACCTGGCGAAACACAATCACAGGAGAAGCTTCATTAAAGCTTTCAAAGCTCTTTAATTTCCCTGTTCCGGAACGCTGGTCTGTTTCTCACCTTTATCAGGCAGTTTTGAACAAGGAAGAACATATTTCTAAGATTCAGAACGTTTATACTCTTGCCGCTTACATTCACTATAAGCTTACCGGCGAAAAAGTTATTGGTGTTGGCGACGCTTCGGGAATGTTCCCTGTAAAGCTTTCTGCTGATAAAAAATCTGCAGCTTACAACACAGAATATGCTGCTAAGTTTGAAGCTCTTCCAGAAATGAAGGCCCTTTGCAGCGGTAAGTTTAAGCTTACAGACTGCTTCCCTAAAGTTCTTATGGCAGGTGAAAAAGCAGGAACTCTTACAGCAGAAGGTGCCAAGTTCCTTGATCCTACAGGCGAACTTGCAGCCGGCATTCCATTCTGTCCTCCGGAAGGCGATGCAGGAACAGGTATGGTTGCAACAAACTCTGTAAAGGCAAAAACAGGAAACATTTCTGCCGGAACTTCAGTATTCAGCATGGTTGTTCTGGAAAAGGATTTGAAGAACGTTTACCCTGGCATTATCGACATTGTTACAACTCCAGACGGCTACCCTGTTGCAATGGTTCACTGTAACAACTGTACCGGCGAGCACAACTACTGGATGGATTTCTTCAAGGAAATCATCGATGCAATGTGTCCTGGAAACGAAGTTAAGATGGGCAAACTTTTTGACACAATGATTATGAAATCACTCGAAGCAGACAAAGACTGCGGCGGACTTCTTGCTTACAACTATCTTTCCGGCGAAACAATTACAGGCTTTACTTCAGGCCGACCACTTTTTGCACGTGCAGAAAATGCTGTATTCAATATTGCAAACTTTATGCGCGTTCAGATGTTTGCTTCCCTTGGTGCTTTGCGTGCCGGAATGGACATTCTTTATGATAAGGAAAATGTTCCGGTAGAAAGCATGACTGGTGCAGGCGGATACTTTAAGACAGAAGCCGGACTTAAATATATGGCTGCGGCAATGAAAACAAGTGTAAGTGCAATGGAAACTGCCGGAGAAGGCGGACCTTGGGGTATGGCAATTCTCGCCGCTTATGCAACAGCAGGTGCAAAAGAAGAGCTTGGAGCATTCCTTGAAAAAGAAGTATTTGCTTCCTGCAAAAAGACAACTTCTGCACCGGAAAAAGAGCTTGTTGAATCATTCAATATCTTCTTTGAAAGATACATGAAGAATCTCCCGGCAGAAAAAGCCCTTACTGAAAATCTCTAATATCGAGGATAATATGGTTTACGAAACATTAAGACAGCAGGCTTACGAAGCCAATATGAAAATACCGGAAAATCATCTGGCACTTTATACATGGGGAAACGTTTCTGCGTTCGATAAGGACAAAGGCGTTTTTGCAATTAAACCAAGTGGAGTTCCTTACCCGGAGCTTACACCGGAAAGCATGGTAATTATCGACCTTGACGGTAAAAAGGTTGACGGAAATCTAAATCCTTCCAGCGACACTCCAACCCACGCAATTCTCTACAAAAAGTTTGGAATGGACCAGGGTGCAGAAATCGGTGGAATTATTCATACACATTCAACTTATGCCGTAAGCTGGGCACAGGCAGTTCTGCCGGTTCCACTTTTCGGTACAACCCACGCAGACCACATTCAGAAAGCTGTTCCATGTACACCTTACCTCAGTAAGGAAGCCGTAGAAAGCGATTATGAAAAAGAAACCGGACTTTTAATCGTAAAGCATTTTGCAGACCTTGGACTTAATCCAAGTGAAGTAAATATGGTTTTGTGCGGTGGTCACGGTCCTTTTGCATGGGGAAAAAATGCAGATAAAGCTGTTTACAATGGAACTGTTCTTGAAGAAATCTGCAAAATGGCACTCAACACGCTTGCCCTTAATCCGAATGCGACACCGCTGCCAGATTATATTGTAAATAAACATTATATGAGAAAGCACGGTCCTAACGCATACTACGGACAGGGAAAATAGGATTATAGAGCTTTTGCCGCAAGCCAATGAACAGAACTTTCTCAACAAACGCAATTGTTGTTTCTCTAAAACCGGCAGGTGAAAACAATTCCAACGTAACTCTCATTACAGAAGCGCGTGGAATTGTTTATGCAACCTTGTATGGCGGGCCTAAGAGCAAGCTCCGTTCACTTGTTTCGCAGTGGCATTCTGGAATCATTTATCTTTACGAAAATCCTGAACATAATCAGATTAAAATCAGTGATTTTGACGTAAAGAACTATCATGTTTCGTTCAGCCAGAATCTTTTTAAGTATTATGCTGCTTCTCTTGCTGCTGAGCTTGCAATTAAAACAAAATGTGCAGGAAGTGCGGGCAATAACGAACAGTGCTGGAAGCTGTTTTCGGGCTTTCTTGACGGACTTGAGCTTGCCACTGAAGAACAGGGACGTCTCGGCCTTGTAAGATTTTTGTGGCGCTTTTTAGAGCTGCTTGGTGTACAGCCGGATCCTTCTTACTGCGGTTCGTGCGGAAAATCTTTTATTACAGAAAAACATTCCCCGGCAGACATGGCATACTACAATCGTTTTGATAATGATTTTATCTGCTCTGACTGTGCTTCATCTGTTTCTGATTCAGCGGTAACAGGTTCAACTTCGGAATCTCAGTTCATCCCGCTGAAAATGGAAGTAATTCATTATCTTTCTGCAACCTCACTTTTAACTCCTGCAGAATCACGTAAAATCCCGCTTGATGAAGCAGGCTTTGTCCAGATAAAAAATTTTATCTTTTATCTGATTGAAAACAACATCGAATCTAAGCTATACTCTATAGAAACTGGGAAAGGAATATTATGAGGGGAAAATGATGAAGGACTGGAATAAACAGCCGGTGAAAAAATCGATAAGCAAGCAGCAGCTCGATGATTTCTGCACCCCCCATATAAAAAATAAAATCAATTCCCTTTTTGGTCCAGAGCTTGCACCCGAAGAAAGAGCTGTACTCTCTCAGATTTTTTCAACTATTCTTATCCGCCGCAATATTCCTCAGGAAGATGACATCCTCTATTATCTTGAAGACGACATGAGGTTCCAGCACAGCCCCTTTTTATTTTCTACAATGGAAGATGCTGTTGAGCGAATAATTCAGGCAAAGGAAGAAGAAGAAAAGGTTCTTATTTTTGGCGATAAAGATGTTGACGGTGTAACCAGCACTGTAATTTTGTACGGCTGCCTTAAAAAAATGGGCATTGACGTACAGTGGCGTGTTCCTCTTGATAATGATTCTTATGGGCTTTCAATTCAGGCAATAGATGATTTTGAAAAAGAAGGTGGCAGCCTCATCATCACTGTTGACTGCGGTATTTCTAATTTTGACGAAATACGGTATGCCGCAGACAAGTACATTGATGTAATTGTAACAGACCACCATAACGCCCCAGAAAGCCTGCCTGATGCAACTGTAATTGTTGATCCTAAAACTGAAGATTCAGGTTACCCTTTCCCGGATATTTCAGGTGCGGCGGTAGCGTATAAGCTTGTTTCTGCCCTGCGCTTTTCCAACTCAGACTTTTATAATGCAGAGCTTTGCATTCTTGATATTTCTAAAAAACAGGACAGCACTTATTCAATCGACTGCCTTAAAATAAAAAATCTTACAAAGCTTAAGGAACTGCACGAAAGTGTAATTCCTGGCAAAACATCCTTCTATGATTTAAAGCTTCCATATTTTTTGCAGGGTCAGATGATTTATGCCTGGGATTGTGAAAATACAAAAAAGCTTTTAAAAGAACTTTTTGGCAGCGGAATTGACTTTTATCTTTTTGATTTACGTGCCGAAATTGCAAAGCTCATTCCTTCATTCAATACAAAATCAATAGAAGATATTAAAAACCTGTCTCTTATTGCAAAATATCATCCTGAAGAAAATACAACCATAAACTGTCTTTTCAATCTTTATGTAACTTATACGAATATGATGATTGCAAAGAAGTTTCCGGAAAATGCTGCGGATGAAAGAAAGGATTTACAGCTTGTTGCCCTTGCCGCAATTGCAGATATAATGCCGCTCAAAAATGAAAACAGGCTTTTTGTAAGGGCCGGCATAAACTCCCTTAGCAGCGACGGTCCACGAAAAGGTCTCCTGGAGCTTTTTTCCCGCCTGCGGATAAACACTGAAATCCTTACCGCAAAAGATTTGTCCTGGACAGTAACACCTGCCTTAAATGCAGCAGGAAGGCTTGGACAGGCAGATGTTGCAATCAAGCTTTTACTTGCAGAAGAAGCACCTGCCAGAGAAGAAAAAGCTGATGAGATTGTAAGGCTCAATGAAGAGCGAAAAGAAAAGCTTTTAGACATTTCTTATAAAACGCAGAACCTTGCCAAAGAAAGCATTGCTGAATATAACAACAAGCTTTGCGTTATTTTTGATGAAAACATTGATAAAGGACTTACCGGAAACCTTGCAAACAGATTCATGCAGGATTTTTGCGTTCCTTCCATTGTATTTACAAAATGCAATGATATTTATGTAGGTTCAATGAGAAGTAACCGCGGACTTATTGCAACAGACTTTTTGGACAGCTTCGGCGACTTTTTTATAAATCACGGCGGTCACAACTTTGCAGCCGGCTTCAGCTTTGAAAGCAGCAAATACGATTCATTTATTCAGAAAATTAAAGATTTCTGTTCCAAAACAGAGCTAGAACCTGAATCAAAGGAAATTATGATTGATGCAGAGATTCCACAGGAATACCTTTCTCCTGCAACCTTCAAACTCACCTATAACCTTGAACCATTCGGTTGCCAGAACAGTGATTTGATTTTCAAAACCTCAAAGGTAAAAGTTGTTGAAGCAGTAAAGGTTGGTAAAAAAGACCCATGCAGCCTTAAGCTTTTGCTTGACTGCGGAAAATACAAGTTCCCTGCCCTTTATTGGGGAATGGGAGATTTGCTTAATACAGAAATAAATATTGGTGAATATTACGACATTCTGTATAATATGAGCAGAAATTATTTTAATGGAAATATAACACAGCAATTCGAAATAATCGATATAAGGAAATCAATATGAAAATAATAAAAAAACTTTTTCTAGCAGCAGCACTTTTATTTTCCTTTGCAACTGGACTCCAGGCAGAAAATGCAGTTTACCAGACAGAAAACTATATCCTGAACGTAAGCTATAACGAAACACTCGTTCCAGGCGATGCAGTTTTTGTAAGGCTTACCGTTTCACTCCCAAAAAATGCAATCCCAAAATCTCATAAGAAAAATGAAAAATATGTTGAACCAGAGCGCAAGGCAACAATGAGGCTTTACCAGGGTTCAAAGGTTATTGAAAAAGCTGATTTCTACAGCCTTGAAAAAAACAAAAAGCCGTACACTACAGAATTACTCTGCGGTGTTCCACTTTCTACCTGGCTCAAAAATGATGCGTATTCCATTAAAGTTATTTACTCCTTTGAAAACGATGAGCTCAAAGAGTTTACGCTTCCATTAACCTACAAGAGCAGAACCTTTGTTTCAGAAACAATCGATTTTGACGAAGCAAACTCAAAAATCAAAAATGATAACAGTCCCGAACGAATTGCACAGATTCAAAAGCTTAACAACATCCTCTTTACAACATTCCCGGCAGACACCTACACAAACCAGGAGTTTGTAAAACCAATCAGCTCGGACAACTACACCGCATATTTTGGCGACCGCAGAACTTATACTTACACAAACGGTAAATCGGAAACAAGCCTTCATAACGGAAATGATTACGGCGTGCCTGAAGGAACTGCTGTTGGTGCCTGTGCAGATGGAAGAGTTGTTATGGCAGAAGACCGCATTTCTACAGGCTGGAGCATTGTTATAGAACACTTACCGGGACTTTACAGTCTTTACTATCATCTTTCTGAGCTGAATGTTAAGGAAGGTGATTTTGTAAAGCAGAGCGATATAATTGGAAAATCAGGTTCAACAGGACTTGCAACCGGTCCTCACCTTCACTGGGAAATGAGACTCAACGGACAGGCAGTACGCCCAGAGTTTTTTATGAGCAACTTTATGCAGGAACCCGAACCATCACCTGAAGTAAAAAAATAAAACTTAAAGCTCAATCAATTCCAGTTCGCCGTATCTGTTTTTTACGATTGAATAATCAACGCCCCTTACACAGGAAGACAAATCGACCGTAATAATTTTTTTGTATTTGTGGTCAAAAAGCAGATGACGTTTTACGGCAAAGCGTGAAATCTTGTACAGGTTTCTTTTATTTTCGGGACTGGCATAAACTCCTGCAAGAAGGCAAAGTCCTGCATCGTTGTAATATTTATCAAGCGTAGTAATTTTTTTCTTATCCGGATGATTTTCAATTATTGTATTGCGGCCATAAATCCTCAAAGGGAAAATAAAGCTTTTATCTTGCATGTTCAGTTCAACAAACTCTACAGCCAGATACGAACCGTTCCAGGAGCGTTCAATAACTGCAATTTCGTTGCCGTTTGTATTCATAATGGAAAAGTTACCGCTTACAGTATTTCCATCTTCTGAATAAGTCATTCCGAATAATCTTATGCGCAGATACTCTTCTGTATTTGTCTGGATGTTCCTGTCAATTTCCTGAACGGCATTTGAACATGAATAAAAGCCAAATATATTGTAAGAAATAAAGCTTATGCTGATTATTGCGATTGATGAGAAAAAAAGGATGATAAAAAGTGCAATCCATTTTTTGCTTTTACTGTTTTTCATTTTTTCTCACATTTGGGTGTCAGTTGCCAAGAAGTTTTAAAAACTCTTTTTCATCTATAACAGGAATGCCAAGCTTTGCTGCCTTTACGTTTTTAGAAGAGCCGCTTTCCTTATCATTTGTAACAAGATAACTCAAATCCTTTGTAACAGAAGATTTTGTACTTCCGCCCGCTTTTTTTACAAGCTGTTCAGCATCGGCACGCTTCATGGTAACAAGTTCACCTGTAAAGCAAAACGACAATCCTGCAAGTGCACCGCCGCCAATACTTTCAAGCTCAATCGTACCGGATTCTACAAGCGCTTTCATTTCATCCGCATTTTCTTCTAGGCCTTCCTTTATAATGCGGGCCATAATATCGGCAAAACCGTAAACACCCGCAATCTGGACTTCGGTTGCAGAAAGCAGTTTTTCAAGTGTATTGTAGCCGGCCTGAATAAGCTTTTCGGCAAGAGTTTCGCCAAAGCCTTCTATATCAAAGCCTGCAAGAAAAACCGAAAGCCTCATTCTTCTGTGCGCCTGAATGCTCTTGTAAACCTTTTCGGCACCTAGTGATTTTTTTTCTGCTTCAATGCTTTCTGAGTTCAAAAAATATGGAACAAGGTCTTCTGATGTCAGCGAATAAATGTCTGAGATTGACTGCAACCGTTTGTCGTTGAACAACTGGGTTATAAGGGTTTCGCCTAAATCACGGATATCAACAACTTGCTGGAACTTTAAGAGCTGGTGAAGTACACGTTTTGAACATTTTTTGTTAGGACAATAAAGTCTGCTTCCTTCATCAACAAGAGCTGTACCGCAAACCTCGCAGGTAGAAGGCAGCT
>JAEEGI010017710.1_pt1 | contig 14573 bp, 10 predicted proteins | sample 8958751 | NCBI WGS metagenome assembly JAEEGI01 (sample SAMN16246545, study PRJNA631951) | gut metagenome | biome: gut microbiome; feature: rumen; material: KS-attached | host: Bos | place: Iran: Karaj | collected 2018-10
CTGCGGTGTCGGTCAACACAGCACTTCGGAGGTCGATTTTTTGTAAAGATTATTTCCCAAATCTGCATGCTGCAATTCAGCCTTGCGCACCTATCTCCAGCCTTCAAGGTCTGCTTCGGGGAAGAGGTCGGGGTTGAAGACGGGTTCTTTCGTCCCTTTGCGAAGTTGCTCCTTGAAGTCTTTCATGAGTCGGAAAGCGTAGCGACTCAAGAGGCACACCGCAATGAGATTGAGGATAGTCATCAGCGCCATTGCGAGGTCCACGATGCTCCACGCTTCCTGAAGCGTCATGAAGCCGCCCATGAGCACTACGCCGCCACTCAGCACACGGAACAGGGCAATCGCCCAAGGCTTCTCGCTGATGTAGCGGACATTCGTCTCGCCGTAGAAATAGTTGGCGATGATGGTGCTGTAGGCAAAGAGGAAAATGGCGGCCGTGAGGAACCAGGCTCCGAAGCTGCCTAAGTGGTAGTCCATCGCATGACGCGTGAGGATAATGCCGTCGGAGCCTTCCGAATAGAGCCCGCTCAGCAGAATGATGAAGGCGGTGCAGGTGCAGATGACGAGCGTGTCCGTGAAGACACCCAGACTCTGCAGCAGACCTTGCATCACGGGATGCGGAATAGTGGCTGTGGCTGCGGCATTCGGGGCACTTCCCTCGCCCGCCTCGTTCGAGAAGAGGCCTCGCTTCACACCTTGCATGATGGCGATACCAACTGCTCCGCCAGCTGCTTGTTCCCATCCGAAAGCGCTGCGGACGATGAGGCTCAGCATGGCGGGAATCTCCGTGATGTTGGCGATGAGGATGTAGAGCGCCAGGAGAATATAGCCGAAAGCCATTATGGGCACGATTGTCGCGCAGAAACGGGCGATGCGGTGGATGCCGCCGAAGATGATGACGAGCGTCATCAAGGCAAGCCCGACGGCAACATAAGAAGGTGAGACTTTGAAAGCTTCGCCGATGGCATCGCAAAGCGTGTTGCTCTGCACAAGCTGGTTGGCAAGTCCGAAGCCATAGATGATGAGCAGCGCAAAGAGGATACCCATCCAGGGGCGCTTCAGGCCGTACTTCATGTAGTAGGCGGGACCGCCGTAGAAACTCTCCTTGCCTCTCCGCTTGAAGAGCTGAGCCAAAGTCGCCTCCATGAAGGCTGTGGCTGCTCCGAGCAGCGCCATCACCCACATCCAGAAGACCGCTCCAGGACCACCAACAAAGATGGCACTCGCCACACCTGCCAAATTGCCCGTCCCCACTCTCGACGAAAGACTGATGGCAAAGGCCTGAAAGGACGAAACCTTAAGTTTTCCAAAACTCTCGCTGCTCTCGCTGGCAGGTTTGAAGAGGTTGCGAAGCATCGTCGGCAACATCGTGAACTGCACAGCCCGCAGGTTCCAGGTGAAATAGAGCGCGCAGCCCACAAGCATCGTGATGACAATGTAGGTCCACAGCCAGTCGCTAATCGTATTGAAGAAATCCATAGGTGATGTTACTTTCCTATATTATATTTATACTGCCACGCCTGTTCGCATCACTTCGCGATAGATGGGCGAGTCTTCGCCACTTTCGAGAAGGATTGGCTCAAGGTATAGGCTCACTTTGTCCACATCTTTGTTTAGTAAAACAGACATGTCGAACCATGTGCCTTCCTCTATCTTGGGAACAATGACGGCCACGTCAATGTCGCTCCATTCGTTGGGGCAGTCTTTGGCATAGGAGCCAAACATCATGACCTTCATCGCAGGGTCGAAACGCGGAGCAATGATCTCCTTGTAGCGCCGCACTAATTCCAAGGCGAACTCCTTGGGCAGAATGCCTTGTACGGTGAGGGGCGTAAAGTTCACAGGGTCGATGACTTTGCCTTTAGTTGTTCGAGTATCCATGCGGTGCAGCTTTTGGGTGAATAGTTTTGCTTGTTGATGATGCAAAGGTACGAAAAAGAAATGAAGAACGAAGAATGAAAGATGAAGAATTATTCCGACAGTCTCTATTTTCTTAGTTCTTTACTTCTGTAAGCACCACAGCCTCTTTCTTGCAGCCATCGACTTTGATGGTGAGGGGCTGGGGCAGGCGTACATGACGGACATGCTCTGTCTCTTGGACGGCAGGCAGCTTGTCGAGAACTTCCTGCCGGTAGATGCCGTCGCCTCGGAAGGCATTGATGGTGAGGTAGCATACGCCAAGCGAGGTGAGGTTCTGGAAGAAGTGAGTGCCCTGTGAGGGGTCAACCTGGAAGCTGTCCAATCCTGCCTCCACGATGACCTGTGCGGCACTGATTTGCGACCACTTCACGGGTATGCCGAGCCAAGGGTCGGAACTTCCCCAACGGCCGGGACCGATGAGGAGGTAGGAAGCTCCGCCAGCCCCCTCCTGCTCCCCCTTTGGGGGAGTGTCCAAGCTGCGAGCCTCTTTGCTTCTGAGGCCCTCCCCCAAAGGGGGAGCGGGGAGGGGGCTGGCAGGGGCTGTGGGCTGGTTTAGGGTCTTCCTGTTTATCTTCTCTATCTCTTCGGCGATGGCTGGATTGTTGGATGGCGTGTAGCCTTCGGTCTTGACATAAACGATGTCCTGTATGTCGGTGTAGATGCCGTGTCCGATTGCGCTGTGAGAACGCAGGAGGCAGTCCTCGTCGGGGATGGCGGTGAGGTCTTCGTCGAGCTCCATTCGGTTGTCCACCATCGGACGAATCTGCAAGAGGCAGAACTCGCCGGTCCGGTCGGCATGAAGGTTGACCGCAAACTCTATCTCGACGGGGCGCTTCATCTCGTCTTGCCCATACTTGAGCACCTTTTGCATTAGCTCAGGCAGGGGGAAGATGTCGTTCTGCAGGACACCAGCGAAGGAGATAATCTTGCGGTTGCGTCCCTCGTAGAAGCCGTCGTAGATACACTGGTCCATCGGGTCATAGGTGGAGCATATCCATTGCAGCGTGCCGTCGCCGTCTGCCTCGCGGACAGGCACCTTGATGAGATTGAAGCCATCGTTGACGCTGATCTCTCCTGCCTCCTTCGAGCTCTCTGCCCGAAGCGCCAGGAAGTGCGTCTGTGTGTCGCGAAGGGCAATCTCCATCTCACTCATCTGCAGGATTTGGTGCGGATGTGCGGGGCAGACGCGCAGGCTGGTGCCGCCATCAACGATGTATTTTCCTAAGCCCATTGCCAGCGAGACGGTGCCCTCTTCGGCTTTCTCGTCGCCGATAGGATAATAGTTGATGCTTCTCGCCACACCGCTGATGATGGGATAGAAGCGTCCGTTGTGCTCCTCGCCCACCACTTCTTGCAGGATGACCGCCATCTTCTCTTGGTCGATGACATTGCTGGTGGCCGTCATGTAGTCCTTGCTGTTCTGGTAGAAGACGCTTGCATAGACGGCCTTGATGGCTTCCGAGAGCATGGAGAGACGCTCGTAGCGGTCGTGCGTCGCGGGAATCATATAGGTGCTGTAAACGCCAGCGAAGGGTTGGTAGTGCGAGTCCTCGAGAAGGCTTGAAGAACGTATCGCGATAGGTCCTGCCACGACATCGAGGAAGGCTTCCATGTCGCCCACCAGTCGCATTGGGAGTCGTGCCCGGAGGAAGTGCTTGAGGATTTCCTCGTCGGGAATGTCGCTGAGTGCCAGCTGATAGAGGTCGTTCGTGTCCATGAACTCGTCGAAGATGTCGGTACAGAGCACAACGGTCTTGGGAATGCAGACCGTGACACCTTCTCTCTCATTGAGGTCAGTATGTCGTCCCAACAAGTGGTCGATGAATGCGAGGCCTCTGCCTTTACCTCCAAGACTTCCCTCACCAATACGAGCGAAGTTGCTGTATTGGTCGAAGCGTTCCCTCTGGAAGACAGCCACAACGCCCTGATTCTTCATCCTTCGGTAGGCCACGATGGCATCGAGGATGATAGCTCTGTGTGCATCGACGTCCTGCAGGCTCTCCCATGTGATGCCTTTCAGAAACTCAGAGATGGGGAAGAGCGCACGAGAGGCAAGCCAACGGCTCACATTGTTGTGAGAGATATGGTAGAGAAGGCTTCGCGTGGGCAAAGTCATGATGTTGTTCTGCAAGTCCTTCAAGTTGTGCAGCCGCGCCACTTCCTCCATCGTGTCCGGGTCGCGGAAGATGAAGTCGCCGAAGCCAAAGTAGTCTCGCAGGTGGTCGCGCAGGTCAACATCAATCTTCTTAGAGTTCTTGTCGATGAAGCTTGCGTGACATTCCTTTGCAAGTTTTGCTTTGTCGCTCTCGCTGGAATCGAGGATAAGGGGGACATACGGGTCATTGGCTCTGATGGCACTGAGGAGCTTGAAGCCAGCCTCTTCATCCTTCTCTCCTCCTGCTTTGAGCGGGAATCGGCAGTCGCTGATGACGCCCAGAGTGTTGTCTGCAAATTGGTTGTAGAGTTCCCATGCTTCCTCGTAGTTGCGGGCAAGGACTATCTTCGGGCGTCCTCGCATTCGCAGCATCTCGAGGCTCGTGTTGAGGGCTTCGGTGGCGAACTCAAGGCTCTGTTGCAGTACGAACTTGTAGAGCGTAGGCAGAATGCTCGAGTAGAAGCGGATGCTGTCCTCCACGACCAGCAGCATCTGCACGCCTGCCGACCGTATGTCGTGCTCTAGGTTCATGCGGTCCTCCATGAGTTTGATGATGGAGAGCAGGAGTTCCGTGTTGCCCAACCAGCAGAAGACATATTCGAAGACGCTGAGGTCCTCGTTCTGCATGCGTTTTGTGATGCCATGCGAGAAAGGCGTCAGCACCACGATGGGGACGGATGGGTAGTCGTGTTTGATGTCTCTGGCGATGTCGAACACCGAGTTGTCCTCGGCTGCAGGCATACAGATGACGAGGTTGATGCCGCCGTTGGCCATCTGTGCTTCGGCTTCTTCTCGATTGGTCACTTGCAGGAAGCGAGGCGGAAAGCGAAGTCCGAGCTTAGCATACTCGGAGAAGATTTTCTCATCCACTCGTCCGTCGTCTTCGAGCATGAAGGCGTCGTAGGGATTCGCGACAATCAGGACATTGTACACCCGCTTGAGCATCAAGTCCACGAAGGAAGTATCTTTCAGCGTCATTTGAATCAATTCATAATTCTTTGTTCACAATTCAATTATGCCCTGCAAAATTACGACTTTTAATTCAAAAATCAAAATAACTAAATTCAAAATAAGAAAAGCCTATGCTTATTTTCAAGTTCCTGCCTGTAAATTTGGAGGGAAGCGATATTTGTCTTACCTTTGCAGAAGAAAAAGGAGCCCCTCCCGACCTCCCCAAGGGGGAGGAGAGAAATGGGAGCCCCCCTTTGGTTCCCTCTCATGGGAGAACAAAAGGTAAATGGCGAATGTTTCAATTTTCAATCTTCAATTTTTCAATCTTTAAATGACAAATGCTATTATGGAAAGGACAGACAAGGAATTTGAGTTCAAGGGTGGTTATCTGAATGGTTTCCTCATGATTTTCATCGACATCCTGCTTTGGTGTCTTACGGTTTTCTGTTTCATATCGGGTATTGTAGAGAGCGAACGTGGGCACAGCTGCGCCTACTTATTTGTTCTCTCTGCTTTGCTGCTCATAGCAAGTATTATATGCTGCTGCGGCTTCTCTATGCTGGAGCCAAACCAGGCAAAGGTAATGACTTTCTTCGGCCGCTATGTGGGTACCTTCCGCAAGACGGGCTTTTATTGGCTGAACCCGTTCATGGGCGTCAAGAATGTAAGCCTGCGTGCCCGTAACCTGAACGCCGAACCCATCAAGGTGAACGACAAGATGGGCAATCCCATCCTCATCGGTCTCGTCGTGGTTTGGAGACTGAAGGATACCTATAAAGCCATCTTCGACATTGATACCGACGTATCCAATGCTGCAGGCTCACAAGTGGGCAACTCCTCCACAGCTCGCATGAACAAGTTCGAGAAGTTCGTTGCCGTGCAGAGCGACTCCGCTCTTCGCGAAGTGGCTGGTATGTATGCCTACGACAACGAGGATACGAAGGAGGACGAGACCATTACTCTGCGCAGTGGTGCTGCTGAGATAAACGATGTGCTGACCACCAAACTGAACGAGCGTCTGGCGATGGCCGGCCTCGAAGTGACTGAGGCGCGCATCAACTATCTGGCATACGCTCCAGAGATTGCTGCCGTCATGCTTCGTCGGCAGCAGGCCGCAGCCATCATTACTGCCCGCGAGAAGATTGTGGATGGTGCTGTGAGCATGGTGAAGATGGCCTTGGACAAACTGAAGGAGGAGAATGTTGTGGAGCTTGACACAGAAAAGAAGGCCGCTATGGTAAGCAACCTTCTTGTAGTGCTTTGTGCCGACGAGCCAGCTCATCCAGTCGTCAACTCAGGTGCGCAGAATTAAAATAAAGTGCTCCCCGACTTTTCAAAAAGGGCTCCATTCTTCGCGCCAACGAACGACGGGCTTGCCGTCCTCGAATTCGATGGGGAGCCAAATGTAGCGTGCGTCGCAGGGATGGCGGGGGCGCCAAATGTCGGCCATGAAGATGTATTGAGTCTTGTCCCCTGAACTGACAGGAAGGATGAAAGTGCTTTGTCCGCCAAAGGTCTTATCTGCTAGAGGACCGCGACAGGGATTGGGATGTTGTGTCCACGGTCCCCAGATGCTTGGAGCAGAGAACATGCGGGCTTCGTTGGGGTCCCAACCTGTGCAACCTGAGGTAATCATCCAATAGGTGCCGTCGTGCTTAAAGATGGCGGGTGCCTCGTTGTGACCGGCAGGAGCTACTCGGGTGTAGCGGCCTGAGTGGTGCAGATAGTCATCGGTCAGTTCGGCAATATGCAGGGTCAGGTTTTCTTCTGAGGAAAAGATGTGGTAGGCCTTGCCGTCATCGTCCACGAAGAGCGTCATGTCTCGCGACATCTGACCCGTCTTGAAATCGCGTTTCACAAAGAGCCCTTTTCCTACGGCTTCGAGCCATTCAGGCGTCCATCCTTCCTTGAAATCGGCCATGTTCAGCGCATTTGCGGATGCTATTTCCTTCTCTCCGAACTCTATGGGCCAAGTGCCTTGGTTGGCTCGCTGAGAGTAGAGGAATTCGTAGGGGCCTTCAGGTCGTTCGGAAACCGCTACTCCATAGCGGGCTGCATTATAGCCTTGCCCTTTCAGTTCGAGGTGGAACCACATGCAGAACTTCTTCGTTTCCTTATTATATATGACCTTCGGACGCTCCAGAACGCAGCCTCTCTCAATGTCGTGCCCCCTTTCGTCAGTTACGCTGAGCGCAACGCCACAGTTGTGCCAGTGAAGCAAGTCCTTGGAACTATAACAAGTGACTCCTACAAGGGCGCTGCTAGTATGTTCGGACTTGTGTTCGCCAAACCAATAATAGGTGCCGTTGTATTTCAAGATGCCTCCGCCATGAGCGTTGATGTGATTACCGTCCTCATCGGGCCATATTTTGCCTGACTGGATGGTGCCATTCTCAGCAAAAGCCAACATCGGCAACAGAAGTAGAATCAAAAATAATCTTTTCACCATATTAAGTTTTCTTAATCTGCGAGGAATCTATTTGAAGATTTCTGCTAATTTGTTTTCGATGTCCTTGCCGCGCAGGCCTTGCTTGAGAATCGTGCCGTCAGGGCCGAAGAGCATGATTTCGGGAATGCCTCTGATGCCGTAAAGGTTGGTGGCTATCTGCTGCGAATTGATGATTTGTGGATAGGGAATCTTTTCATCCTTAATGGCTTTCAGTGTAGCTTCTGGTTTGTCGCTGACGGCGACTCCAAGCACGACGAGTCCTTTCTCCTTATATTTATTGTAGGCGGCAATCAGATTGGGGATTTCCGCACGGCAAGGGCCGCACCAAGAGGCCCAGAAGTCAACGAGCACATACTGCCCTTTCCCCACATAATCGCTGAAGCGAGTGGTCTTGCCATCGTACTCCACGGCGAAGTCCTTGAACTTGTCGCCCTCTTTGGGACTGTTTATCTGGGTGTTCAGCCTTTGGGCAAACTGAATGGTGATAGGATGCTGCTGGACTTCCTCGCTGCATTGTCCGATGAGTGCCAATACGTTTTTGGCATCGTTTGTGGTCGAGTGCTCCATTGCCGTCAGCATCAGTACGGCAGTGGGGTCGTCACGATGTTTGAGGATGTAATCCCTGAGGAGTTGACGGGCTTTGCCTGAATCGCCATCCTGATGCGCTTGCCCATACTCTCTGGTGACACCAGACAGCGCATCGTTCAATGGCGTACCAGCAACGATACATGAGTGGCCGTCCATTTTAATCGTGATATTACCTGCTTCGAGAATAAACGGAATGTGGTTTGTGCGCACACCTCCGGTAATTCTCATCCTCAGTTCCAGTGCCGCAAGCAGAGGCTTCCCGACCTTGCCCTTCATGTCAATCTTGTTGTTTTTCAGAGCATATTTCTTTGTAATCGGCTTCTGACTGCCGTAGTCGGCCAGATAGAAGGTGTCGATGACGACATTATGCTTTGCCATTTCCTCAACCATAGGGGTGATGTCGGCCTTGATGGTGTAATTGCTCTTCTGTGCCCAGCCTACCATTGAGGTGAAGGCGAGCATAAGGGTGATGATTGCTTTCTTCATAACAGGAGTCCTTGATAGATATTCTGAAAAACCTTTACTGGTCTGGGTTCTCGATGAAACCTTGATACTCTTCGGGGAGGTCTTGCATGATGCATTCATAGCTTTGTTCCAAGGTGCGCTGAACTGCCTCTGGTCCCTGCTCTTCGGACATGATCGGGGCATGAATGACGAGACGAAGCCTGTGCCAGGTTACAAAATTGATGCCTTTCTGACGGGGCAGGACATCGAAACTGCCGTCTATCGTGACAGGAACGACGGGCAACCTCAACTCGTCCGCCAACTGGAATGCTCCTCTGCGAAACTTCCCCATGTGGCCTGTGAAACTTCTGGCTCCCTCGGGAAACACGGCCAATGAAACGCCATTTTGCAACACATTTCTGGCTTGTTCGTAGGTCTTGTGGATGGCTTTCGGGCCACTCTTGTCGACCATAATATGCCCGGCGCTCTCGCAGGCCTTGCCTATAAGCGGGATGTTTTGTAATGATTTCTTCATCATCCAGCGGAAGCTGCGCCCCAGGAAGCCGTAGACGAGGAAGATGTCGTAGGGACCTTGGTGGTTGGCCACGAAGACGTAAGACTGCCGTTTGTCCAACAGCTCACGCCCTTCGACCTTAACAGGCAAGAGCATCACGCGGCACATCAGCCTGCTCCAAACCATTGCAGGATAGTATCCCCACGTCCTTGCCTTGCCGAGAGTGCAGCCGATGATGGTGACGATGGCAGTCAGGGCTGTCGTCAGGATGATGATTGGCAAGGCAATAAGGATTTGGTAAAGTCGGTAAAGAATCTTCATGGCATCAGTACCCCTTCGTTTTCTCGTTGTATTCTTTGGCTTTCTCGATGTACTCCTTAACATAAGGATGTCCCAGGAAGTATGGCGTGGCGTGCGTCAGGATTTCCTCTATCTGAGGCGTGAGGATAGGGTAGGGCAGGCTGCTGGTCAGAATCATGAAGATGCCTGGACCGAGTACATTATTATAATTCGCGCGTATGAAGTGGGTGACGAGTTGGTCGTTCTCGTCGGCTAACTGCTTCGACTGCTTGGTGAGTTCGAACATCCTCTCATCGTCGTTCGTTCCATTCATAATCATCTGCGCCTCAAGATGTGGCAGTTCTGCCATTCTGGCATCGAGTTGGGTCTTGCGCTGGATGAAGCCGGAGAGCGTGTCGTTGAGAGGCGTTCCCGTAGCAGTCTGTTGTGTCTCGCCGATTTGTAAACTGACCTCTCCCTCTTCCAGCACGATAGGTCTCAGGCTCAGGTCTCCCAAGAAGACGTTGGCCAGCATTATGGAGTCCATGTTGCCTCCGAAAGAGAAGCGTCCGTGCACCACTCTCGTCGAGTCGATGCTTTTCATCTCGCCGTCCACATAGACTTTGAGCGTCAACACCTTGCCCTCCAGTTCATCCACATTCGAGGAGCCTTTCACCATATACTGGCTCTTGCAAGATGTCAACGCGACAACGGACAACAGACAGCAGACAATGGACAAGAGGCGAGGGGCAACGCCCTTCGTGAGCTTACAGCAATCTGTAGCCCTTAGCTTGTCTGTCATAGCCTGTTGACTGTTGTTCATGGTCATTTTGCTCGTTTTGTCTGACAAAGATACGCAATCTTGCGCAAACGGCAAAAACAATTAAGACTAATTAACTTAATATAAAAAACCTCCCGCTTGGTCGGGAGGTTTTTTTGTCTTTACATCTTCGCCATGGCTTGTTCGAGGTCGGCAATGATGTCTTCCACGTTTTCGATGCCAACGCTCAGTCGAACCAGGTCGGGCGCAATGCCGGCTTCCCTGAGCTGTTCGTCGCTGAGCTGTCGGTGAGTATGGCTTGCAGGGTGCAGGACGCAGGTTCGTGCATCGGCCACATGCGTCACGATGCTGATGAAATCGAGGTTGTCCATGAAGCGGATGGCCTCTTCCTTCGTGCCTTTCAAGCCAAAGGCGATAACGCCGCAAGTGCCCTTCGGCATGTACTTTTGCGCCAAAGCATAGTACTTGTTGGAGGGCAGACCTGCATAGTTCACCCATCCCACCTTGGGATTCTTCTCGAGCCACTCGGCCACCTTCTGCGCGTTCTCGCAATGACGGGGCATGCGGAGGTGGAGCGTTTCCAGTCCGAGGTTGAGCAGGAAGGAGTTCTGGGGAGCGGGAATGCTGCCGAGGTCGCGCATCAGTTGGGCGACAAGCTTGGTGGTGTAGGCCATCTTGCCAAAAGCCTTCGTATAGGTCAGACCATGATAGGACTCGTCGGGCGTGCAGAGGCCAGGATACCGACCCTCTCCCAGCCTCTCCCTTGTAGGGAGAGGAGCAGCTACCATTTCTGCTGCAGAGCTATCTTCTCCCCTCCCTGCAAGGGAGGGGTTGGGGGTGGGTCTGTGTGTGCATGTCTCCCAATCAAAGTTGCCGCTATCGACAACTACGCCGCCAACTTGAGTGGCATGACCATCCATGTACTTCGTCGTGGAGTGCGTCACGATGTCGCAGCCCCATTCGAAGGGACGGCAGTTGATAGGTGTGGCGAAGGTGTTATCGACGATGAGAGGAACGCCATGCTTGTGAGCCATTTTGGCAAAGCGTTCGATGTCGAACACATTGCAGCCTGGATTAGAGATGGTTTCGCCAAAGAAGCATTTCGTGTTGGGGCGGAAGCAAGCCTCGATGCGCTCGTCGTCCCAATCGGGGTCAACGAAGGTGCACTCGATGCCGAGTTTCTTGAGCGTCACGCCGAAGAGATTGAACGTGCCGCCATATATTGTGTTGGCGGTGATGAAATGGTCGCCAGCCTGACAGATATTGAAGATGGCGTAGAAGTTCGCCGCTTGTCCGCTGCTCGTCAGCACAGCGCCGACGCCGCCTTCGAGGGCCGCAATCTTCTGGGCGACGGCATCGTTCGTCGGGTTGGCAAGGCGGGTATAGAAGTAGCCGCTGTCCTTGAGGTCGAAGAGACGGGCCATCTGGTCGCTCGTCTCGTAGCGGTAGGTTGTACTTTGATAGATGGGAAGTTGTTGAGGCTCACCCTTCTTGGGCTTCCATCCGCCGTGGATGCAGATGGTCTCGAGGTTCTTCTTTTTCATGATAAAATGGGTTGATTGGTTTCTTTTGTCGTGCAAAGGTATACAATTTAATTCGTAATCGTAAGAAAAAAAAGTACAAAAAGAGAAAAAATATGTCTAATGACTTGTATTATGAACTTTTTCCTCTATCTTTGCAAGGAGAAACATTATTAATCAATAAAGATATAGGTTATGAAAAAGACTTATTTGGCAATCCTGTTTTTGATTATTGCAGGATGGCAGGCTGCATGGGCGCAGTCGGTAGCTATTAGGTTGAAAGACAACACGCTTGTCCATTACAATTTATCTGAGGTGGATAGCCTCGTCTTTTCCGAGAAAACCTATCACGAATGCGTTGACCTCGGCTTGCCAAGCGGCACGCTATGGGCAACGACGAACATCGGCGCTGATACTCCGGAAGATTACGGCACATACTTTGCCTGGGGCGATACGGAGGGGAATGGCGTCTTCAACTTCGAATACTATAAGTTCTGTATCCCTCAAACCTACTCAATGAGCAAGTATTGCACCCGTTATAGCGAGGGCTCTATTGACGGCAAAACCTTCCTTGATGCAGAGGACGACGCTGCGACAGTCATTTGGGGCAGCGAATGGCGTATGCCGAGCAAGAAGCAGATGGAAGAACTTATCAACGAGGAATTCACAAGTAACGAATGGACAAGCCAGAACGATGTCATTGGCTTGAAGATAACCAGCAAGAAGAACGGCAACAGCATCTTCCTTCCTGCTGCCGGCCAACGTTACGGATGGATATCCGAAAGCGAGGGAGCATTGGGCTCCTTCTGGTCTCGTTCGCTTGTGAATACTGGCTCTCGTGCCGCTCACACATTGGACTTCAGCCAGTCTTTTGGCGTCATGGTGTCGAGTGGCATCCGTTACATGGGCTTACCTGTTCGTCCGATTCGTTACACTCCTTCCGTCATGGTTTCTTCGATTGAGTTGAGCTGCACCGAGATGAAGCTTGGGGTTAACGAGACGATGCCTATTTCGTGTACGGTATTGCCGGAAGATGCCGAGAACCCTTATGTCTCTTGGGAAATAAGCGGTGATGGGACTGTCGCTTATCTTATGACTTCGACGAACAGTGTCACCGGAGAAGAATCACATTATGTTTCGACCAACTCGCCCGGAACCTGTACCATAACCGTTCGGTCTGCGGACGGCAGCGGCGTATATGCGCAGTGCCAAGTGACGGTGAAGAGTAATATAATCAATGGCAGAGAGTATGTCGACCTTGGCTTGCCCTCTGGCACGCTGTGGGCAATATGTAACGTGGGCGCCAACAGCCCCGAAGAATACGGCGATTACTATGCTTGGGGCGAGACGACACCAAGGGTTGATGATTCATATAATAAATATGGTGAACCCGGACACTGGACAAAATACTGTTTGAGCAGTAGCGACGGCCATGAAGGCTTTGTGGACAATTTGAGAGAACTCTTGCCGGAAGACGATGCCGCAACAGTCAATTGGGGCAGCAAGTGGATGACGCCCAGCCAGGATATGTTCTATGAACTGTTCGACGAATCCTTAACTACGGCACAATTGACTGAACAGAACGGCATTAACGGCTATCTGGTTACAAGTAAGAGCAATGGGAACAGCCTTTTCCTTCCTGCCGCAGGCGTCAAGCGGGCCGCTACTATCCTGGTGAATGTCAGCGGTTACTATTTGACCCGACGACTTGTTACCAGCAACACTATAGAGCATTTTGGCTTTGACACCTCAGGAACATTCTTTTGGGACGCTATTTCTCGCAACAACTTTGGACAAAGCGTCCGCCCTGTAGTGTTTGTCCCTGTTACGGAAATTGAACTGGACAAGACGCGACTCATTCTCTCTGTTGGTGATGAATCAGACCTTAAGGCAACTGTCTTGCCTTCCAATGCCACGAACCCTCTTTTAATCTGGGAAAGCAGCGATGAATCTGTTGCTATCGTCATTCAAGATGAGGATGGGGTTTATGTGTTTGCAGATTCACCAGGCACATGCACCATCACTTGCCGTGCTACGGACGGCAGCGGTGTGTATGCCGAATGCCGAGTAAGGGTGACGAGAAACACTGTGGTTGACAACCATGAATGCGTTGAGATCGGCGGGAAGAAGTGGGCAACGATGAATGTGGGCGCGACGACCGTGGCAGGCTCTTGGGAGACTTGTTGCGGCGACTACTTCGCATGGAGCGAGACGGAGCCGCGCTATGCCTCTATCGTCCACACCTCGGGAGGAGCCGCATCCTTCTCTTGGAAGAACGGTTACACAAACGGATACTACGATTCCAGTGTCTATCCTTCCTACACAAGCAATACTTTGGACGCAACACATGATGTGGCCACGGCCAAATGGGGAGGCGAATGGCGCACACCGACACCGGAGGACTTCAAGGCACTCGAAGAGGCCTGCTACTCTGGCAGTATGGGCAATGTGCGACTGACGTCGCTTACGGGCAAGGTGACCACAGGCGGTATCTACTGGCTCGACAAGGATCAGACTTACGAACCCGACTATACAAATATCGCCGGTGTGCTTTTCGTTGACAAGCAGGACATCTCCAAGCGTCTCTTCTTCCCCGCTGCAGGTCGCATAACAAGGACGCAATATGATGGATGGCGATGCTACTACTGGACGTCAACGGTCTATGCCGACGGCTACAGAGTGCAGAATATGATAGCCTACGCGCCCCAGTATATAAATGCCAACGACTATCAATACTGGTATAACGGGTTCACCGTGCGTCCTGTTAATAGCCGGTAGTTGACTCCCCCGACCCGCAGAGGCGGGAAACATCTCGTGTGGATTTGCCAAACATCTCGTGTGGATTTGCCAAACTTCACACGTGGATTTGCCAAACTTCACACGTGCTTTCGGGCAACATCACGTTTGACTTTCAGAGACACAATATATAACTCCTCATTAAGAACACTAAAAAAACAAAGATATGGATAAGA
>JAEEGI010017711.1_pt1 | contig 14573 bp, 10 predicted proteins | sample 8958751 | NCBI WGS metagenome assembly JAEEGI01 (sample SAMN16246545, study PRJNA631951) | gut metagenome | biome: gut microbiome; feature: rumen; material: KS-attached | host: Bos | place: Iran: Karaj | collected 2018-10
ATGAACTTTCGCTGATATAGCTCAGTAGGTAGAGCGCATCCTTGGTAAGGATGAGGTCGCCAGTTCGAATCTGGCTATCAGCTCCAAAAAGCACAGCACCCCAACAGGGGTGCTGTGCTTTTTCGTGTTGGTCGGTTTCGAACTGGCGACCTCACGCGCGGAGCGCGTTACAATAACCGGGCAGGCCCAAAGGGCCTGTCCGCCAGTTCGAATCTGGCTATCAGCTCCAACTATTTGAGTCTAAAACCTTTTGGTTTTAGACTTTTTTTGTTTTTCCTCCAACTTTTTGAGAGAAAACGCAAGAATGGGCTTTCGCACAAAAAGACTAAAGTATTGAGGAAAGTATTGAGGAAACCCTTTTTTCTGACATTTTCGGCAGTGTGGCGCGGGTGTTTTTCCCGCGCCGCTTCCGGAAAGAAATCCAGAATCCTGATTGAGAAGAAAGAGCGTTCCCGCTCGCAGGGGGTATCTGTCCGGATTGCCGTTTGTGCACACCGTCTTCTTTCAAAAAAACTGGGCAAAGAATCAACAAAACCGTTTTTTCACGGTTTTTTAGATGATTTTATTGATTCCTCGCCGGATATAATGCAGGTGTAAGCTCAAGGATGGGCTTGAAAATACCCAGTAAGGAACAGCGCTCTCCGGAACGGAAGCGCTCAGGATAGAAGAAAAGAGCCCCGGTAAGGGGCACATGGAAAAGGAGCAAAACCATGAAACAGAAAAGATTTGTTCGGACCCTGATTTCCCTCGTAATGATCGCAAGCCTGTTCGCCAGCTTCGGCCTGACGATCTATGCTGACAATGATAACGCGGCGGAAGAGATCTCCGAAGAGATCGCCGAAGTGGTCGAGCCCGTCGAAGAGCCGGCGGAAGAGATCTCCGCGGAAGAAACGGCCGGTCCAGACGAGACCGAAGCAACCGCTGAGGTCACCGAGCCCGTCGAAGCCGAAGAAATCATCGAAGCGGAAGAGATCACCGAGGCAGAAGTAATTGCCGAAGCCGAAGAGACCGCCGAAGCGGAAGAGGTCATCGAAGCAGCTGCCGAGAGCGAAGAGACCGCCGAAGCGGAAGAGGTCATCGAAGCAGCTGCCGAGAGCGAAGAGCCTGCAGAAGCCATCGAGGCCGTTCAGACGGAAGAGGCTGAAGAGATCCCGAGCCAGCCTGCCGCCTACGAAGTGGACTTCGCCTACAACGGTCAGACCTTCGTTCTGCAGGGAGACAGCTCCAGCAACCTGGACGTCCTCCTCGCCGATCTCGGTGTCAGCGGCTCCGTCGCCGCCGTGTCGAGCAGCAACCCCGATCTCTTCTCCTGCGAGCAGGTCGACGGCGTGTGGGTCGTCTCTGCAAAGAACGGCTTCACCTCTGCCGAATCCCTCTCCATCACCTTTGAGGACGGCACGGTCCTCGACCTCAATGTCAACGACGACTTCGCCGGCAACAGCTCCGGCCTGATCATGTGCGTATACGACGAAGAGACCCAGACTCTGACCATCAAACTCGCCGACGGCGCGGAGACCCCCGAGCTGTTCATCGAGGGAGAGAGCGCCGAGGCTCGTCTCGCCCGTCTGAGCCAGTATGCTGTCCAGGATCTGGGCGGCCAGAAGGGCCTCCTCAGAAGCCTCCGCAACGATGTCACGACCCTCGTTATCGAGGAAGGCGTCACCGGCATCGGCTGGGACGAGAACCGCGGCAAGAGCTGGGGCGTGTTCCAGGAGTTCAGCGCCCTCACTACCGTCAAGACCTGCTCCACCCTCGTCAACATCGGCTTCAGCGCCTTCCGCAAGTGCCTGAATCTGACGGATTTCGACTTCGAGTCCTGCGTCAACCTTGAGACCATGCGCCAGCAGGCCTTCAGCGTGACCGCAATCGAAGAGGCCGACCTCTCCAACACCCAGCTGACCGTGATCGACAGCGGCGTGTTCGCCTGCGATGCCCCTTACGTCGACCAGCTGGCCTCCACGCTCAAGACCGTATCCCTTCCCTCCACCGTCACGGTGATCCATGAAAATGCCTTCGACCGCCGCGACAGCATCGAGTCCATCACCTACGACGCTGCGCACTATGACCACAGTGTTCTGCGCAACGGTGGAAACAAGGTCTACTTGAGCTCCAACACCTTCAAGGCCTCGACCGGCTACACGGTCGACGTCGGTTCCGATGTCGAGTACCTCCCCGAGGGCTTCTTCAAGGCCTTCAACAACACCGATCAGGATATCAACTTCCTCGGCCGCGACGACAACGATCCCGACACCGTCAGCGCCCGTGTGGTCGAACTCGAAGAAGGCGCCATCAATATCGAGCGCAGATATACCCGCGAACCCTACTACAGCTTCCCCTCCTCCATTATCGTGGACGAGTCCGGTGTGGTCTACGAGGCTGCTGAAGACGGTCTCAGGATCATCTACTTCTCTCCCTCCGTCAGCCAGTATGTCCTGCCCGAGAGCGTCTCCGTCAACGGAGAGGCCATCGCCGTCAACGCTGAGAGCATCAGCGCCTACGCCGACGGCCAGACGGTCTGCAAGCTCAGCTACAGCCTCGATCCGGACAACAGCCGCGAGGATCTGACGATCGATAGCGAACTCCCCGCTTTCCGCACTTCCAGCCAGGTATTCATCGTCAACTCCGGCGCTGACGAGATCGCCTCCTTCTCCTCCGACGACCTCCTCGAGATCAGCTACACCGGCACGGCCGCCGACGGCGCCCGCTACCGCTACGACCTGATCGGATGGATCGTGGACGGCGAAGAGATCGAGCTCGGCGCAGTTCTGAAGCTCGACGGCGACAAGACCCTGAGCCCCAGATGGGCGGAGACGAAGATCGACGAGCCCGAGAACGGGGAAGAAGCCGCTCCGGCGGCTGCCGAACAGATTGCTCCTGCCCCCGCTGAACTGGCTGCACCCGCCGCCGCTCCGGCTGCCCCTGCCGTTCACGTCAACGCTCAGGCTGAGGCAGAGGCAGAGACCGGGATCGTCGAGACAATCGTGAACGAGGCCGTTCCTATGGCCGCACCCCAGCAGATGCAGGTCTCCGCACCGGGCAGTGTTGAGACTCTCTCTCCCGCCGCTTCCGCCGCTGCGGAAATCTCCGGGGCAGGCGCCGCCGTCTTGGTGCTGATCGCGGTCCTCGTTGCCGCGGCTTTCGTGATCATCCTGGTCTTCCGGAAGAACAGAAAAGAGCAGGCCTGATGAGGTCGCCGGTTCGAATCTGGCTATCAGCTCCATAAAGGAAGAAGCCGCCCAAAGGGGCGGCTTCTTCCTTTATCAAGATGTTCGTTTCGAACTGGCGACCTCACGCGCGGAGCGCGGTACAAGAAACGAACGGCGGAGATCGCTCCGCATCTCTCGGCGCTTTCTGTCCTTTCCTTTTTCGCGCGGGCGTGCTACAATGGAGCCAACACTTCCGAGGGAGAGATCGCCATGAACAAAGCGCCCGTATACTTCACCGATTTCCACGTCGCCGGCGGCGAGACGCTGCCGCAGAAGCTGCACCGTCTGATGAAGCGCGCCGGCTTCGAGCAGATCGACTTCACCGACCGCTACGCCGCCATCAAGATCCACTTCGGCGAGCTGGGCAACCTCGCCCACCTGCGCCCGCAGTACGCCCGCGTCGTGGCCGACTACGTCCGCGCGCTCGGCGGTCTGCCCTTCCTGACCGACTGCAACACGCTCTACGTCGGCAGCCGCAAGAACGCGCTCGACCACATGGACACGGCCTATCTCAACGGCTTCTCGCCGCTGCAGACCGGCTGCCACGTCATCATCGCCGACGGACTCAAGGGCACGGACGAGGCCCTCGTCCCGATCGATCTGCCCCTCGTCAAGGAGGCCAAGATCGGCCAGGCCATCATGGACGCCGACGTCGTGATCTCGCTGACCCACTTCAAGGGCCACGAGGAGGCGGGCTTCGGCGGCGCGCTGAAAAACCTCGGCATGGGCAGCGGCTCGCGTTCCGGCAAGATGGAGCAGCATTGGGAGGGCAAGCCGGTCGTCGAGACGGAAAACTGCGTCGGCTGCGGCTCCTGCGTGCGCATCTGCGCCCACGGCGGCCCGACGGTCACAGACGGAAAGGCGAGCATCGACCACGCAAAGTGCGTCGGCTGCGGACGCTGCCTCGCAGTCTGCCCGAAGAACGCCATCGTGCCCAGCGACTCCAACTCCAACGCCGTCCTCTCAATGAAGATCGCGGAGTACGCTTACGCCGTCGTGAAGGACCGCCCCGCGTTCCACATCTCGCTGATCTGCGACGTCTCGCCCTTCTGCGACTGCCACGCCGAGAACGACGTGCCGATCATCCCGAACATCGGCATGCTCGCGTCCTTCGACCCCGTCGCGCTCGACCAGGCCTGCGTCGACCTGTGCAACCGGATGCCCGTCAACCCGGGCAGCCGCCTCGCGAAGCACATCGAGAGCTTCTGGGACGACGACCCCAACCACGAGTATTTCCACCTCAACCACCCGGACGCCGAGTGGGAGGCGGGGCTCGTCCACGCCGAGGAGATCGGGCTCGGCACCCGGCAGTACGAGCTGGTGAAGATCTGACGCGCGGCAAAACGCAGAAAAAGACAGGCGCCCTCCCGAAGAGGGCACCTGCCTTTCGTTTATTCTTATTCCGCGCGGAACATGCAGCGGCGCAGGAAGGCCGCCGTTTTCTCCTCGCCGATCATCCTGACGAACTGGCTGACGGCGGGGCCGCCGTGCTGCAGCATGCCGTCGGTATAGGCGGCGTTGCGCTTCTTCTTTTCGGCCTCGTCGCAGAGCGGGCAGTCTGCCAGCAGCGAGAAATACTCCCGCGCGTAGTCCTGCGCATAGGCCTCGAAGGCGGGGAGCAGCCCTTTCCCCTTTTTGAAGTCGGACACGCCGAGACGCATCGAATCGTACCAGTGCTCGCCGGGGTCGTGCGCCGGGAGCGCGGCGTGGCGCGCCTTGCATTCGCCGAGCGGGGCAAAGCCGGGGTGGGAGGCCGTCGTGTCATAGAGCTCGAGGAGCAGCGTGTCTTTTCCGGCGGCCTCGATCAGATCCGTGCTGAAGAGCGGACCGTCGCGCCCCGTGGGGGAAAAGACGGCCGTCTCCATCTTCATCAGGCCGCCGAAGGCGCGCATCTCCATCAGGCACAGCCCGCCCGCGCCGGGCGCGTCAAAGACGCGGACGCGGAACGTCATCCCTCTGCCGCGAATGACCGCGAATTCGCCGGGGTCCCCCTCGCGCAGCGGGAAGCGCGCGGCGGCGGCGTCAAAAATCCATCTGTTCACGGAAGCCTCATTTTCGGTAGCAGTTTTTGATGTATTCGGCAAAGCTCGCGTCGCCGACGACCGTGTCGCCGACCATCTCCTCGGTCAGCGTCCACTTGGAGAAGCGGATGATGGCCTCCTTGCCGTTTTTCTTCTTCTTGTTGACCCAGGCCAGCACGTCGAAGAGCCACACCGGCGCGCGGCTGATCTGCGGCTCCTTGCCTGCGGCGGCGAAAAACATCTTCGCCAGCTCCTCATAGCTCCAGGTCTCCTTGCCGCCGACGTTGTAGAGCCTGCCGTCGTCGCACATGTGCGCGACGATGAAGGCGGCGAAGTCCGGCGTGTCGACGACGTTGCAGTGCACCGGCTTGTCGCCCAGCAGCGTGACCTTGCCCTTTTCGATCATCGGCATGAAGACCTTGGCGATGTCGTAGAAATAGCCGCTCGGCCGGAAGATGACCCAGCGCAGGCCGCTCGCCTTCAGCTCGGTCTCGAACTTGGCCTTGGCGTCGAGCATCGGGACGGAGGGGTTGCCGTCGGCCTTGAGCACCGAGACGTAGGCAAAGTTCTTCACGCCCGCGCGCTTTGCCTCGGCAAGCAGGTTCATGTTGCCCTGGTAGTCCACGTCGTAGCAGCTCACTTCCGCGCTGGCCTTCGTCAGGCCGACCGTGGAGATCACGACGTCCGCGCCCTCGCACAGGCCCCGGAGGCTTTTCGGATCCTGCACGTCCGCCGCGACGGCGGTGTAGCCCGTGCAGCCGGGGACCTCGCGCACCGTGCGTCCGGCCGCGACGACCTCGTGGCCCTGCCCGACCAGCTCGCGCAGGATATCGGCGCCGAGATGGCCGAAGGCGCCCGCAAGTACGACTTTCATCTTTCCGCTTCCTTTCGTTTCCGTTTCGTTCGTTTCCGCCCGGCCCGCGCCGCCGAAATCCATCTTCGGGAAGTGATAGCGCCGCTTGCCCGGCGTCTTGTCGCCGTACTCGATGGCCTCGACGGGACAGGCGGAGAGACAGGCCATGCAGTGCGTGCACTTCCCGCCCCAGACGGGACGGCCGTTTTCGAGACGGATGTTGACATAGGGACAGACCGCGGCGCAGCTGCCGCAGCCGATGCATTTGTCGGTGGCGAAGAAACCGTCCGCCTTGACAAAGTACTTGTAATACAGGTCGTTGACCGGGATCGTGCAGCCCAGGATGGCCTTGCTCGGGCGCTTTTCGGGGATGATCCCGTTCAGGGCGATGATCTCCGCGGCCCGGTCGATGACGGGGAGCGCCTCGCGGATGATGCGGCGGCACTCGTGCTCGGGCTTGACCGTGAAGAAGATCGGATAGTTCGTCGGCATCGTGACGCTGGCGCTGCCGTGATAGACCATGCCCTTTTCCTCGGCGAGCCGCCTGGCAAAATAGCCCGAGCAGCTCATCTCGCTGGCGCAGGTGAAAACGAAGAAGATGTCGCGGCTGCCCTCGAGCGGCGTTTCGCGCAGCCAGTCGCTGACGATGCGGGGCATTTCCGCGACGTAGACGGGCGCGACGACGACCCAGGGCTTGTCGGAACGGAGCGCGGAGCGGTCGTTCTCACGGAACCTTCCGCGCAGGTTGAGCGTCTCGTCGCCGAGCCTTTCGGCGATCCGCTTTGCCGCAAAGGCGCAGTTGCCGGTGGCGGAGAAATAAAGGATCATCGGGCGGCCTCCTTCTCGCGGTCGGCCCTGCGGTCGAGCGCGGTGTTGCGGAAATAGAGCACGACGTCGATCGCGACCATCGCGATGTCCGCGAGGTAAAACCAGATCGAGTAGGGCCAGAAGCCGGTGCGGCTGTATGTGATGAGCTTGCCGAGCAGACCGACGCAGTAGCCGAAGATGACGATCAGCTCGAACATGACGCTTTTGCCCCTGGCCGTGCGGGAACGCCAGGATTTGGCGATGTTGAAGGGCCAGGAAAAGCCGAAGGCCACGAGCATCCCGATCTCGCAGAGCTGTACGATATCCAAGAAGAGATCCCTCCGATCCGATGTTGTGCGGATATGCGCTCCAAATTATAACATAGCCGCGGCGCGAATGCAAACCGCGCTTGCGTTTTTCTCGCTCCGGCGCTATGCTTGAGAAAAGAACGGAAAAGGGGGAGACGGACATGCGCAGAAAGGACCGGGAGATCACCGACGCGGCGGAGATCCGCGCGATCCTGGAGAGCGCCCGGGTGATGCATCTGGGCCTCAACGCCGGGGACGCGCCCTACGTCGTGCCGCTGCACTACGGCTTCCGCTTCGACGGCGGCGCGCTGACGCTGTATTTCCACTGCGCGAAGGAGGGCCGCAAGCTCGAGCTGCTGCGCCGCGACCCGCGCGTCTTCGTCGAGATCGACGCGGACGAGTGCCTGCTGCCCGCCGCCGCGGCCTGCGGCTGGGGCGCGGCCTACGCGTGCGTGATGTGCCGCGCACGCGCCGCGATCGTCGAGGACGCGGCGGAGAAGGCGGAGGCGCTCGCGCTGCTGATGAAGACGCAGACCGGGCGGGAGTTCGCGTTCGACGAGAAGACGGCCGCCGCCGTGACGGTCGTGCGGCTCGACGCGGAGGAGCTCAGCGCCAAGGCGCGGAGGCGGCCGGAGTAAAAGAGGAAAAAAAACCGGGGAGAGTCCTGCTCTCCCCGGTCTTTTTTATCGGATCAGCCGTCTTCCAGCAGCTTCTTGAGCTCCCTGGCTTCGGCTTCGACGTCCTTTTTCATCTGCTTGAGCTCGTCGTGACGCTCGGCCTCGGCGCGGATGCGGTCGATGCGGCGCTCGCGCTCGACCTCGTGGACGCTGAGCTTCTCGTCGGCGGCCTTCTTGACCTCGTCGGCGGCCTTCTTGACCTCCTTGGCCTCGGCCTTGACCTGCTTTTTCAGCTCGTCGAGATCCTTGCGGCTCTGCTTGGCGGCCTCCTTGATCTCGCTCCGGATGGCGCGCTCCGCTTCTTTATAGTCTTTCATTTTCGATTCCTCCCGTTCTTTGATACGGCGGTAAAAGGTGTTGGGCTTGAGATCGAGGCGTGCCATGGCATGGCGCGCGCTGATCTGCCCGCTCTGCCAGAGCTCCACGACCGAGTCGAACAGTCCCTCGTCGACGGCAATGGGCTTGCGCCCCTTGTATTTGCCCTCTTCGCGGGCCCGCTCGATCCCGCTGCGCTGCCGCTCGCGGCGCGCCGCGTCGTCCAGCCCGGCCAGCGCGCGGCAGAGAGGGAACAGCAGCGCCCCGCTCCCGGAGCGGGTGTCGATCCCCTCGGCGGCGCTGACGAGCTCCGCGCCCTTCGCCGAGATCGCCACGGCGAGCGCGATCAGCTCGGCCGCGCTCGACGCGACGGCGGAGAAGCTCTCCACCCGTACGCAGTCGCCCGGCTGCAGCGTATCCATCGCCGCCGCCAGCGCGGCGCGATCGGTGCAATCGATCACGTTCAAGTCCGTATCTCCTTTCCCGTTGCGTGTGCATCATAGCACAGGAGAAAAAGTGTGTCAATAGGGTATTTTCACATTATGACACATTTCACAATTTGTTCACGACTTATTTGAAACACTCTGCGGGCTTCACCAGTCGCTGTCCCAGTCGCCGAAGTCGCTGTCCCAGTCGCTGTCCCAGTCCCAGTCGCTGGAGCTGTCCCAGTCGTCGTCATCGTCCCAGTCCCAGTCCCAGTCGCTGGAGCTGCCGCTGTCCCAGTCGCTGGAGTAGCTGCCCGAGCCGCTGGAGTAGCTGCCCGAGTCGCTGCCGTAATCGTCGTAATAGCTGCTGTCGGCAAAGCTGTCCACGCCGTAGCCCTCGTCGTAGGAGTAGGACGTGTAGTAGTCGTAGTAGTTGTCCGCCAGCTCGTCGTCGACCGAGTAGATCGGGTACCAGGTGCCGAAATCGTTGCTGTACTGATACCAGTTGTCGTTCTGGTTGTAATAGTAGTTGTCGTTGTAGTGGTAGTAGCCCGTGGAGGGATGCGGCTTCGGGGGATTGAGCGCCGCCGCCGTCCGCGCGATCGTGATCGCGGCCGCGGCGCCGAGCAGAAGGATCAGCAGCTTGCTGCTCTTCCGCTTGCGGGGCGTGCGGACGCTTCCCGTCTCCTCCATGCGGTTGTAGGGGTTCCGGTCGTGCGCCGGGCTGGCGGGGTAGCCCGTCCGCGCGGCAGCGACGCGGGCGCGCTGGCCGCCGGCCTCCTCCTTGAGCTTCTGGAAGATCTCGTTGACCGCGTATGCCTCGTCCGGGCCGCGGTAGCGCACGGCGCGGCTGCCGTCGGCCTTGTTTTTGTAGACGACGAACTGTCCGTCCCGGTCCCGATAAATGCCGTATGCCTTCGCCCCGGGATAGTCCAGGCCGATGAAAAAGCGCATCTTCGCCAGCGGCAGCTGGTGCCGCTCGCAGAAGGCCGTCAGTTCGTCGATCGTGCGCGGGGTCTGTACGCGCCGTTTCTCGCGCGCTTCCTCCGGCGCCGGCGCGTACCGGACCGCCTGCGCCGAGGCTTCTCCGGCCGTCTGCGCGGCGGCCTGGTTGCGGGGGACGAGCGCCCCGCAGTAGCTGCAGAATTCCTCGCCGGGACTGACGGGCGCGCCGCAGGCGGGGCAGCTTTTCTTTGCCATGATGAAAGTCCTCCTTTCAGACGCTCTCCGCGATGCAGGGGCCGACGCTCGCAAGGATGAGCGTGGCCGTCAGCTCGGAGATGCTCTCGACGTTCAGATCGCGCCGGTCGTTGACCCACTCCTGGATCAGACCGATGCAGCCGTTGATGATAAAGGCGTTGTACATGCCGTTGCGCAGCTCGTCCGCGCTGGGGGCGAGGATCTGCCAGAAGTAGCGGCACTGGCTGTCGACCCGCTTTTTGACCCGCTCGACGAACTGCATGTCGCCGTGCGGGCCGAGCATGATGCGGCAGAAGCTGCGGTTTTCGTCCAGAAAGGAGAAAACGGCGTGCAGATAGGGCGTGCCCTCGGCGTCGAGCGCGGGCTGGTTCTCGCTGAGCGTGCGGTCGAACTGCTCGAAAAACGCGTCCTCGATCCCGCGCAGCAGGTCGTAGATATCCTGATAATGAAAATAGAAGGTGCCGCGGTTGACGTCGACCAGATCGGTCAGCTCCTTGACGGAGATCTCGTTGATCGGCTTTTCGTCCAGCAGCCGCAGCAGTCCTTCGCGCAGCCTGCGCTTGGTGTTGCGCACGCTGCGGTTTTCCTGCCCGGATTTGTTCATGCGTCCCGGTCTCCTCTCTTCAACAGAATCTGGAAAACTGTTGATTGTTCGTCACTTTCGCCGCGATTATCGGTTGACAGCCGCCAAGCGGGGAATATACTTGAACTATAAACGAAATTTCAACAGCTGTCAAGGTGGGAGACTGTGAACGACCGCAGCGAAAGACAGACGGATATCATGCACCGCATCGCCGCGGCCATCGTAAGATGGCGGGGGCTTTTTATTCTGCTCTTTCTCGTCGCCGCGGTGTACTGCGCGCTCTCGCTGGGGCGCGTGAAGGTCAACTCGGACCTGACCTTTTTCCTCGCCGCCGACACCGAGACGCGCCGCGGCATCACGATCATGGAGGACAACTTCGTCACCTGCGCCACCGAGGACGTCATGGTCGCGAACCTCACCTGCGAGCGGGCGCGCGAGCTGGCCGACACGATCGGCGGCTACGACCACGTCTTTTCCGTGAGCTTTGACGACACGCCCGCCCACTACACCAGCTCCGCCGCGCTCTTTACGATCGCCTTCGACGGGCCGGAGGAGGACGCCGGCGTCGCCGCGGCGAAGGAACGCATCCGCGCGCTGCTCGCCCCCTACGACAGCTATACCTATTCGATGGACCTCAAGAACTATTCCAAACAGCTCGCGGGCGAGATGGTCGGCGTCATCGCCATCGCCGCGGCGGTCATCGCGGTGATCCTGCTGTTCACCTCGCGCAGCTATTTCGAGGTCGTGATCTTCTTCATCGTCTTCGTCTTCGCCGCGCTGCTGAACATGGGCACGAACTTCTGGCTCGGGGAGATCTCGATGATCACGCACACGATCGCCGTGATCCTGCAGCTCGCCCTGGCCATCGACTACGCGATCATCTTCTCGCACCGCTATCAGGACGAGTGCGCCTGCTTCGACACCGCGCGCGAGGCGCTCGTCGAGGCGCTCTCGAAGTCCATCCTCGAGATCAGCTCCTCGAGCCTGACGACGATCTCGGGTCTCGTGGCGCTGATGCTCATGGAGTTCCGGCTCGGCTACGACCTGGGCGTCGTGCTCTCCAAGAGCATCGTGTGCAGCCTGCTGACCGTGTTCCTGCTCATGCCGGGGCTGATCCTGCTGTTCCCGAAGGCCATCCGCCGCACCGCGCACCGCAGTCTGATTCCGGATATCACGCCCTGGGGACGCTTCCTGATGCGCTCGCGCGGCTGCTTCGTATGGATCTTCCTGCTGCTCGTGCCCGCGGCCTTCTGGTGCTCGCGGCACGTGGACTACGCCTTTTCCGACCGCGGCGTGACCGAGCTGGTCTATTCCGAGAGCCGCGCGGCCATGCGCAAGATCGAGAGCACCTTCGCCCGCTCGACGAGCGTCGTCCTGCTCGTCCCGCACGAGGACTTCGAGGCGGAGAAGCAGATCCTGCGCGAGCTCGGCGAGATGCCCGAGGTCAAGAGCGCGATGGGTCTTGCCAACATCGAGGTCTCCGAGGGGCAGGTGCTGACCGATCTCTACAGCCCGCGCATGCTCGCCGAGCTGCTCGATCTCACGCAGGAGGAGTCGGAGCTGATCTTCCAGGCCTACGGCCTGCGGCATGAGGAGTACCAGGCCTTCTTCGGAAGCCGCGAGAGCTACCGCGTGCCGCTCGTCGACCTCTTCGGCTTTCTCTTCGATCTCAAGGACCACGGCGTCGTGACGCTCAGCGGCGAGGAAGCCGAGCGCCTCGAGGATCTGCGCGAGACGCTGAATTTCGCGCTGCGCCAGCTGCGCGGCACGGAGTACAACCGCATGCTCCTGTCCGTGGACATCCCCATCGAGGGCGAGGAGAGCCGCGCCTTCGTCGAGCGGGTCCGCGCCGTCGCCGCGCCGTACTATCCCGGCGCGGAGATCCTGGTCGTCGGCGACGTCACCAGCGCGCGCGACCTCGGCGATTCCTATACGGGCGATTCGCTGCTCATCAGCATCCTGACGATCGTGTTCGTGTTCGTGATCCTGCTCGTGACCTTCCGCACCGTCGTCGGGGCGATGATCCTGGTCTTCGTCATCCAGGGCAGCATCTGGATCAATTTCTCCTTCCCCTATCTCCAGCACATCCGCCCCTCTTTTGTCACCAATATGATCGTCTCGGCCATCCAGATGGGCGCGACGATCGACTACGCCATCGTTCTGATGAACCGCTATGAGACAATGCGCGCCTCGCTCCCGGTGCGGGAGGCCATGGCGCGCGCCGTCAACCAGAGCTTTGCCACAGTGCTGACCTCCGGCTCGATCATGACGATCGCCGGTCTGCTCATCGGCCTGCGCGTCAGCGACGTCTACGTCAGCCACATCGGCCTGTGCGTCGGCCGCGGGGCCTTCTGTTCGGTCGTGCTGGTGCTGACGGTGCTGCCGCAGCTGCTCGTGCTGCTCGACGGCGCCGTGGAAAAGACCCGCTTTCGCTTGAGCCTGGGAGGCGAGGAAGAGACATGAAACGACATACGCTGAAAAAACTGCTTTCGGGCCTGCTTGCGCTGCTGCTGCTCGTCTCGCTCGCGCCCGCGGCCTCCGCCGCGGGCAAGGGCCGGGACAAAGAGCCGGAGCCCACGCCGGAACCGCCGAAAAAGGAAGTCCGCATTTACAGCGCGCGCCAGTTCGTCGAATTCATCCATGCCTGCTCCCGCGAGAGCTATTCGCGCGACGTGCGCTTCCTGCTGATGGCGGATATCGATCTCGCCGGCGCGGCCTTTGAAAGCGAGGCCTACTTTGCCGGCGAATTCGTCGGAAACGGCCACACGGTCCGCGGCCTTTCGATCACGGGCGCGGGCTCGCGCCTCGGTCTCTTCCGGGAGATCGCTCCGGAGGCGAGCGTCGACGGGCTGACGGTCGAGGGCAGCGTCCTGCCGGAGGGCACGCGCGAATATCTCGGCGGTCTCGCGGGCGTCAACGGCGGCGCGATCAAAAACTGTCACGTCGTCGGCGAGCTCGCCGGCATGAACTGTGTCGGCGGCATCGTCGGCCTCAACCGCGGCAGCCTCTCGGGCTGCAGCTTTTCCGGCAGCGTCAGCGGCGAGCACCAGATCGGCGGCGTCGCCGGGAAGAACGAGGGCGTGCTGTTCAACTGCGAGAGCGGCGGCGCGGTGAACACCACGCCCGTTACGCCCTCCGGCACGCAGCATTTCGATCTCGCCAGCCTCTCGCAGGAGGACTTCGTCGACATCGCCGACGTCGGCGGCGTCGCGGGCGAGAATACCGGCGTCGTGCGCTTCTGCCGCAACACGGGCACCGTCGGCTGCGCCGGCATGGGCTACAACGTCGGCGGCGCCGTCGGCAAGAACGGCGGCCTGGTGGACAGCTGCCGGAATTCCGGCGCCGTCGAGGGACGGCGCGACGTGGGCGGCATCGTCGGGCAGAGCATCCCCTACGCGGCCTGGGAGCTGAGCGAGGGCAAGCTCCAGGACCTGTCGAAGGCCATCGCCGCGCTCAACGGCATGCTGGTCACGATGGCCGCGCGGGTCAACGACAGCACCGGCGCGGTCCGCACGATGCTCCAGTCCATGAGCGGCTACAGCTCCAAGGCCATGAGCGCGATCACGCAGCTCCTCGGCGCGAGCGCGAACCAGACGGCGAACTATCTCGCCGGCATCACGATCGACCCGGAGACCGGCGAGATCACGCTGCCGAACGCGAACTTCCCCGCGGCGGACACCTCCGCGCTGACGGCGGCGCTGAACAATCTTTTCGCGCAGGCCGCCTCGATGAGCACCGCGATGAGCGGTTCGATCGGCACCGCGGCCGAGGACCTCCAGCGCGTCACCGGCCAGATGAATTATGTTTTCAACCTGCTCTTCGAGCTGATGAACGAGGTCGGCAAGGGCGATTTCGTCTCCACGCGCGATCTTTCGCTCGACGAGGCCTACGATCACGACGAGGGCGCCGTGGCGCGCTGCACGAACAGCGGCTCGGTCCGCGCCGAGGCCAACGCCGGCGGCATCGTCGGCACGCTGGCGCTCGAGATCTCCTTTGACATGGAGGACCAGCTCGGCAGCTCGAACTATCTGCCCACGCACGTCGAGCGCATCCTCTTCGGCGTGATCCGGGCCTGCGACAACAGCGGCGAGGTCCAGAGCCGCGGCGACTGCGCGGGCGGCATCGTCGGCCGGCTGGACGTCGGCGCGGTCGCGGACTGCACGAGTCTCGGCGCGGTG
>JAEEGI010017713.1_pt1 | contig 14571 bp, 12 predicted proteins | sample 8958751 | NCBI WGS metagenome assembly JAEEGI01 (sample SAMN16246545, study PRJNA631951) | gut metagenome | biome: gut microbiome; feature: rumen; material: KS-attached | host: Bos | place: Iran: Karaj | collected 2018-10
CCCAGATAAGCTGTTTTCAGATGATAAAAATGATAAAAAAAGAAAAGTCCGTGCAATTCTTTTCGATACAAATGTTGATGTATATGATGACGGGGCAACGGATGAGTATATAAACGCCTGTATCAAGTTCTTTAACTCAATCCCCAAGGAAACCATAGTCAACAAGGCACACGAGCATTTTGAGCAAATTAGAAGCATCAGCGAGGGTCCCGGCATAGATGAAGTGGCTGATTACGGTGACGGTGATAATATTTTAATTTACATCAAACTCAAGGCGATGCATTTATCCACCGAAAAAGGCGGCGACCCCGAACATGTATGGTTCATCATGGAGGGTGACACTCCCTGGAGCGACGGCTTCGAATTTGTGGTTGCTGATAACCAGCTTGTTAAGGTTGGAGAGTATACTGGGGAGTTTGAAGTAGAGGAATAATTTATTTCTACAATGAATAATTTGGATTGAAAAGACTGACTAAAAGTAAAGCCTTCCATTTCGGGAGGCTTTTGTTATAACATTTTTAAGATAATGCAAAGTGAATTTGTGGTTTGTTTTTTATCTTTTTAGTTGCCTGCCTTTTGCTTAACGCCGTTTATAGAAAAATAATAGAGATTAGTCAAAGATTGAAAAAGATTTTAAGAGTTTTTTCAAATATGATTTGTCTCTTTTTTCCAATATGAATTTTATATGATAAAATAAAAATATACAATCATATTAATATCGGTGGTGGCAAATATGAAATATTATTTTTCAGATGAATGTTATTGGGACGACGAAATAAAAAAAGTATATCGATTGGGAATCGAAATTAAAATACCTGAAAGTGAAATAAAACTTTTAGATATGTTATTGAAGAATAATGGCAATATGTTATCTCATGAAGAGTTATATCATGCATATTCTGGCCAAGAACCATTTGGGGATTATAAGAATCTTTTAAGTAATAAATTCACAAGAAATAAAAAAAACGAGAAAGGATTATTGATTCGTGTTCCCGAAATAGAAAAGTATTTTAAATCTTCAAAAAGACAAGTGGGAGGAGGATATCAGATTTCTATCCCGGAAAATCAGATTGTTACTAAAGAAATCAAAAAAGAAAAAATAATTATAGAAAAAGAATCATGGATATCTGGTAGTAAACTTTCGGATTGGTCAAAACAATCCAAAAAAATGTTAGAAGATAAGAATAAGCTGATGAGAAATTATTTACTAGGAGGAAGATGCACATGGCCAATAGTTTTTATTAATGAGGATGGCCCAGTAAAAAGAACAGTAGTTGATATTATAGAGAAAAAAATAGATTCATTTGGAGGTGCATATGTATTATCTGGTCCGGGAGGCGAAGGCAAGACAACTATATTAATGCAACTGGCAGTAAAACTTCAAAATGCAGGGAAAAAAGTTCTATTTCATGCTCCTACTTATAATTATTATTTTAATGAATCATTTGAAGATTCAATCTTTTTGATTGATAATCCTACTATTACAAAAGAATTTAAGAAATTTATTGATTTAGCTGTTAGTTTTGGAGCAACAGTTATTTTTTCGATGCGAGCAAATGAATGGAATATTAACAAAGAAAAATTATCAGGTGATACTCTAAGAAGTATTGAAGAAATAGTTATTCCTAAGTTGGATGCAAAAGAAGCAAAAGAATTTGCAAGGATTTTTAAGATATATTTAAGTCAGATTACTCGAGATGAAGATGAACTCGTTGAGATGTTTCTGAAAGACTCATATGGATTTTTATATGCATCCATGTTAATGGCAATTTATAATGCAAATTCTTTAGAGGATATTGCTAATCAGATGCTTGATAAAGTATATGAAAATGATAAAAGTCGTCCAAGTTTATGGATATTAGCTTCTATTGTTTATGCAGAAAAAGCTAACATAAGAATAAATAAACCAATATATAAATATCTATGTAAAAAAAACAATATTTCGGAGAGCCACCCAACATATTATTTAAAGATGGAATTATGTGAAAATGGCGGAGCATATCAGACAAGACATCATTCTATATCAACGTTGTTTTATAAATATTTATTTTCTAATGGAGATTGGAAGAATTATTTCGAAGAGGAACAGAAAGAAAAAATAATAATAGATATTTTGGAGTATTATTTTGTATTATTCTCAGAATTGTCAACTGATATTAAGTGGAATAATGAAAAGGTTTCTATCGCTTCAAGGTTAATTATCATGGTTCTATTTGATTTTGAAGATAATTCAGAATTTATTGAATTTATCATACAACGAATGTTTGAATCGTGTAAAAAACATGCCTATCCTGTGATTGGTTTTGTTTATAATATGGAACAAAATCTGGAAATAAAAGATTATATCGCTCAAAAATGTTTTGATTATAAATTATTTATTTGGAATGTATATGGTACCTGGATAAAAAGACTACAAAGAGATAAAGAAAATAAGGAAAATGTAAGATATATATTTAAAGAATTACTTAAATTGGGGGGATTTCCATGGCAGTTGTATTTAAATTGGGCAGAATTTGAGGAAAAAAACGATAATATTGGTACTACAGATGATATTTATTCAGCAATGTGGTTATATAATGAGGCAATAAATATATATGGTGATATTGGTGAAGTATTAAATAATTATGCTACTTTTTTATTTAGAAATAATATTACCAAAGATAAAGAATATTTATCATCGTTGATGAGAAAAGCTTGTTTATATTGTGGAGCACCTGATAGTGAATGGTTTAAGTGGGCTGATTTCGAAGAGCGCTATGGAAATGTAAGCTATGAAAATGAATACTCAGCAGGATGGATTTATAGAGAATTATGTGAAAACAGAGACCCTGATAATTCTGCATGGATTTTTTGGTCAAGATTGATTGAAAGACATCCTAATGAATTTGAAGAGGAATCAAGTGAAGCTATATTAAAAAAGGCTTGTCAATTAAAAAAAGGATCTTCTATATGGATAGAATTAGCAAACAAGAGAATTAAAGAAAACAATATTGGTAATTATGATATTGTGGATAGCGCTTCTTGGATGGTTAAGGAAGCTTGTTTGTATAATAATCCCGAGGGTAATTCACTACCATGGCGAAAATGGCTTGAATTAGTTGGGATTTATTGTGAACTAGAAGAGTATTCAAGAAAAGAAATTCTTGAATTAGCTTGTTACAAATATAATATTTCAGATTGGGTGTTATGGGCGAAATTGGCTGAGGAAGAAATTGCAGATAATAATATTGGAGATTATGATACAAAAGGAAGTGCGGCTTGGATATTTAAAGAAATTTCTCTGAAAGTCAAAGAGGATTCGAGGATAATTTGGATAAAATGGGCGAAGTTTGCAGAAGACTATCAGGCAATACTAAAGGATCAAAAAGGTTATTCTGCAGAAAAAATATTTTCGACTGCTTGTATTCAATATCATGTTGATGCTTGGGAGGCATGGGCATTATTAGAGGAGAAAAAAGGGAATATCGGAGATTATTATATCGAGGGATCAGTAGCCTGGATTTATAAGAATGCTGTAATTAAATATACAAGATTTAGTAATGTTTCGGTTTTGATAAACTGGGCTTCATTCGCTTTTGAACACCCTATGTATGATGGTGATACATATATAGATATGAATTATGTGCTTGATTTAGCTCATAAGAATGCCTCTTATTTTTCTGAATTACAGATGGAAGAACTAATACAATTTGAAAATATTAAAGGATACGATTATAATATAAAACTATAAAAATACCTAAATGAATATTTATATTTCTATTGCAATAAATCCCCTAGAAAAGGGGATTTATTTTTTTCCCCATGATTCCTGTAAAAATCCCCAGTTATCTATATAGGCATCCCCATTTTAAATGAGTATATTTGTACTATCAAAAGAAAACACAAGGAAAAAATATGAAAAATAATAATACAGTAAGTGTTTTGTTGTAATCGTGTGAAACATTTTTAAACAGAAATGAATCTTTTTTAAGAGAAGAGCAAAGAAAACTTAATCACAATATTCTTATAGTATATATCTCCTATCTGATGAGTGTTGAGTGATTCTCAACCGAAACGGAGCCGGTATATCACCTCCTTCACCTCCGCCGGCTCCGTCATAGGAAATCAGTTATAGAATATTATTTTTATAATTAATTCCAGAGTAGAAGCGCGCTGAAAACTAGAAGAATCAATATCTGAATAAAGTCTAGTTACAGATTTATTTATGCAACTAAGTATATATGTATAAATCTTAATTAGTTGCTAACTACTATTCAGAAAACAAGGAATTTTTTACGCTTTATAAGCGAGAAAGAAGGCTTTATGGAAAGAATAAAGAATATTGATGAAATATGGCATTACATGGGATGTGATAATTGTCGTAATAATTTTAATGCATCCGGCACAGGACCTTGTGAAAATTGCACATTAGGATGTGAAAACTGCAGCAATCCTGCTTACTGTTATAATTGTCATTCTATTCCTAACCATTATGTTCCCAAGAGAAACACTATATATGAAAAAGTATTTTATCATGAAGAAAATGCGATAACTCAGACTGAATACGACTATTTTTTAAAAAATCCTTATACAGCTATCTAGAGTTAAATATACGACTTAGTATGTAATTTATATTCTGTAAAACGTTGTTTTTTTAAAACTATTTTATAAAAACAATAGAATATCCGACAAAAGTAATTCTTCAAAGTATATAAGTAGAGAGATAAAAACAGATTTACCTTTTTCCCTATCTGATGAGTGTTGAGTGATTCTCAACCGAAACAGAGCTGGTATAATCCCGCCATCACCATTGCCAGCTCTGTCATAGGAAATCAATTATAGAATATATATTCTATGATTAATTCTATATTAAAAAGCGCGCTGAAAACTTGTAGTAAAAAAATCGTTTTAACAAAGGAGGAACTCATATGTCCAATTATTATTCAACAAATGGAACCCTGAAAGGCTATTCGAAAGGCAACAATTATTACAGCACTAACGGAACATACAAAGGCTACAGATCCGGAAATAATTATTATAGCTCGAACGGAACATATACCGGATATAAGAAAGGTGATTCATATTATAACTCAAGCGGAGTATGTACCGGATATAAAAGGGGAAATACAATCTACAATACAAATGGCACGGTCAGAGGCTATTTGAAATAGTGATACTTAAGTATTGCTTCATATAATCAAATTGTTTCTGTGGTAGTTTAAACTATCACAGAAACAATTTCTGATTAGATTGAGATTGTTTGTTTTATATACAAGGATTAACGAAAATAAGGAGAATGCTTATGAAAGAATTTTTATGCGTTACTATTTCTTTAATAATATTTGTAGGTATTATGATTTTTTTAGTATATATACAAAAAGAAAATTATAATAGTTTTGAAAACAAAAAGAATAGTCAAAATGATACTTTAAAAAAAGCTGGAATTATAATAAGTAATGAATATGTTTGGTCAAACGGGTCTTTTGAACGTTATTATCGCTTTATTATAGACGATGTGCATAAAATTATATATATAACAAACAATAGTAAAAAGGATTTTGATGAAATTCCTTTTTCAAAAATTATAGGCTTTGAGGTTTTATCTGACGTTATACCTGCAGATAGATTAGAACGCGTTATAATGGGAGGAGCTTTATACGGACCTATGGGCGCAATGATAGGAGCACATACTGCTAAAGACAAGGTTGATTATTATACTGGTGTAATATATCTTAATGATCCGAGTAAACCTCGTTACAACATTCATCTTATAAATAAAAAGACATCAACTTCTTCAGGAGATTTTCAAAGAGCGACAAGTTTTATGCAAAATGTTGGTGCTTCCATCAATGCAATTGTGTCAATGAACAGTTCGTATAACCGAAATTATCCTTTTTAATATAATAATATAATATGTTCAATATCTACATAGTTATGACTGTGTAGGAATATTTAAGGAGTAAGGGAAATACTTACTCCTTTTTCACATCTGCAACCTGTGATAAAATATCAGCTGTAGGGGCTTAAGCATTTTGGAGTTTATCATGGAGATTTATACAGTTAAACAAATAACAGAGGCTGATTTTGGTTGTGAGGAAACGGATAGAAAAGAGCCGACTGCGCTTCTAAAATTGGTGTCAGGCGTAAATGAAAAATATGTAGAAGTTCCGGAAGCCGAGCTTGAGAAAAAAGGTATTTCTGAAGGAAAGAAAGTTATAATCACCGCTGATGGCAAAGTATTAAAGTATGTTCGTGTTGTGGCAGCAGTTATCAGAGACGGAGATAAAATCTTTGCCACATCTAGAGGATATGGAGATTATAAAGGCTGGTGGGAATTCCCCGGAGGAAAGATTGAAAAAGGAGAGACACTTCAGCAGGCACTTGTTCGTGAGATTAAAGAAGAACTTTCCGCAAATATAGAAGTCGGAGAGTTAATAGACACTATTGAATATGATTACCCTGATTTTCATCTTTCGATGGATTGCTTTTGGGCCAAGTTGGTTGAGAATAAACTAATTCTTAAGGAGGCAGAGGCTGCCAAATGGTTATCTCCGGATGAACTGTTTTCGGTAAAGTGGTTACCAGCCGATAAAAGTTTAATGCAATTTATATAATAGGTTAATTAATCGAAAAATTATTGAGGGATATAAAACAAAACCAATGAAAAACAGTAAAAAAAGAAAAAACAAAAAGATAGAAGAAATCTGCTCAGCAGGTTCTTCTATTACTATGCTTGCGATTCTTTATCTAAGCTTTAAATATCGCGAACACTGGCAAGTGGTTACCATTGGAGTGGCAGTATTTCTTATATGCCTTTTGGTACTTGTTTTCTTAATTACTCGAATTATCAGAAAGAAAAGAATTGAGAAAGCAATGGTAACGGAAAACTATGATTCAATGTCTGGGGAAGATTTTGAAGAGTTTTGTGCAGACATTCTTCGTGGAAATGGTTTTTCTGATGTAGAAGTAACAAAAGCCTCTGGCGATCATGGTGTAGATGTTCTTGCAAAGAAAGACGGAGTAAAATATGCAATTCAATGTAAAAGATATTCAAAACCCGTCGGAAATAAAACTGTTCAAGAAGTCTATTCCGGAAAAGATATTTATAAAGCGGATGTTGCGGTTGTAATGTCTAACATGGACTTTACAGCTCAGGCAATTGAAGATGCAAAGAAATTAAAAGTTGAATTATGGAATAGAGACAAGATTTATTCATTACAGAAAGCGGGAAATAAAGAAATAGTTCCGACACCTGTAAAAGAAGAAACTTTAGTATGTCCAAATTGTGGAGGAGAGTTAGTATTAAGAACTGCAAAGAAGGGATCGAATGCAGGAAATCAGTTTTACGGATGTTCGAATTATCCCAATTGTAAATATACTCGCTCAATATACTAGGCTATAATAATATTTATAAGAGGAAGGCTAGAACATATGAAAACTAAAAAAACAGAAACTGAAAAGGATCTTTGTAACCTTAGGTTTTGCGCTGGAACCAACAAAAGGGCTCTTTGGGTGCTGACAATCACACTGATTTATGGAGTTATTTTTGCAATTATTCTGTCTGTAAAAATAATATTAAGCATTATTCAACTTTTTGATACAGAAGAATTGATTTCAAAGGTTATGATTCTTTATTCCTATGCTGAGGAATGGATTTCTGGAATAATGATTGGGTTAATTATAATTAGCTCCTTTTTTATAATAGCTTATTATACATGTCTCAAAATTTTTGAAAAAAGTATTTTGAGAGTGATGTTAAACGAAAAAATAAAAGAGTGGTATAAAAATGGAAAACTAAACAAGCATAGCACATATATTTTTAAGTATTATTATAGGCTTTATGATTCAAATAAACTAAAATCAGAACTAACACCTAAAGAAAAAAGTATATTTATGGCTTTAAATGAAGTATTTTATGCGGATTCTTTTTGCTTAGATGATATGGAAGGGTTTAATTACGATTTGTTTAATAAATCATTCAAAGATATACTGATTGAATTATGCAATGATCCTTCTTCAAAGGGAATTGAGTGTACAATAAAACATTATAAAAAAGAATTGGATTCTAAAAAAATAAAAAAAATAAATAAAACATTTTGGAAAATTCAAAATAGAATTACGATAAATTTAAATTTGTTATTGTTCAAAGCATTTCTCTTGTTTTCTATGATTGCGTGGATTCTGGATAATATGATTAATTATCCGGGAGACTATGGCCCGTTTGGCGCAAATTATTTTAATATATGTGCAGTGGTTTTATTAGGAATTGATGTTTGGGAACGACGAAAGGATTTGTTTTTCCTAAGAAATTTGGATGAAATTGAAATGAATGATAAAAAGGAATAATATTTTTTCTTCTTGAAATTCTGAATGATAATTAGAAAGAGTTACGATTTGTTTTGTTAGAAGGTAAATCGTAACTTTATTAATTTAGTTGATGTGTCAAAGAGGCGGCATATTTGATATAATAATATAAATGCAATATAACGAGAAAAAACTATGAACAGTATTAATGATTTGCGCAAAGGATTTGAAACAGCATTTATAGATGGTTCTGTAGTTTCCGATCCTCTCTGCACACCACAATTTGTCTCCAACAATTACAAAGAAGGAAAGAAAGTTTTCTCATCCATAGAGGATGAGCTTTTGTCGTGCGATCAATTTTTCATTAGTGTTGCGTTTATAACTTATGGAGGTATTGTGCCTCTTCTGCTCACATTGGAAGAACTCGAAAAAAAGGGCGTAAAAGGTCAAATTCTCACAACTAATTATTTATATTTCAGTGAGCCCAAGGCATTAGAAAAACTCAGTGAATTATCAAATATAGAATTGAAAATGTATGATGTCGAACAAGCAGAAGAAGGCTTCCATACCAAAGGATATATTTTCAAGCAGGAAGAGATTTACAGAATCATAATTGGCAGTTCCAACATGACTAAAACTGCTTTAACAACCAACCGTGAATGGAACACCAAGATCATTTCAACAGAGCAGGGCGAGATGGCCCAGGAGATTATTAAGGAATACAGAGAACTTTGGTCGTCACAGTATGCTTATGATTTCGAAGAGTTTTATGAGAACTATAAAGAGAAGTTTAAGATTATCAAGCATCAGCGTGAGATAGCAAAACAGGATGAGATAACTTCTCTGGAAAAATACAGACTTAAACCCAACAGCATGCAGGTTGGTTTTATTACTAACTTACGTAAAATAATTGCGGCAGGCGGAGAACGCGCATTACTTATTTCAGCAACCGGTACCGGAAAGACATATGCGTCTGCTTTTGCTATGCGTGAACTTGGCTTTAAACGTGTTTTGTTTTTAGTTCACAGAGGCCAGCTCGCAAGACAAACAAAGAAATCATATGAGAGAGTGTTTAACAAGAGTGTTTCGATGGGATTAGTCGGAGCAGGTCACAGCGAATATGATAAAGACTATATATTTGCAACTGTTCAGACTCTTAATCGTGATACTCATCTTTTTGAATATAAGCCCGAAGAATTTGATTGTATCATTTTGGATGAAGCGCATCATTCTTCTGCAAATACATACCAGAAAGTTATGAGTTATTTTAAGCCTAAGTTATGGCTTGGTATGACCGCTACTCCTGATAAAAGAGATGACAATATTGAAGGACGAAATATCTATGAGATTTTCGATTATAGGATTGCTTATGAAATAAGACTTCAGCAGGCTATGGAAGAAAATATGCTTTGTCCGTTCCATTATTTTGGCATCAGCGATTTAGCAGTGATTGGTGATGAACAGATCAAAACAAGACAGTTATCATCCAAGGATTTTGCGTTATTAACTTCGGATGAAAGAGTTAAGCATATCGTAGAAGAAGCGACATATTTTGGATATAGCGGAGATAAAGTTAAAGGCTTGATATTCTGCTCAAGAATAGATGAATCTGAAGAGCTTTCAAGGAAACTAAATGCTACGATTAACCCTGAAACAGGAAAGCCTTTCAGAACAATTTCTTTGAATGGTAGTGCAAACGAAGAAGAAAGACAGCAGGCTTTCGAAAGACTCGCTGTTGATGAAAATGATGAAAGAGTATTAAAAGGTGAAATAAATCCTTTAGACTATATTCTTTCTGTTGAAATCTTGAATGAAGGCGTTGATATCGTTGAAGTAAATCAAGTAATAATGCTGCGTCCTACAGAATCACCAATTGTGTTTATTCAACAGCTCGGAAGAGGATTAAGAAAAGCTGAAGGTAAAGAGTTTGTAGTTATTCTTGATTTTATTGGAAATTATAATAATAACTTCATGATTCCGATAGCTTTATCAGGAGACAGATCTTATAACAAAGACAACATCCGCAGATATGTTATGGAAGGCGGAAGAGTTATTCCCGGAGCTTCTACAATTCATTTTGATGAGATAAGTAGAAAGCGCATTTTTGCATCTGTTGATAATGCAAACTTCAGTGATGTTAAGCTCATAAAAGAAAACTATATCAACCTAAAGAATAAGATTGGCCATATTCCTGTGCTGAAAGATTTTGACGACTATGGTGAAATGGACGTCCTTAGAATCTTTGATAATAACAGTCTTGGTTCGTATTACAAGTTTTTAGTTAAATACGAAAAAGATTATACAATTCGACTTTCTGAAGACGAAGAAAAGATTGTAGAGTTCATTTCCAAGAAATTGGCCAGCGGAAAGAGAATTCAGGAACTCGAATTATTAAACAGAATTCTTGCTTATTCAGATGGACTACCGAAGGTTGGATTATTTGAAGGTTTGGCTAAAGATCTTCAGAAATATAATAAAAACTTGAATGCTAACATGAAGGATAATTTAGTCAATATTCTGACCAATGAATTTTCTTCTGGCTCGGGAAAGAAAACATATGAAAAATGTGTTTTCATTGAAGAAAATAATGGAGATTATTTACCTTCGAAATTCTTGATGTCTCTTTTGAAGAATAAAGATTTTCATAATATAGTCAAAGAACTTGTTGACTTTGGTATCAGCAGGTATGAGAGAGATTATAAAGACACATACAAAAAGACGGATTTGGTTTTGTATCAGAAGTATACATACGAAGATGTATGCAGATTGTTGAACTGGGAAAACAGTGAAGTGCCTTTAAATATCGGTGGTTACAAGTACGATAAGAAGACTAAAACTTTTCCTGTTTTCATCAACTATGATAAGGCGGAAGACATTAGTGATACTACAAGATATGAGGATCATTTCACAAGCCGCCAGACACTGATAGCAATTTCAAAATCAGGTCGTAGTATGCAGTCCGAAGATGTTCAGAATTTCCTTAAAGCAAAGGAAAGAGGAATACAGGTTGAATTGTTTGTTCGTAAGAATAAAGATGATAAAATTTCTAAGGAATTTTATTATTTGGGACATATGAACAGCAATGGAAATGCGAAAGAATTTATGATGCCTAATACGGATAAGAGTGCTGTCGAAATTGAATGGATTCTTGAGGAACCTGTTAGAGAAGATATTTACGAATACATCGTTAATGCATAATTGTTTTGGAGTTTATCATGGAGATTTATACAGTTGAACAAATAACCGAGGCTGATTACGGCTGTGAGGAAACAGATAGAAAAGAGCCGACAGCACTTCTTAAATTAAGTTCAAAAGAAAGCGAAAAGTTTGTAGAAGTTCCAGAAGCCGAGCTTGAGAAAAAAGGTATTGCTGAAGGAAAAAAAGTTATAATCACAGCTGATGGCAAGGTATTAAAGTATGTTCGTGTTGTGGCAGCAGTTATCAAGGATGGAGATAAGATATTTGCTACGGCAAGAGGATATGGCGAATTTAAAGGCTGGTGGGAATTCCCCGGAGGAAAGATTGAAAATGGAGAAACACCCCAACAGGCACTTGTTCGTGAGATTAAAGAAGAGCTTTCTGCAACTATAGAAGTAGACGAATTAATTTACACTATTGAATATGATTACCCCACGTTTCATCTTTCGATGTATTGTTTATGGTCTAAGTTAGTTGAGGGTGAATTAATTCTTAAGGAGGCTGAAGCGGCCAAGTGGCTATCAAAGGATGAATTGCTTTCAGTAAAGTGGTTGCCAGCCGATAAAGATTTAATACAATTCATGCTGTAAAGAAATAAGCTATGAGGCAATGCATAAAGTGTTGTGCAATCAGATAACATTAATGTGGAGGGGGTAAGTTTTATTCCCCCTTTTTTTGAAACTTCTTATCTGTTTTAATGAGATCAGAAAGGAGAATTAATATGAATAATAACAAGAAAACAAAATTTTATAGAGACGAAAATGGAGATAATTTAAAATTTGATACGGAAAAATTTCGGGTCTCTATTGAATCCAATAGAAGAATGAAAAATTTGACAATAGAAAAATATATTAGAGAGCTTGCAAAGGAATTATCTTTCAGTTATGACACCATTGAAGGATGGAGAAAAGGAAAAAATGCGCCGCAAGATATAGAGATTGTATTTAAACTTGAAGAAATAATGAAACTTCCCCCAAATTCATTATTATATTCTGAGATTAAACATTTAAAGAATGAAATTCTTTTGTATAAAGATAGACTTGAACGAGCAGAAAAGAAATTACAGAATAAAGAAAATCAATTAGAGAATAAACAGAATAATTTTGTGTTTTCAGAGAGATTAAGTCCTTTTTGCTTGCGGTATAGTGGTTTTTCTAATTTGATTGACATTCTTATAGGATATAATTGGGAAGAAGGTTGTATCGAGGAGGGTGCTAGCACATATGCAGAAGAGTTGTCATATATTATCGAAAATTATGTATATTCATCTGACTTTGCAGAAATATTAGGATTTAAAGGAAGGCGTACAAAAGAAGAAGTTAGAGATTATCTTGATAAAAACGAAGAAAAAGATGATGAGGCCTTTTTGAGATGGCTCAATGAGGTAGTTGTTGATTCGAAAGGAAAAAAACTATACGACGAAAACAATAAAATTAACATTCATGGGATTGAGTTATGGCAAAGATTAAAAGATAGTTCGTTTTTTTCTCTTGCAGATAAGGAAAGGGTAACGGCATTATTAGATGAACTTATAAAAAACTGGGAAGCATTTCAAGAACCATATGCGACTTGTTCTATTAAGATTCAATTTGAAGACATTGTTCTACAAAGATTTTGTTTAGGAAAGGGTTATTGTAACGCAACACATAACGATCGATTGGATGCTATTGTGGAATTGCTGTTCTTAACCAATGGTAGAATTGATCCATACACATTGGAAAATGCGATAATTTTCCGCACTGACCAATTTGAAATGGAGATGGAAATTGTGTTTGATTTAAGTAGATTATAACATCTGAATAGTATTTCTAAGGAGTAAGGATTCCCCTTACTCCTTTTTCATATCCCCAACCTGTGGTAAAATATCTGCTATATGATTATTTCTTTTATGAGGAGAAAAATATGTGCTTGATTTGCGACAGAATTGAAATGATTAAGAACGGAACTAATCCGTATTTTGTGAAAGAGCTTGAAACGGGTTATGTTGTCATTGGCGACAACCAGCATTTTTACGGTTATGCGCTCTTTTTATATAAGAATCATAATTATACCGAATTGTTCCAGTTAGATATGCCTGAACGCCTCAAATTTATGGAGGAAATGTCCATTGTGGCTGAGGCTGCATCGAAGGCTTTCGGACCGGAGAAAATGAATTATGAATTGCTGGGTATGGGCGATGCGCATCTTCACTGGCATTTGTATCCCAGAAGAAAAGGTGATATAGGAAATTACGGCAATAACGGCGTGGGACCTGTATGGTGTCTTCCTTTTGATAAGATTTATGATGATTCGAACCGTCCTTCGCCCGAAGAACTTGAGAAGATGAAAGATGCTTTAAGAACTGAACTGGAGAAGCTTATATAAGCGTAGTGAATATATGTATCCGACTAGAGAAGAAGCTGAAAATTTATTAACAGATGCGGCAGAATGCAATCCCGGAGCCTGGGTTGGGCACAGCAAGACTGCGGCGCACTGTGCGGAGAGAATTGCGTTTTACACGGGGATGGATCCTGAGAAAGCGTATGTTTTAGGATTGTTGCATGATATAGGACGTAAGTTCGGAGTAAGCTACATGAGGCATATTTCCGACGGCTATACTTATATGATGTCGTTGGGCTTAGATGACGCAGCGCGAATCTGCCTTACGCATTCCTTTTACGGAACTGATATAGGAACCTATGTGGGAAAGACTGACACGAGCGAAGAAGAAACGGAAATGATCCGTACGAAACTTGCGGAAACTGTGCAGGATGAATATGATGAACTGATTCAGTTCGTGGATTCAATCGCAGGCACGGAAGGGGTAATGGATATTATCGACCGCATGGATGACGTTAAGAGTCGCTACGGTTCATACAATCCCGGAATGCGTGAAAACAATTTAAGACTCAAAGACTTTTATGAGCAAAAAATGGGTATGGATTTGTACGTGGCGGTTGATAAAGATAATTACAGACCGTGAGTAGTACAATAGGTTAAAAATACCTAACCATATTTAGCAAATCTTTGTCAAAAATGTCCTTTGAAACGACCTCTTAAAAAGTGTTACCATAACCTTAGAAAGGTTTATTTCAAAGGTGATATGATGAC
>JAEEGI010017716.1_pt1 | contig 14570 bp, 10 predicted proteins | sample 8958751 | NCBI WGS metagenome assembly JAEEGI01 (sample SAMN16246545, study PRJNA631951) | gut metagenome | biome: gut microbiome; feature: rumen; material: KS-attached | host: Bos | place: Iran: Karaj | collected 2018-10
AACAAAAAAAATTGTTTTGCCTTGTTCCTTGAACTCTTCAAATTTCCTATAGCATTTAGCCTGGAAAAATACATCACCAACTGACAAAGCTTCATCTACAATAAGGATCTCAGGATCAATATTGATAGCAACCGCAAATGCAAGACGTACAAACATACCACTTGAATATGTCTTACATGGCTGATATACATAATCTCCTATATCTGCAAAATCAAGGATGGCATCAAGCCTTTTATTTATCTCCTCTTCGGTAAATCCTATCATCATACCATTGAGGTAAATATTGTCGATACCGTTGTACTCCATGTTAAAACCGGCGCCCAGCTCAAGAAGAGCTGATATGTGTCCGTCCACCTCTACAGTTCCTGAAGTCGGACTCAAAACACCTGTTATGATCTTGAGGATAGTAGACTTACCGGAACCGTTGGTGCCGATGATACCTACTGTTTCACCCTTGTGGATAGTAAGATTGACATTATTAAGAGCCAGATGCTCTTTGTATATCTTTTTGCCATTTCTCTTAAATCCCAGGGCGTCCTTAAGACGGTCTGTATTTTTATTATACAATTTATACATCTTAGTCAGGTTCGTAACCTGAATAGCAACATCTTTTTCCATGTATATCCTTTCAGTCAACACCCGCATGCCTCTATACTACTGCGTATGCCGGATGCTCCTGCATGAACTTCATTTACAAACAATCACAATACGTCTGCAAAATGTACTTTTGATCTCTTAAAGATAAGAGAACCAATTGAAAACATTACAACTACAACGATCCAAAAATATGTTGAAGAATAAAAATGCTCAAAGAACCATGTCTCGCCATAGATACTGTTTCTATAGCCTTCAACGATATATGTCATCGGATTGAGCTTAATGATCCATTTAAGTCTGTCAGGTATCATTGAAATATTCCACAAAATAGGTGTTGCCCACTGTCCCAGCTGCAAAGCAATACTGATAATCTGAGTCAGATCTCTGAAAAAGATGACTATAGAGCAGGTTGCATAGCTGAGAGCCAGCATCAGTATAAACTCACAGAACATGTAATAAAAAATCTGTATTGTATAAATATTTGGATAGTAACCATATCCGATACCCACGATCACCATAACCAGTGTAAAGAAAAGGTGGATAAAGGTAGCTGCTATTATCTTTATAAGTGGAAGGATACTGATTTTAAATAAAACCTTTTTTACAAGGTAATTATATTCAAGCAAAGAGGTAGTTCCATTAAGAAGTCCTTCTGTAAAATAAAACCAAGGCACAAGGCCGGCTGTAAGGAATAATACGTAAGGAACTTCAAGACCACCAGAGACCATCTGCGCTCTGCTCTGGAAGATGCGGTCAAAGACAAACCAATACATCAAAACAGTGACCACCGGCTGAACCAGTGCCCACACAATACCCATGTAAGAGCCAGCATATCTTTTTTTGAAATCGTTCTTGGCAAGTCGCCATATAAGCTTGCGATTGCCCCATAACTCAATTGGAAGGACCAACAGCTTGTCATAAGCAAAAGTAATTATGAAACAAGCAAGTCCTATCAAAATACAAGCACATATCTTCTTTAGCTGCTCAGTTTCCTGGTCAGCTAAAGGATTATTGTGCAATACTATAACAAGAGCAAATGCAAAAGCTATAGCATAAACTATACCGATTACTAATCTTTTCGGCAGGTCACTAAAGTGGATCCTGTCTCCATTTTTCTTTAAATTCAAATCAAAATTCCCCATTCAAGTATATCAGTGAGTAGCTTTATATTCAGCAATGCCGCCCCACTTAGTATCTTTTTCAGAAAATGTGAGTTCAACACCTTCCTGAAGTGGCCATTCTACACCGATTTCAGGATCATTCCAAAGAAGTCCTCCCTCATCATCCGGATGATAGAAATCTGAGCATTTATAAACAAATTCAGCATAATCAGATAAAACTAAAAATCCATGAGCAAAGTTCTTAGGAATAAAGAACTGCTTCTTATTCTCTGCTGATAAAAGAACTCCAAACCACTTTCCAAAAGTCTTTGAACCTGGTCTAAGATCAACAGCTACATCGTAAACTTCACCACTTACAACACGTACAAGCTTGTCCTGTGGAAAATTCTTCTGGAAATGAAGGCCTCTTAATACGCCTCTCTTGGAAGCAGACTGATTATCCTGTACAAACTCTACATCGATCCCAGCCTCAGCAAAATCTCTCTTGCTGTATGTCTCCATAAAATAACCTCTGGCATCACCAAATACCTGTGGTGTCAATACCTTAAGTCCTTCAATCTCACATGTCTCAACTGTTAACTTACCCATCTTTACTCCTTGTTCATACCTAGTACATTGTATTTCTGACACCTTCAAAGACCTGATCTAATACGAATTCGATTTTTCCTGGTAAAAAGAATCCATAATCAATCTACAACTATCCTTGCCAGCTTTAATCAATGTGCTACATCTTCAAAATTTATCGAATCAATATCATCAAAGCTGTCATCCGGTGGATTACCTACACCCACACCAGGTGTTGGTGGCACTTCGCCGCCATCAGGGTACTGCGGGATATTCTCACCATTGTACATAAATCCTGAATCACCTGATGATGCAACAGCTGCATCGCCATTAGAGGCTCCGTTGTAGGAATTACCGGATACATCACTTTGAATATTATCAACTGTAATTATTACTTCAGGTATCTTTTCGTTCTCGTCAAAAAAATCAGAATCTACCATGTATCCATGCAGATTGTCACCAATCTGTTCAATCTGAACACCGGATGCATTGATCGAAGCATCTGCAGTAGTATCTGACTGTGTTTTGTTTCGGTTAAAAAGCGCATCAAACTTATCAGTGTTTGTCGAATAAACAACCACCAATATCAGGATAAACGCACTAATAATTGTAATGACCGAAAGCCTAAACACTTTATCAGAGCCCATTCGCTACCTCAACAAGATATTTTCCATAATTGGTCTTCATCAGAGGCTCAGCCAGCTTAAGGAGCTGATCCTTGTCGATGAATCCGCGTTTATATGCAATTTCTTCAATACATGAAATGTATAATCCCTGTCTCTTCTGGAATGTAGCAACAAAGTTGGCTGCATCAAGAAGTGCATCGTGATTACCTGTATCAAGCCAGGCAAAACCACGTCCCATGGTCTCTACCATAAGCTCTCCGCGTGAGAGGTACTCGTTGTTGATAGATGTGATCTCTATCTCGCCTCTTGCAGAAGGCTTAACATTGGCTGCAATATCTACAACCTTGTTGTCATAGAAATACAGACCAGGAACTGCATAATTACTCTTTGGCTTCTCAGGCTTTTCTTCAATGGATATTGCCTTGCCGTTCTCGTCAAACTCAACTACGCCATATTCTCTAGGATCACGTACGTAGTAACCAAAGATTGTAGCACCACTTTCTCTCTGAGCAACAGTTCTAAGAAGCTTGGAGAAGCTCTGACCATAGAAGATATTGTCTCCAAGAACAAGAGCTACGCTATCATTACCAATGAACTTGGCGCCAATGATAAATGCATCAGCAAGTCCTCTTGGCTGTTCCTGAACTGCGTATTCAAAGTTCATACCAAGATTTTCACCTGTTCCAAACAACTCCTGGAATGCAGGAAGATCTCTTGGTGTAGAGATGATAAGCACGTCTCTGATACCTGCAAGCATCAGTGTTGACAATGGATAATAAATCATTGGCTTATCATATACAGGCATGATCTGCTTAGATACAGCCTTGGTTAATGGATACAATCTTGTACCGGATCCTCCGGCAAGTATAATACCTTTCATTGTAAAAAAGCTCCTAACTTTATTTTACCCTTTTTTGTAAAAAATTATGATAATTTTTTGCTGTACATACCTTCGTAATACTTCTGGTAGTCACCGCTTGTTACATTTTTCATCCACTCTTCGTTTTCAAAGAACCACTTGATTGTCTTACGAATGCCTTCTTTGAACATTGTCTCAGGCTCCCAGCCAATCTCAGCCTTGATCTTATCAGGAGCGATAGCATATCTTCTATCATGACCCTTACGATCTTCAACGTATGTGATAAGGTCTTCTGTTACATGTTCCTTTCTTGGATCATCATCTGAAAGCTCTTCGCGAAGAACTTCAATGATTGTCTTTACGATTTCAATGTTCTGCTTCTCATTGTGTCCGCCAACATTGTATGTCTCAAAGAGCTTGCCCTTTTCCTGGACCATATCGATAGCCTTGGCGTGATCGTCAACATAGAGCCAGTCACGTACATTTTTGCCATCACCATAGATAGGAAGCTTCTTACCAGCAAGTGCATTGTTGATAGTAAGTGGGATCAGTTTCTCAGGGAACTGATAAGGGCCATAGTTGTTAGAGCAGTTTGTGATATTTGCAGGGAACTTATAAGTATCCATATAAGCTCTTACAAGCATATCAGAACCTGCTTTACTTGCGCTGTATGGGCTGTGAGGAGCATATGGAGTTGTCTCATAGAAATATCCACCATCTTCTGGAAGTGAACCATATACTTCATCTGTTGAAACGTGAAGGAACTTCTTGCCTTCCTTGAATGTTCCATCAGGTAGCTCCCAAGCCTTCTTAGCTGCATTAAGCATTGTAGCTGTACCAAGTACGTTAGTCTGAACAAAGATCTCAGGATTAACGATACTACGGTCAACGTGGCTCTCTGCTGCAAAATGAACTACTCTGTCAATATCGTTCTCAGCAAAAATCTTGTCGATTGCTTCGCGGTCACAGATATTTGCCTTAACGAATGTGTAATTATCTCTATTCTCAATATCTGCAAGGTTTTCGAGATTGCCCGCATATGTAAGTGCATCTACATTGATGATGCGGATCTCATTGTCATATTTACGGAACATGTAATGAATATAGTTTGAACCTATAAATCCTGCTCCACCTGTTACTAAATATGTTCTCATTAAAAAAGCCTCCAAAATGAATTTACTCTTTTTATAAATAATCTTTCTAATTAACTAAGCTATTTTACAACCAGAAGGAAATATTATCAATATCCAAGATAACTGATGTTCATATCTACGTTTCCTGAAATGCCTGAAACCTTTCCCTTGGAAGAATATTGCCACATATCATATCTTGTTCTTGTATATGTAGGTGTAGCTGCATACTGTGCAAGCCAGATCCTGTAGCTTGTAAGTGCTGTAGCATTGATGTTGCTGTTGAGCCATGTCTTGTTAGCATAGACACCAGTCTTGTAACCAGCGCTGGCCATAGTGCTGCAGAACGCTTTGATAACAGCTGTTCTCTGATCTGCAGAGATCTTATCGCCACGTCCATTACTTGCCTCTACATCAAGGAAAACAGGATATGAAAGGCTGTAGCCCTTACATAAGCTTGCTACCATTGATGCTTCCTCAACTGCCTCTGCCTCATTGATAGCCTGTGTAAAGAAGTAAACACCAACTTTAAGTCCTGCATTTAAAGCACCGCTGATGTTCTTTTTGAACATTGAGTCTTCAATGAGTGCTCCTGCTGATGATCCTCTGTATCCGCATCTGATGATAACAAAGTTAACACCGCTGTTCTTTACTGCTGCCCAGTCAATATTGCCGTTCCACTTGGAAACGTCGATACCCATTACACCTGAACCTGTTGAAAGACGTCCGTCTGAGCCAAATGTGTACTTAGCTCCCTGGATGACCTGCTCGCCGGTTACGTAGTTACCATTTTTGTCATAGTAATATGTATAACCATCGATGACCTGCCAACCTGTGTATGTATAAGTCTTTCCAGCAGTTGCAATATAGAATGTTGTGTAATTGTAATAATCATCGTAAGTAGCTTTTCTGTATGTGCCTGAAGTAGCATCTTTGACATATACAGCGTTGCCGCTCTTATCTACAAGGTATGCACCTGAATCTTTTACAGTGATAGTAAGCTTGGCTGTAATTGTTGTATCTGATGCGCTTGTAGCTGTAAGTGTTGTTGTTCCTGCTTTTACGCCCTTTACAGTAACTGTTGTGTCACTGCTTGAAGCAATTGTAGCTATTGATGTATCAGCAATCGCCCATGTTACCTTGGTTGAAGACAGATTAGCTGTTGTTGCCGTAATAGAAGAGCTTGTCTTTCCTGCAACAATGATAAGGCTTGTAGGTGAAAGAGTAATCGTGCCACTACTTGTAACAGTTACCTTGCATACTGCTGTACCCTTATCAGAGAAAGTAGCTGTAATGTTGGCTGTACCTGCCTTTACACCTGTGATAGTTACTGAGCTTCCGCTTGTAGCAGATATTGTAACGATTGAAGAATCGCTTGTTGACCATGTAACGCTTTCTTCAGTACCGTTCTTGGTTGCCTTGATAGTCTCTGTGCCCTTAACTGCAAGTGTTGTTGTTTCCTTTGAAACAGCATATGTATTTTTTGCAACCGTAATTGTTACTGTTGCTGTCTTACCACTGCTATATGTAGCTGTAATCACTGCTGAGCCTTCAGCTACACCAGTTACTGTAACTGAGCTTCCGCTTGTTGCTGATATTGTTGCAATGCTTGTCTTATCAACAGACCATGTAACGCTTGTAGCTGTTGAATTGTCATAGGCTGTAACATTGGTTGTTGTACCGGCCTTGATGCTTGTGGCATCTGCCTTTACTTCATATGTATGAGCATCCTCAGTAACTGTAACTGATACTGTTGCAGTTCCGTTACTGCAGGTTGCTGTAATTGTTGCTGTACCTGCTGCCTTACCTGTTACTGTTCCATCACTTGATACTGTTGCTACGCTGTCGCTTGAGCTTGACCATGTAACAGTTTTGTCTGAATAATCTGTTGAAGCGCTGGCAGTAGAAGTCTCACCAACCTTGATGCTTGATGAGCTAAGTGATACTGAATAGCTATACTCTTTTTCTACTGTACTACCTGATGCTTCTGAAGCAGTTGAAGCTGTTGCAGCATCTGTTGCAGATGTAAGAAGCAGTCCATCAATTGACAAAAGGCTCTTATCCACATTTAACATTGCAGAAGAAGCAGGATCTACAATTGTAGATTTATCAATTGTCTTGTACTCAGTAGAGTTGGCATCTGTTCCTGACTCTGTCTTAGTAGACTCAACATACTCAACTGTGTCTGTCAAAGTAGATTCAACTTCGGTCTTAACCTGTGTATCTTCCTTGGCAACGTTGACTTCAGATTCTTTTTTGATCTCGTCTGAAACATCAACTGTCTTATATTCAATAGTATCTTTGACTGTGATAGTCTGACTATCAGTGCTGATAATATACTGTTCATACTTGGAATCTGTGATCAGATTCATGGAAACAGTGTATTTACCTGCACTAAGTCCCTTTTTATAGATAATACCGTCCTGGTCATCATCTTCATAAGTAATTGTGCTGCCGTCCGGTGTCTTAACTGTAACTGTAAATGGTACGCTGGCAATCAGCTTTCCAGTGCTGGAGTTATTAAACTTGATCTTAAGATCGCTCTGGATACTGGAGAGGTTCATCTTGACTGTGATTCCAGTCTCCTCTTCTTCCTCTTCTTCAGATGAGCTTTCAGTTGCGGCTATTGATACCTTATTGGCCTCAGCAACTGCAAGGAGTCCACTCTCACCGATTATCTCAACTCCGTATATATCTTCTCCAAGGCTGGCAAAAGAAGCCACTGCATCATTTTGTGTCTTGGCTGAAGCATACAGAGTGCTGACACCTACTATGCCGGCAATGATAACTGCTCCGATGAACATAGCTGCTTTTTCCATGATTCCAAGACTGGAGAAAAATAGTAGAACTCCGCCCTTACGATCATCTCGTCTGTTATCACGATTGCTGCGACCTCTACTATAGCTACGGCCTGCATAAGGATAATCTTCGTCTTCCTCATCTTCGTAGCGGCTGCTGTAACGATAGTCGTCATCTTCTTCGTCATCATAGCGGTCAGAATAACGATCTTCAGGATCATCATAGTCTTCATCCGCCATGTAATCTCTGTCGTAGCGATCATCGTCGTCAGCGTATCTGTCGTCCTCTTCATCATCGTAACGACTATCATAACGATCATCTGCGTCGCGATAATCTATATCATCATCTTCATCATCGATCTCGTCATCATAGCGACTGCTGTAACGATAATCATTTCTGGCATAGCGATCGTCATGATCTTCTATATCATCATCAAAACGATTTCTGTCTCTGTCATAATCGTCGTCATATCTGTCATCATCTTCATCGTAACGACTGTCATAACGATCATCTTCTTCGTCAGCATAACGACTATCATAACGGTCATCTACATCATCCACGCAGCGGCCATCATATCTTCTTTTGTCTGACTCATAATCATCGTCATACTGAGAATCGTTTATATACTCATCTTCCCTGAAACGGTCATTCTGACGGCCACCGATCTTGTAATCATCACGCTGGTCATCATCTCTCCACTCAGGATCAACTTCATCTTCTAATTCTTCGTCATAAATGTCGGCATCATCTTCAATATCCCCATACTCTTCTGAGCCTTCATTTCTTCTATAATTGTCTTCGAAATCGTCTGATTCCTCATCAAAATCGTCATCATAATCAAGGATATCATCCTCTTCATACATGTGACGCTTGTCTCCCCTACGACGCTGGTTGAATAAATTAAGTCCTTTTTTCATTCAGTTCTCCTCCCACGCGCTTTAAGTCCGTGAATTTACACATACATAGTAATTCTATCATTGCAAGGATTATCATGCAACTTATGCCGAAGCCTCAAAAGCAATAGAAAACCAATATCCCAGCCAGTATCAGGACCATGCCGCAGATTTTTCTCAGGGTTATTTTTTCCTTGAAAACAAACCTTCCAAGGAACATGACAATGATATATCCCAAAGGCTCCATGACTACAACGCCCATATATGGCAGCCCGCCATAGCATATGATGCATAAAAGCATTGAAATGACTAGCATTCCATAGCCTGCTATGACCAGGACATTGAGATATTCACGTATCACATTTGAATATTGCTTCTGAGCACTTTTTTTCAAAAGAATCTGTGATGAGGAAGCAATAAGCTCTGCGATCACCATCAGGATTATATAAAAGATCATTTTGCCTCCTTATCTGCAGCCGCCTCGGTCTGTATTGCTGCAGTATCAGCTGAAGATTCTGTGCTGTCTTTACTATCGCCGCCGTTGATCACAATAGTGCCAATAATTACAAGGATAACTCCTGCTATTTTAGGGAGAGTTACGCCTTCGTGGAATATGACAATGCTCCACAACAGAGACCACAGCAGGGTCATAGCCTTATTGGCATAGGCAATTGAGAGTTCAAATCTCTTGATGAGCTGCTGCCAAAAGATGGCATAGACTCCAAGGACGCAGAACTCAAGGAAATAAAGCATTAAAAACTTAGGTGATAAAAATTCTTCGTTAGATACAAACTTGGCTACTACAGTGTTTATGCTGTAGATCATAACCGCAAACTGCAGGATCAGTATCTGTACTATTTTGTTGTTCAATCAGGGTTCCTCCAATTATTTTTTTATAATGAAAATTACTTAGCGACTTCCACTACATAATGTCCGGCGCCAACTTCTGTGCCATACATATCACTGCCTTCTATCATCACAGTTGCTGTAGTATTGGCAGGAATTGTAAATTCATAGGTTATGGTATCCTCTGAAATAGTCCATGAGCTCTCGATAGTGCCATATAAGGACTTATAGCTGCCTCTAGCAAAAGAAAGACTCTCATCAATATAAGGTTCTATATAAAAATGCTTATAGCCCGGAGCCTCAATATCAGGCTTAATTCCAAGCACATACTCATAATACCACTGCCCTACTGAGCCAAGGGCCACATGATTGAGTGAACCTGAAACCACGTATTTTCCACTATCATCCACCATGTATGCTTCCCAGGCCTCGGTAAGAGTGGTACTGTTCTGAATAATGTAATTCCAGGAAGGGTACTCTTTTTGCTGGATCACTTTATAGGCAGTATCCGCATGGCCGTATTCACATAGCATCGGCAGTAAAAAAGGCGTTGCAACATAGCCTGTATTTGGATGAAATCCCGAGTAGGAAACAGATGCATCCAGATAATCTCCAACAGAATTCTCCGCTCCATCAGGGCATAGATCAAATGCCAGCATCATCACATATTCAGCCTGAAGCCAGTTAGTTGTAGTTCCATCATCATTTATATACTTTCCTAAAAATGCTGTTTTAATAGCCTCATACTCATCATTATACTTTTGAGCATCGGCATCCAAACCGGCAATCTGGCACATAGTGCTCAAAATCTTAGCACAATAGGCTGTCTGAGCAGTACTTGCAAAATCATCTGAAAGTCCGGATACAGCCCACAGGTCAGCATACCCCTGGTCATATCGGATATTATCTTCACAGGATTTATATAGAAAATCCATATATTGGCACATAGAATCAACATTATCAGTGATCAGGCTCTTATCTCCATACTGCTGGTATAGTTTCCAAACAAGTAGTATTCCTGCATCACTCCAACCATTTGCTCCTCCTGAAGGCGATACAGCCGGCACCAGGTCAGGATATACACCACCACCAAACCTTGATCTGTCCAGCATAGACAGATACTGCTTCAAAAAATTGTATGTATCATAGTTGTAGCTGCCTGTGGTTGCAAAAACCTGCGCATCCCCAGCCCAGCCAAGACGTTCATCTCTCTGCGGACAATCCGTTGGAATATCCATGTAATTATCCTGCTGAGTCAGCACAACGCTTTCGTACAGGGCATTCATATCAGCATCACTGCACTCAAAATAGCCGGTTCGCTCAAGATCAGTTGTCAAAAAGATTCCCTGGACCTGCGATGGAGCCTCACTGACTCCTGATACCTGCACATATCTATAACCTCTTGCAACCATGGACGGTGTGTAAGTCACCTCGCCATCCTCGGAAGCAACGTAATAGTCTGTATTATCTGCTGTAAGAAGATTTCTCTGCCATACAGAGCCTATAACGTCATCACGGCTGTTTTCAGACATAGCTTCAGAATTGACTTCCTCTGCATATCTGATAGTAATCACATCACCTGCGTTTACAGTCGCTTTAACGCTGGCTATGCCGTTGATATTTTTACCCATATCATATACATAAGTGCCATTTCCTAGATCAGTCACGGAAACAGGTTCAATAGTCTCTATGGCATTGATAACTTCTGTCTTAGAACAAACTATGCTACATTCATCCGGTACCTGTCTGATCAGAGCCGCCTCCCATCCTTCAAGAGACGCTCCCGGAGCACTCCAGTCTGCCTGGGCAAAAGAGGCATTGTAAAATTCACCTGAGTACATATCATCATTTCTGATGGGGCCATTGTTGTAGCTACTCCAATCAGAATCTGTATAAACATCCTGACTTGTGCCATCCTCATAGACTATATGTAATATGCCTTTTGCAGCAAGGCCATCGCCCCAATCCTGCTGCATCCTGTCATATCTGCCATGTCCAAGCCTGATTCCAATAGCATTATTACCCTCCTGGAGGCTGCTTGTCACATTAAATCCGCGATAATAAACTTCCGCATTGTAAACTGAACAGCCGGGATCAAACCAGCCATCTGACACTTCAATTCCATTGAGCTCTGCCTCGTAAATCCCCAATGATGACAGGTAGAGCATTGCTGAATCCACTTTTTTGCCTACTTCAAACTCATATCTGAGCATAGGAGAAGGAATCTCCCAGCCGGAAGAAAGGATATATCCGGCCTTCACCCTCAGCCAGCCATCTTCCACGTAGGTATAATATGGTGAAAAAAATGATCCTTCATCAGTATCAAAATTCTCTGAAACAACAACAGAGCCGCTTTCATCAAGTATCTGAAGGTTATCCACATAGCTATAATCTTCACACCTCACTGACCACAGGCCTGCTGTGCATATCTCATCATAATGATCCAGCTCATAAGTGAAGGAATCATTCTCATCAAGAGCTAGCTGTACACTTTTATCATCAACTTCAATATGCATCTGGTGCTCTGCAGCGTTATCCCAATCAGATGATATTTCAAAAGTCTCTGATGACAGGACTTCTGCACCATCTTTTTCCTCAATAACAATCACAGGTGTGCCATCAATATCGTCAATGCGGCATAGAACATGCCTTCCATACTCACCGCCAAGACCATAAGTCCATACAAAGCCGCTTCTGGCAGCGCCAAGACTCTTAAACTCATAGTCTGCCGTCAGACCATTGCCATACTTCCAGACATAGCTATCCTCATCAGTCTGACTTTTGGCCACCTCAATGCTAAGGGGCTGCGAAGTTATCCACTGGGCATTGTCCCAATCCTCATCAGATGGACCGGTATAAAAAAACGCGCTCTCAGACTCTACTTCTTTTCCATCCTTATCCCAAACAAAAACCTTCCAGAAATAATCCTGAAGGTTTTCAAGTTTTTCCCCTGTATAGGAAACAAAGGTAGAGTTGTCATCCTCTACCTTTCCGGAATCCCAAATATATTTTCCTTTTTGCAGATTCTCTTCAGAATCTGCCATCACGATCTGGTATGCGCTCTGACTCTGATCCTGAACCTCAGACTCCATGCGCCATCCAAAACATTCAAGCTCATCCACTGTTGATCCGATGCCCATATTATTAATTTTGAGCTCAACAATGGCTGTATCCACATGGGCGCTGTTTTGACATGCTGTTATCCACAAAGGCGCCTGTGCTAATAACGCCGCCCTTACCCAATTCTTCTTTTCCATACTTATCTATACCCCAAATACTGAAAATAAATCTTATTCTCCAAACAGCAATTCCTTGAAGTGCTCTGCTATAAGCTCTACGCAGTCATCACTTAAGTGGATGGTATCCACAAGAAGTTCACTACTGTTGCTTTCATCAACTGTTCCATAATAGTTGTCAACGAATGTGACGCCAAGTTCTTCGCAGGTATCGATTATATGCTGCAGATATGTTGGCAGCGCACCATTACCAAAGTCATAGGTATCACCGCTGACAACACCTTCTGATGTGTAGGCGTAGCACAGTGTGTGGCTCATTACAACGATCCTGATATATGGGAAAGCCTCTCTAAGAGCAGTAAGTCCTGCATGATAAGCACCCATGAATGTGATAGGATTGTCAGCATCGTTGAAATCCCTACCAGCTCTCTGGTTGAGGTAATCCTGAGCATCATACATTATGACGATCATGTCAACTGAATCCATATCTATATTCTGAAGCACATCTACTGACTGTGAATAAGTGCTGTCATCCATTGCTGCTGCAGCTGCTTCCATGTCACTGAAATCTCCACTTACCATGGCCTGTGTGACATTATAGAAACTGAACAGGTCCATAGGATAAGAGCTGTCATAAGTTGCAGTACGCAGTGATACGCAGCTTAAAGGAAATGCAGCATTGTAAACTGTTGAATCTGTAAGAGCTGCGATTCTTGAAGCAAGTCCCTTATCACCTGAATTGTATGTAAAAGCATCATTTCCAAGACACAGGATTGTATTAACGCCATCATCTACGTGACCTTCAAGATCTTCTGATGTCAGATAAAATACGTTATCCAGTCGCTCAGTCTCATACTGAGACATATCATCTGTCTTCGTAAAAGTGATCTTCTCGCCAGTGTTCCATCTGTATAGCGCCCATGCCGACGCTGCAATGATAAGAGCAATTGTGCCTAATATTGCTGCATGTACCCACCATGGAAGATTGGCAAGGTCTATGCGCTTGCGGCGACCTGGCTCGTCATCATAATCTTCATCATAGTCCTCGGCGTCTTCGTTGTATGGGGCTTCATCGTAGTTTTCGGTGTCTCTGTCGTAGGGGGCTTCATCGTAATTTTCGGCGTCTCTGTTATATGGGGATTCATCAGCTTCATAACTACTATCTGACTCTTCGCGGTAATCTTCTGATTCAGAATCACCATAATCTTCTGTATCTACATCTACTTCGCTGTCTCTTTCAGGCGTATTGAAGTCGTCCTCATATTCCATTTCTTCATCTAAATCAATGATATCATCCATATCATCATTGAAATGTCTTTTATCATCTCTATTTCTAGCCATTAATAAACCTCCATTCATTGACTTTTAGCACTGATTTCGTGATTCAGCTAGTGGGAACTATTGATTTTTAGCTTTTTAGCTCTTTAGCTTTTCACTTCCACAACTGGTTTTACCTGTTGTTTTCATGCATTTATCATTTTCCAACAGGTATTATATTCATGCATTACCTATCGCTTTTAACTATTTTGTTTTTTCCAACAGGTAATTTTAGCATGTTTTACCTATTGTTTTTTAACTTTTCTAATTTTTCAACAGGTTTTTATACACTGATTTACCTATCATTTTTTTACTTTTCTGCTTTTTCAAAAGGTCTTTCTGCAATGATTTACCTATTGCTTTTTCACTTTTCTGCTTTTTCAATAGGTTTGCCTGCACTGATCTACCTATCGTTTTTCAACTTTTTCTACTTTTCAACAGGTTTTCGTCCGCTGATCTACCTATTGCTTTTTAGCTTTTTCTCTTTTCCAACAGGTTTTACCAGTCGGTTGCAAAAAGGGTCTCATAATCATAGTCATCAACAATCTTCCTGAGGTCTGAGATCACATCTGCCATTTCTTC